>ERZ795054.1110-NODE-1110-length-26889-cov-5.600619_pt1 | contig 26889 bp, 16 predicted proteins | sample MGYA00375138_ERZ795054 | MGnify/ENA primary metagenome ERZ795054 (study PRJEB30183, sample SAMN05720215) | anaerobic digester metagenome | isolation source: active sludge of municipal wastewater-treating anaerobic digesters | place: USA | collected 2014-12-23 ... | reverse complement strand
TGGCCTCAGTAAATTAGTTAATAATGAATTCAAGTTTAGTCTGCGGCCGGGGTGGTTGATTAGATTGTTTCTTTCTATATTTACATCTATGTTAAATAATAATATCTTCAACCGTAAGGAACATAAATACTTTTTAACCTAGATGTTAATTATTGAACTTGACGGAGCTCCACATGGGGAATATCATCAGATTCAGAAGGACGAAAACAGGGATAAATATCTTGAGAGCCTTGGATTCGTTGTGGTAAGATTTGAAAACCGAATTGTATTTCAGGATCCTGAGTATTTGAAAAGTGAAATCCAAAAGCATTTTAATAGGAAAATTGAGCAAAAGTGACAAATAAATCAACCACCCCGGCCGGGAGGCAAAATACTTATAATATTCACAATTATGGAGCCCGGCCACCCCTCCTTCAAAAGGAGGGGAAAGTTTAACCTGACTATCTTACCTTTGGCAACCGTTAGTTTGATGACTATGCCCCCTGGGTCAAGTTAGACGAAGAATCGGAGCAAAGCGGAGCTCGACGAAGTCAATATCAATGATTTAATTAATAGTATGCATAATTTATATTCATCAATCCAGTAAAACTATGAATAGCACCAGATTATTACCCTTTTTATTAGTTTTTCTTATCTCCTGCTCTACCCAGCCGCAACCTGAAAAAACTGCAATGACCGGCAAGCTTAAAAGAGCTGACTGCTTTTTTGGCGTTCATTTCGATCTTCATGCAAGTGAGGATATTACTGATGCCGGTAAAACCCTCACTGCAGAAATGATCGACACCTTCCTGACAAAGGTAAATCCTGATTTCATCCAGATCGACTGCAAGGGCCATCCAGGGATATCAAGCTATCCTACAAAAGTCGGCTATCATGTGAAAGGCTTTGAAAAGGATCCGCTGAAACTTTTCAGGGAGGTCACTGCAAAGAATGATGTTGCACTTTTCATGCACTTCTCAGGCGTATGGGACAATAAGGTCGTTGCAGAGCATCCCGACTGGGATGTGATCAGGGCTGACGGAAAACCAAGTGGTCAGAAGGTCTCGTTCTTCAGTCCCTACCTCGATACTTACATGATCCCCCAGCTGAAGGAACTGAGCGATTATGGCGTCGACGGCGCCTGGATTGACGGGGAATGCTGGGCAGTGGAACCGGATTACGGAAAAGAATCGCTTAAAAAGTTCAGAGAGGAAACAGGAATAACAGCCGTACCAAAATCTCCTGATGACAAATACTTCCCGGAATTTCTCGAATACACACGCAGACTGTTCAGGAAACATCTTGAGAAATATGTAAATGCCATTCATGAGTATAATCCTGATTTCCAGATAACAAGCAACTGGTCGTACTCTTCAATAATGCCTGAAAAGGTGAAAATTAATGTTGACTATCTTTCAGGTGACGTAACTCCGCTCAATGGTGTTTACCGCTCAGCTTTTGAAGCCCGTTGTCTGGCACCTCAGGGAAAACCGTGGGACCTGATGGCATGGGGCTTCTCATGGGATGGAGGCAAAATGCCGATGAGCGTAAAATCAGCAGTACAGCTTGAGCAGGAAGCAGCACAGATAATGGCCATGGGAGGCGGAGTTCAGTTCTACTTCCAGCAGAACAGGGATCTCTCAATTAAACCCTGGCTTGCAACAACGCTGTCGGAAATAGGAACCTTCTGCAGGGATCGTCAGGAGTTTTGCCACAAGGCAAAAGCTGTTCCACAGGTAGCTTTGCTTTACCCCACTGCCTCTCATCAGAAAAACGGAACAAGACCTTATTCAAACTCAACATACAAGCTTGAAGGCTCACTGTACATGATCCTTGACAATCAGTATCCCGTGGAAATCCTTATGGAACACCATCTGCTTGGTAACATGAGCAATTATCCCATGATCATTATTCCTGAGTGCTCTTACCTCGATCCTGAATTCAGGTCTGAGCTAAAGAAATATGTTGAAGAAGGGGGAAAACTGCTTGTTGTTGGTTCTGAAACTGCAGAGCTGTTCAGGGATGAGCTGGGAATTGCAACACTTGAACAACAGGAAGCTCTTCCCCAGTTCATAGCTGCTGCAAATACAATCGGGGGAATCCGCTCTCCCTTTGCCAGAGTCGCACTTTCAGAAGGAGCTGAGGTCATTTCAACATACTACAAGGCCAGTGATTTTGCACAAAAAGGTGACATTATTGCCTCATCTTCACATAAAGTTGGAAAAGGAACTATTACAGCAATCTATTTCAATGCCGGTTCGGCGTATGCTGAAAATAAATCACATGTGCTCAGGGATTATGTCGGCGAACACCTTGCCTCGTTGTTACCTGAACCTGATGTCACAATCAAAGGATCACGACTCGTGCATGTTACCATGAATAAAAAAGATGACAGGACCATGATTAACCTTATAAATGTATCCGGGGATCATAACACCAAATCTGTTATCGGTTATGATGAAATACCTTATCTGAAGGAGCTTAAAGTTGAAATCAAAACAGGAAGTCAGCCGAAGAAGATCATCCTACAGCCTGAAGGCAGGGAACTTGCTGTTGAGTTTAAAAATGGTGTTTCAAAAGTAGTTGTGCCTGAACTGCATGTACATTCTGTCCTTGAAATTCAAATGTAATATACAACTCCAGGGAGAGCTCGAAAATCAATTTATTTGCCCGGCCCCAGGGGGAGTAAATTGATTTTCTTCGCTCCCCTTGGGGTTGGGGTAAACGAAGAAAATCAATCAACCTTAATCTATGAACCAGATACAAAAATTAATCACGGCTGTACTTTTCATCACTAGTATTGGGTGTACAGAAAAGTTAACTCAGGACCTCCATATTACCAACCTTAAATGTGAGTACATGGATCCTGCGCTTATTGCAGATCAGTCGCCACGGTTAAGCTGGGAACTGGAGGCCACAAAGGGCAGCCAGTATCAGAAAGCCTGGCAAATAGTAGTGGGCACCGACAAAGCTGCTGTTGAAACCGGTGTTGGAAATATCTGGGACAGCGGGAAAAAGAAAGGCAGCGAAACAAACGGGATAAGGCTTCCTGAAAACAAACTAAGCTCATTCACAAAGTATTACTGGAGTGCAAGAGTCTGGAACGGGAACAATGAAGTAACACAATGGAGCAAGGCGGCATCATTAATTACCGGGGCTTTCAGTTCTTCGGAATGGAAAGCCGGATGGATAGGAGACAAACCTGAAAAACCGCTTGAATATCCTCTCCTGTACAAGCACATAGGTTATCTGAGTTCATACACCGATAATCCGGATGAGGAAAAATGGGTACAGATCGATCTGGGAAGCACCAGGGAATTTGAGACAGTAAGGTTGTTTCCCTCCTACAATAACATCTGGAAAGAAAAGAATTTTTACTTCCCGCAGAAATTCAGGATTGAAGCCAGTGAAGATGGCAGTAACTGGAAGCTGTGCACTGAAACAAAAGAAGATCGCGTGGAAGGAAGCGGACCTGTTCTGATTTATTTCGAAAAATGCTCCGGCAGATTTATCCGTCTTACCGCAACTAAACTAATAAAATACGATAAACGCATTTTTGATTATGAGGATCAGGGAGATCCCTCGAAACTTTATGCATTTTCACTAGCCGAGATGGAAGTGTTCGGTAAATACGTGGACCCTAAATATTTGTGCGATCCTGCCTACAAAGATCAGCTTATCTCGAAAGGATGCAGGGTAAGCTGCAGGGATGCACTTATTAAAGTCGACCGGGAAGACGGATATGATCGCGACATGCTCACCGATGGAATAACAGATACTCCTGAATACCCGAAGCGCAGAGCCATTCCGCCTTCTCCTCTTCTCAGGAAAGAATTTCAGCTGAAAGCAAAACCTGCAAGGGCACTTGCCTTTGTATCATCACTCGGGATCTATGAAATAGGATTTAATGCCGCAAAGCCCGACCAGAGGGTGCTTGCCCCTGAATGGACCGATTACAACAAGAGAGTCCAGTACCAGGCGTATGACGTTACTGAACTGCTAAGTGAAGGGGACAATGTCATTTCTGCTCAGCTGGCTGATGGCTGGTTTGCAGGAATGCTCGGGCCGACACGCTGGAGTGAATACTTCCCCAAAAGAGGCGCCTACGGACTTGACCGGAGACTCCTGCTTCAGATGGAAATAACTTATCCTGACGGAACACATGAACAGATATTAAGCGATGGCTCGTGGAAAATCAATCCTGATGGACCGGTAAGGCTTGCCGATAATTTTCTGGGAGAGACTTACGATGCAAACATGGAAATTAAAGACTGGGATAAAGCTGAATTCGACGATTCCTCATGGGAAAACGTTGTTTCGGAAAAGAATAACAGGAACCTTGTACCGCAGATGAATCAGCCTGTCAGGATTATTGAAACTCTTGAATGCAGGGAGGTTACTAAAACAAAGAAAGGTTACTGGCTCTTTGATGCCGGGGAGAACATTGCCGGCTGGTGCAATATAAAACTTGAAGGAAAACCAGGCGACCGGATTGTTATGCGTCATGGTGAGATACTTGATGATGACGGGGAACTCTATACCGAGAACCTGAGTGCTGCAGTCCAGATTGATACAGTTATTCTCGGTCCTTCAGGCAGACTTGATTATGAGCCACGGTTTACTTATCACGGTTTCAGGTATGTGGAAGTCCGGGGACTGAGGAACAAGCCTGAGAAAACAATTCTCACAGCAAAGGTTGTAGCCTCCGATCAGCCGCGCACAGGCAGCTTCGAATGTTCCAATCCGATGCTCAACACACTCTACAGGAATATTAACAGGTCGCATGTGAGCAACATGACTGGTGTGCCGACAGACTGTCCCCAGAGAGATGAACGCTGCGGATGGATGGGTGATGTCTACATCTTTGCCCAGACCTCAATGTACAACAGGGACATGGCAGCCTTCTACAGCAAATGGATGACTGACATTCTGGATGCACAATCGGAAAGAGGCACCTTTCCTGATATTGCCCCTCATCCCTTTGGCTATGAAAAGCACTTCACAAATGCACCGGGCTGGGCTGATGCAGCCATCATGCTTCCATGGCTTATGTACCTGAATTATAAGGACAAAGAAGTAATCTCTGACAATTTCAGTGCATACGAAAAATATGTAAACAATATTGTAAAAACCAATCCTGATCTGATCTGGAGAAAAGGCCTGGGGCTCAATTACGGTGACTGGCTGAACGGGAACACACTCAATGCAGAAGGCTTCCCGAAAACAGGAGCCCAGGTTCCTTCGGAGGTTTTCTCAACTATAATGTTTTACAATTCTGTAACAACACTTGCAAAGATGGCTGAAGTGAGCGGGATGAAAGAGAAGGCTGAGGAATATTCTGCCCTTGCTGCCAGGATCAAGGAGGCATTCAATAAGACCTTTGTGAGTGCTGATGGTGTGATTGAAGGTGATGCACAGGCCTGTTATGCACTTGCCCTTCATTACAGGATCTTCCCTGAAAACATGGAGAAGAACTTCGAGAAAAGGATGATTGATAAGTTCATACCCTACGGAGGCAGGATGAATACGGGCTTCCACTCAACACTCTGCCTTATGAAGGAACTGTCGGAAAGGGGATATGCCGACAAGGCCTACCAGCTGCTCGAAACCTCAGAGTTTCCCTCATGGGGTTACTCAATAGCCCAGGGAGCAACATCAATATGGGAAAGATGGGACGGCTATGTAAAAGGCCGCGGCTTCCAGGGTGCCGGAATGAACTCATTCAATCACTATGCCTTCGGCGCTGTGGGTGAATGGATGTATGAAAACATTCTTGGTATTCATCCTGATAATTCTGCCCCCGGATTCAGACACTTCATACTAAAACCATTGCCCGGAGGCTCACTCACCTGGGCAAAAGGGAGCTTTGACTCCTTCTCAGGAAAAATTGAAGCTGGCTGGAAAAAGGAAAATGGAAGATTTGAGTATGACTTTACGATTCCACCGAATACAACTGCAACAGTTTATATACCGGCGAAAAGGCAGGATAAATCTTCAATTTTTCCGGATCAGTCAGGAGGTAGTTTCAGAATCACAGGATTTGAAAAGGGCTATGCTGTTTTTGAAATAGAACCCGGAACATATAAGGCTGTTTCAGAGATCTGATGTAAACAATAAATTTTCAGGAATGAACCGTTTAATTTTTATAGTTTCCGTTTCTCTGAGCCTGTTTATGGTTCAGTGCTCTTCTTCTGATCAGAGGGATCCGGCATGGAGGAGTGAAAAAAAAGATCCGTTCCGCTTTAAGAATTCGATACCAGTTGACTGTCCCTTTGAGCATGTAAAAGAATATCATATTTCATTTACGGGCCGCTTCATGAACTATACAAATGCCGATACCTGGTATCCTTCATGGGCACAGAATGATACCTTGTACTCACCATGGACTGATGGTTATATACTGAGAACTGATAAATATGAACCTTTTATTGAGGAACATCCAGGATTTGCCTGTAATTCTGTCGATTATCTCGGAAGAAAAGCATCAACAGCGCAGGCAGCAATTGCCGGAAACGATCCGCTCAGCCTGGAAATAATTAACCTGCCTCCTGCTCTTGAAGGAAATCCCTCTCCCTTCCAGGGCAGGTACCCGTGCGGAAGCCTTGTGCACAATGGTGTCTGGTATTACGGAACCTACTCGCTTACAAACTCCGGCCAGTGCGGAGGGGTTGGCTGGACAGAATTCGGACCATTTGTCGGATTCCGTATTTCTTATGATTACGGTAAATCATGGATTGAAACAAACCATAATCCGGGGAATCCTCTTTTCGGCGAAAATCCTATAAATGCGAATATCAAAATCGGATCTCCTCATTTTGTGGATTTCGGAAAGAACATGATGTATTCCCCTGATGGATACGCTTATCTGGCAGCTCACGGATCAGAAGACAGCCTGTCTTGCAATAACTGGATTCAGGGTGACGATATATTCCTGATAAGGGTTATTCCTTCTCCAGATAATATCAACAACAGGAATGCATACGAGTTTTATGCCGGCAAGGATGAAATGGGAAATCCGGTATGGTCAAAGGATTTCTCATCAATAAAACCATTGATTAAATGGAAGGAAAAGCTCGGCTGCGTCACAATAACGTATAATCCCGGACTCAAAAAATATATGATGTGCATCACAAGAGGCTACCAGATAACAAATTACGGAAGCCATTATGAAGATGACCGGTTCGATACTATGATACTTCTTTCCGAAAGCCTTACCGGGGACTGGCAAATAAGCAACTACTGGGAAAAATTTGGTCCAGTAGCTTACTTTGTAAATATTCCGTCAAAATTCATATCGGAAGACGGACTGAAAATGTGGCTTACCTATTCTGCTAACTTCCACAGTAAAAGGATGGAAGGAAATCCAAAAGGTAGTTTTTATTCCCTTTCAATGCATGAGATAACCCTTGATTAATATGAAAGCACAGTTTGCTATCTTTCTCTTTTCAATAATCCTTGGAACTGGATGCATCAATACATCTGGCAGTAAGGATATGAATGAGACCAGGATTGTTTCCGGAAAAGTAATGCAGAATATATTTAATGAAATTAATACGCCATTTAAATATGGTGTAGTTGTTGAACAACCCGATTCCGGAAAGCTTGTCGACTCTCCCACAATTTACAGGGAAAAGGGAAAATGGTATATGACCTATATTATTTTCGACGGAAAAGGCTATGAAACATGGCTCTCGGTAAGCGATGATTTGCTCCACTGGAATACACTGGGAAAAATCCTTTCTTTTTCTGAAAATACCTGGGATGCAAACCAGAAAGCCGGCTATCCGTCACTAATTGATATTGAATGGGGCGGCTCATACGAAATGGAAAAATACAATGGAAAATACTGGATGTCATACCTTGGAGGAAAAACCGAGGGATATGAAGCCGGTATGCTGAAAGTCGGAATCGCAAATTCAGTATCAAATGTCACTCCTGCTGAGTGGGATAGAGTCACTTCTCCTGTTATGACTCCCGAGGATAATGATGCCCGGTGGTTTGAAAAAGGCACAATATTCAAGAGTCACATAATGCATGATAAACAGAAGCTTACAGGTCAACCTTTCGTGATGTACTATAATGCTGCCGGAGACACCGCCCGTTTTGAAAGCATAGGAATGGCTGTATCAGATGATATGGTCACCTGGAAAAGACTTGGAAATGATCCTGTAATAACAAGACATAAAGGAATTTGTGGTGATGCCCAGATCGCCAGGATAGGAGATGTTTATGTTATGTTCTATTTCGGGGCATTCTGGAAACCCGGAGCCTTTGAAAGGTTCGCATGCTCATACGATCTGAAAAACTGGACAGACTGGACAGGGGACGATCTTATTTCTCCATCGGAAGATTATGACAGCACCTATGCTCATAAGCCCTGGGTGATTAAATGGAACGGCGTTGTTTACCATTTTTATAACGCGGTAGGCAGCAGGGGAAGGGTTATAGCTCTGGCAACATCAAAGGATCTGAAAAAATGAATTATCTTAGTTGATATTTCAAAACACAGCTCTCATGATAAGCCGCAGGGATTTTTTCAGGAACAGCGCCATAGCTGCTGCAGGACTAACACTCACTGACAAGGTAAATGGCCTCCTGCCGGCGGAAGAAAAAAACAACTTTTCCTTTGATATTGTAAAGGAAGCAGCCAGATACAGGAAGATTGATGCTCACGAACATGTAGGTCTGAGCGGCACACTTGAATACCAGCTGGGCATGGCAGACAGGTTGGGAATCAATAAACTGGTTGTATCAAAAATTATTTCAGCTGATTCAAATTCAAATGCAACGCCTGATGAAGTACGTGCCTGCAACGATTCAGTACTTGAGGTAATGAAGAAATACCCTGACAGGTACCTCGGATGGTGTTTTGTGAATCCTCAGTATACTAAAGAATCGCTTGAAGAAATAAACAGGTGTACCGGCGAAGGTATGATAGGTCTTAAGGTATATAACCAGGTAAAGATAAACCACCCTCTTTTCTATCCGATTATTGAGAAAATGACCGACCTTAAAATGATCATTCTCATGCATGCTCACTGTGGACTCGGAGTAGGGGGAAAAAGAACAAAATATGGTAATATCCAGCCCAATTCCTCAATACCTGAGGACTTTGCAGAAGCCGCGGAAAGATATCCCGAAGCTCTGTTCCAGTATGCCCATACAGGTGGCGGTGGTGACTGGGAATATGCCTGCAAGGTGCTTGGAAAATATCCGAATGTATATATTGATACTTCCGGTTCAAACAATGAAGGTGGAATGATCGATTTCACTGTAAGTCATTTCGGGGAAGACAGGGTGTTCTTTGGTACCGATGGATCATATTATCAGGGTGTTGGTGTCATTCTCTCCTCAGACCTTACTGAAAAGCAAAAGCATAAATTGTTCTTTGATAATTTCAATGAAGTGCTCCGCAAGTCAGGGAATAATATCAAATGATACTATGCAGAAAATAGCTGCAATCATCCTTGAAAATGACAGCGGGGAGTTCCTTCTTGCACTTCGCGACAACAAATCATGGATACCTTTTCCGAACCACTGGGACCTTATTGGTGGTCATGTGGAAGAGGGTGAATCACCTGAGGAAGCAGTCGTCAGGGAGTACAGGGAAGAGCTTGGTCTTGAACTTAAGGATTTCAGCTTTTTCAGGGAATATCTGTGCCTGCAGGGAGATGTGTTCGAGAACATTAAGTATATCTATCACGGGAAAATAAATATTCCTGTTGAAGAACTCACTCTCTACGAAGGCCAGTATGTAAGGTATTTCAGGAAAGAAGAGATCCCTGATGTAAAATTCGCCAATATCATTAAGAGCATTGTACTGGAATATATTAATGAAAAAAAAATTTAATATAACCACAATGAAGAAACTTAATCAGATGACCTGATTACTCATTATCTCCACGATTGATATTACCGTCAGGCTAAGGATTGTAATTTATGGAAGAAAGTGTTACAATAGTTTCCCCTCCTTTTGAAGGAGGGGTGGCCGGGATATCTGATTACCTGATATTTACAAGGTATATTTCCCGGCCGGGGTGGTTGATTAAACTGATCTTGACAAATAACTTATGGGTATGTTATTAAATACAAATGTTTGTGGAAGATCAAAATATCATTCGGCTATGGAGCACAATACAATAAAATTTGAAATCAGCTTTGCGTTTTATAATTTTCTTTGAAATAACAATAGAAATATTTTAATTATTATATGAATTTATTTGATTTAACAATCAACCACCCCGGCCGCAACAAAGCTTTGCAATACTTTGATAACCATTGTGCTGCGGCCACCCCTCCTTCAAAAGGAGGGGAAACTTATACTAAAATTTCCTGCTATAAAGCCACCCTTAAATTGACGGCTATGACCCAAGATGGGCTTTCATATTCACGGATTTTCTTTAAGTCCCCCCTGGGGGATTTAGGGGTGGATTTTAAAAGGGTTTTTAATACAAGGCAAGGTCTTCTTTGTGATTAAAAAATATCTATCATGAAACTAAAAACCATCTTATTCTTCCTGGTCCTTTTCCTGATGTCCTGTTCTTCAGAAGAGAAGGATAAGCTGCCACCAGCTGAGGTTAACCTTAACTTTACTGAACTTTCAAAGACCTGGGATGAAGGTATTCCCCTTGGTAACGGGATGCTTGGAGCCCTTATATGGGAAAAAGAGGGAAAGCTCCGCTTCTCACTCGACAGGGCAGACCTCTGGGATCTTCGTCCGATGGAAAACCTCGACAAGCCCGAGTGGCAGTTTTCCTGGGTAAAACAACAGTGGGAGAAAAACACCTATGAAAAAGTGCAGCAGATGTTCGATGCACCTTACGACAGGAATCCTGCTCCGTCAAAAATTCCCGGGGCAGCATTAGAGTTCAATATTTCAAAATTCGGAAAAGTAAAATCTTTCATTCTTGATATCAGCACCGCAACCTGCAGGATAGAATGGGAAAGCGGAGTTGCAATGGAGGCCTTCGTGAACGCAGAAAAAACAACAGGCTGGTTCAGATTCACCGGTCTGGATTCATATCTCATTTTCGATCTTCTGCCTCCATCCTATTCAAAGCCTGCTGATTCAACTTCTGTCGACTCTCATTCAGGTCAGGACCTGTATCTTCTGGGTTATGAACCGGGTGAAAGCATGGCTGAACAGAATCATGTAATGTACCAGCAGAAAGGCTGGGGTGCCTTCAGCTACCAGGTGAGCCTTCGCTTCAGTGAGAAGAAAGGAACTACAGAAGGCTGCTGGAGCATAAGTTCTGATTATCCGAACAGTGAAAAGCAGGTCCCTGCAGCAGAACAGACTGCCTCAGCAATGGCTGCCGGATATTCAGAAGAGCTTAAAGAGCATAAGGAATGGTGGAAAAACTATTGGCTGCAATCGTCAATTTCAATCCCCGACACCACACTTCTTAAGCAATGGTACCTTGAAATGTACAAGCTTGGGGCCGCCACAGGTAATGGAGCTCCTCCCATCTCGCTCCAGGCTGTGTGGACTGCCGACAACGGCAAGCTGCCACCATGGAAAGGAGATTTTCATCACGACCTTAATACGCAGCTGAGCTACTGGCCTGCCTATTCATCAAACCATCTGGAACAGGAAAGAGGCTATATCGACTGGCTTGTGAAAAACAGGCCCGAATTTGAAAGATATACCCGCACATTTTATCAGAAGAGGGGACTGAATGTGCCCGGCGTAACAACACTTACCGGTCAGCCGATGGGTGGATGGATTCAGTATTCATTCGGTCCTACGGTCTCTGCCTGGCTGGGACACCATTTCTATCTTCACTGGCGCTACACTATGGACAGGGAATTTCTTGAAAAAGAGGCATATCCATGGATAAGGGATGTGGCCGTCTTCTTCACGGATATCGCAAAACAGGGAAACAATGGCCTTAAAAAACTTCCGCTCAGTTCAAGCCCTGAAATATTCAATAACTCAAGACAGGCCTGGTTTGATAATACAACAAATTTCGACCTGGGGCTCATCCGCTGGACCTTTGAGAAAGCTGCAGAACTTGCAGGAGAACTTGGGAAAAAGGAAGAAGCAGAACAATGGCAGAAAGAGCTGGATCTGTGGCCGGAATTTGATATTGATCCTGCCACCGGCTTCACATTTATAAAAGGTGTTCCATATAATGAATCACACAGGCATTTCTCGCATCTGATAGGCTTCCACCCTCTTGGAGTTGTTGACTGGTCGAAAGGTGAAAAAGATCAGAAGATTATTAAATCGACAATTGAGACGCTCAACAGGATTGGTCCTGATTGGTGGTGCGGCTACTCATACAGCTGGCTTGGCAACTTAAAGGCAAGAGCCTTTGACGGAGAAGGTGCAGCTGAAGCATTAAGGACTTTCACTGAATGTTTCTGCCTGAAAAACAGCTTCCATGTAAACGGGGATCAGACAAAATCAGGAAAATCAAAATTTGTTTACAGGCCTTTCACTCTCGAAGGTAATTTTGCCTTTGCGTCAGGTCTCCAGGAAATGCTGATCCAGAGTCATACCGGCATTGTAAGACTGTTTCCTGCAATACCCGGAAACTGGAAAGATCTCAGCTTCAGTAAGCTTAGAACCGAAGGAGCCTTCCTGGTATCTGCAAAGATGAAAAACGGACAGGTGAATGATGTAGAAATAATTGCTGAAAAAGGAGGTGAGATTAAGATCATGAATCCTTTTGAAAACCAGGAAATTAATACTTCCTCCCCATTCCAGATCAATGACAAAATCATTTCAATAAAAACCACTCCAGGTCAGAAAATTAAAATGACTCCCAAATAATATCTCACATGAAAAAAATATTTGCCCTAACTCTGCTTTTTTCACTTGCACCTGTCTTAAAATCACAGAACCTTACACTTACATCTCCTGACAGGAACCTGGTACTGCAAATAACAAACAATCAGAAACTTGAATACTCAGTATCATTTAAGGACAGGACCATTGTAAATCCTTCAATGCTGGGATTCGAATTCAGGGATGAACCGCCCCTTGCCGGCAACTTCACAGTAACAGACAGCAAAACAGGCACCTTCGATGAGACCTGGATCCCTGTTGTGAAATCAAAACATGCTGAAGTAAGAAACAATTATAATGAGCTGAAAATACTTCTGAAGGAAAAGAGTGATCCCTGCCGACTGCTTGAAATGGAAGCAAGGGCATACAATGACGGGATTGCATTCCGGTTCAGGTTGCCAAGGGCAGCAAAACCTGGTGACCGCCAGATTGTTAAGGAATTAACAACATTCTCAATTCCAGGTGATCCGAAAGCATGGGTTGTTGAATATGGAGGCTATTCAAGCTCAAACGAGGCCGAATTCATGGAACAGCCTCTTTCGTATGTAAATGAGAAGACTATTGCCGGAATGCCGTTTCTTATGGATTATGGCAATAATTGCTGGCTGGCAATAACTGAAGCTAAGATTGACAATTATCCGGCCTTCTATATCGGAACAAAAGGAACAACAGGACAGCTTACAACAAAACTTGTTCCGATACCCGGAGAGGCCGAAAATGGAGTAAAGGCAAGATTTAATGATGAGGTATGGACACCGTGGAGAGTGCTGATGACCGGTGATAATCCCGGTGTACTGATCGAATCGGAGATAATCCAGAATCTCAATGATCCCTGTGCTATCAAAGACCCATCCTGGATAAAACCCGGAATGAGCGCCTGGGACCACTGGTGGCATGGAGAGGTTAAAATGGAAATGCCGGTGATAAAAAAATATATCGACCTGGCATCAGAGATGGGATGGCCTTACATGCTTGTAGACTGGCAATGGTACGGGAAGTTCAATTCCCCGGAAGCTGATATTACAAAATGGGCGCCCCAGATTAACATGCCTGAGATAATCAGTTACGCCGCATCGAAAAATGTTGACATCCTGGTATGGCTTTATTGTACAGATGTGAACAGGAATTCAGCATATAAAACAGCTTTCCCTGTTTACAGGCAGTGGGGAATCAAGGGAGTCAAGATCGACTTCATGGATCGCGATGACCAGCAGATGGTTAACTGGTATCTTGACATAATAAAATGTGCAGCAGAAAACCACCTGACAGTTGATTTCCATGGCGCCTACAAACCTGACGGCATAATCAGAACCTGGCCTAATATGATCACACGTGAAGGGCTTATGGGAAACGAATATTACAAGTTCTCGGATAAAATGAGCCCTGAGCATAACATAAAACTTGCCTTTACAAGGATGCTCGCCGGTCAGATGGATTATACTCCCGGAGCTTTTCTTAATGTTACACGTGAGCAGTTTAAGCAACAGGTACCTGCAATAGTCTGGAACACAAGGGCGGCGGAATTATCAAAATTCGTGATTTACGAAAGCCCCCTTACAGTGGTCTGCGACCATCCTGACAATATCCTCGGTCAACCGGGATCAGATTTTCTGAAGTTAGTGCCGACCACCTGGGATGACATAAAATTTCTGGGAGGATATCCGGGGGAATGGATTGCCCTTGCAAAAAGAAGCGGCGACAAATGGTACATAGGTGTCATGAATAACAGCAAGGCAAAAACAGTTGAGATAAAGCTTGATTTTTTGCTGCCGGGAAATTATAAAGCAGAAACGTGGACCGACACAAAGAACTCAGATAAGGAAGCGAAAGAGCTGAAGAAAACATCAACTACATTAAAAACTCCCGGAACCTTAAAAATTACAATGGCGAAAAACGGGGGGTATGTTGCTGTGATTGGGAGATAGCTTAAAATTAACCACGGAGTTCACGGAGTAGCACTGAGTTGTTCACGGAGTAATGGCAAAAATATCAAATAATTAAATCAGTATTGCTCCGTGCAACTCCGTGTCCTCCGTGGTTAATAAAATTGTTGATCATAATCGTTAAATTAGCCCTCTGTAACAAAAAGAGTATATTTTGAAAAAGGAGTGGCGTAAAACTGCACAATACATCTTGCCCCGGATCAAACCGGGAGTAAAGGTAGGCAGGTATGATATATATCCATCCTTCCTCCTTGAAGAGGGAGTGATATCAGCCGGCTATGATGCACTTGCTGAATTGATACTGAAACATAAGACAATAACAATTGAAGGTTATGGCGGAGTATTCTTTGATCACTTCAGAAACTGCCTCGATGGCATCTTTCAGAAAAAGAATCTTAATGTAACCTGGTTTGATACTGTCAGTTACCTGAAAAATACTGATGATATTGAACAGCTTATCGCTCCTTTTAACAGGGGTGAAGATGCCCTGTTCGGGACCAGGACAAGCCTGAGGATCGAAGATTTTCATGACCTGAAAAAAATAAAGGAACTTACACCTGACACAAATTCACAGCACAGCATTATATTCGGTCCGGGGGCCTCTCTTGCCGGGTGGAAGGGCCTGCTTATCTATATCGACCTGCCAAAGAACGAGATCCAGTTCAGGTCACGGTCAGGAAGCATAACAAACCTTGGTGTAGCCTCAGCCAATGATCCGAAAAAGATGTACAAGAGGTTCTATTTCATCGACTGGATAGTACTTAACCGGCTTAAAAAAGAACTGCTGCCTGCAATTGATGTAATTGTTGACGGACAGGACCCGGAAAATCCTGTTTTTATGAGTGGAGCTGCCCTGAGGGAAGGGCTGAAAGGAATGTCTCTGAATTACTTCAGGGTCAGGCCCTGGTTTGAACCCGGCGCCTGGGGCGGAAAATGGATCAAAAAGAATATTGACGGGCTTAACAAGGATGTCCCGAATTATGCCTGGTCATTTGAACTGATAGTGCCAGAAAACGGTCTGCTGTTCGAAAGCTCAGGCAGGCTGCTCGAGGTTTCATTTGACTTCCTTATGTTTCAGGAAGCAGGAGCCGTACTGGGTGACTGTCATAAGCGTTTCGGTACCGAATTCCCGATAAGGTTCGACTTCCTTGATACTTTTGATGGGGGTAACCTGTCTGTCCAGTGCCACCCCAGGCCAGGCTACACAAAAAAACATTTTGGTGAAGATTTCACCCAGGAAGAAACATATTACATACTTGATAGTAAAGATGATGCAGTAATATATCTTGGATTTCAGGAAGATATAGATCCTGATAAATTCAGGAAGGAACTTGAAACAAGTATTGCTGAAAAAAAACAAGTTGACATAGAGAAGTACGTTCAGAAACTCCCTGCTTCAAAACATGATCTCTTCCTGATCCCTTACGGAACTGTACACGGATCGGGCATGAACAACCTTGTACTCGAAATCAGTTCAACTCCCTATATCTTCACTTTCAAAATGTACGACTGGCTTCGTCTCGACCTTGACGGAAAGCCAAGGCAGCTAAACATCCGGCGCGCCTTTGAGAATCTGTATTTTGACAGGAAAGGCAGTTATGTTACCGAAAAGCTTGTAGCAAAACCTGTGCTGATCAGCCAAGGTGATGACTGGAAGCTATATCATCTCCCAACCCATGAAACACACCTGTATGATGTGCACAGGTTTCACTTCATGAAAAGCATCGAAGTAAGTACTGAAAACAAGTGTCATGTTCTCAGCCTGGTGGAAGGAGAAAGCATAATACTTGAAACCGAAAATGGGTTAAAGCAAAGGTTCAGTTATGCTGAAACTTTCGTTGTTCCGGCAGCTGCCGGCGCATACAGACTGATTAATGAGTCCGGCAGGGAAGCTATTGTTGTGAAAGCCTTTGTAAAATAATAATGGCATCAGAATATGGATCGTCGAAAATTCATAACAAACAGTGTGATAGTATCCGGCGGATTTACACTTGCACCAATACTTCATAATAATTGTATTAATAACATTTATGATGGTTTTCCGTTAGCCTGGAGCCGTTCACCGGTAACCGGTCTCTATGAATTATTCAAAGATCCTCCCCTTTCTTATCATCCTTACGTTAGATGGTGGTGGAACGGGAACAAGATTGAGGCAGGGGAACTAATCAGGGAACTGAGGCTGCTGAAAGAGGCAGGCATAGGTGGCGTTGAGATAAATCCTGTAGAATTTCCTTCACGGTCGGAAGGTGATGATCTGGGAAAACAATCAGTTAAATGGCTGAGTGATGAATGGATAGATTTGCTGAAACTTGTTTTTGATGAGGCAAAAAACCTTGGCATGACCTGCGACCTCATTGTCGGCTCAGGCTGGCCCTTCGGATCAGAAAATCTTGAGGACAATGAACGCTCTCAGGTTGTGACAGTTGCTGTTAAAAAATTAACAGGACCTGCAGATTATGAGATCTCTGAATATGAACTTTTCAGAGAGGCCGATCCTGCAATAAGTTCTCCTTTCCCCGGAAGGACAATGGAACTGCTGTCCCTGCAGCTTGTACCCGATCCTCTTGAAAAACCTGAACAGATTACTGAGCTGAAGCCTGAAGCCGGGAAAAAGAGTTACAGGATTTCGGTACCTGCAGGAAAACACGCAATCATAGGATTGGTGAAGATCAATGGCTTCATGCAGGTTATTAACGGAGTCCCGGGAGCCACCGGTCCGGTACTGGATCATTATAACAACTTGGCTGTAAGGAAGTACCTTGACAATATGTCGGGAACAATTGAGGGAAGCATCGGGCCTCTTTCAGGTCACATAAGAGCCCTGTTTACTGACAGTCTTGAGCTTGAAGGAGCAAACTGGACAAGCAGGATGCGGGAATATTTTATTGAAAGGAATGGTTATGACCTTATGCCTTACCTGCCGTTCATCCTCTTTAAAACAGGGGGCATGGGCAATGTTACTGACTTCAGTTACAACGTTAAGTTATCACCTGCCCTGGAGAATGAAATCCGCAGGGTACGGTATGACTTTGATTTTACAAAAGCCTCCCTGCTTAATGAAAGCCTGACAAAAACTTATCTTGAATGGTGCCGTAACCTGAATGTGAAATCGAGGGCCCAGGCTTACGGAAGAGGGCTCTTCCCGCTCGAAAGCAGTTTCGATTATGACATACCTGAAGGTGAATCATGGACAATGAACTGGCTGAAGCACAAAATAGGTGAAGAGATGCCGGAAGATGACTACAGAAGAGGCAGGGCATATACAATGGTTAACAAGTATGTGTCCTCGGCAGCACATCTTAAAGGGAAAAAGCTTGTGAGCTGCGAGGAAATGACTGATACCTATACAGTGTTCAATACTTCCCTTGAAAACCTGAAGATCGGAAGCGATCAGTCTATCATTTCTGGTATCACTCATTCAATCTTTCACGGGTTCAACTATTCTCCTCCCGAGGCTCCATACCCTGGTTGGATCAGATATGGCGCCTATTATAATGAGAAAAATACCTGGTGGCCCTGGTTCAGCATTTTTAATGAATATAAGGGCAGGTTATCATCACTGCTTCAGAACGTTATGATGTTTGCTGATATTGCAATCCTTCCCCCGGTTGACGATATGTGGAGCCTCATCGGAGCGCCGATGGAACCTTTTCCATCTGTTACGCATGTTGATTATTTCACACTTGTGTGGGAAGCAATCAACAAGAACGGTAACGGATGTGACTACGTATCCCAGGGCGTGATAAGGGACAGTGAAATGAAAGAGGGGTTCATGCATTTTGGTCCAAGAAAATACAATACACTTTTCCTTGTGAAAGTGGATTCACTTCATCCGGATACCGCGGCCAGAATGCTCGACTTCATCAATGCCGGAGGAAGGATCTTCTGTGTTGAATCATTTCCTTCAAAATCATTAGGGTATAAAGACTGGGAGGAGAATGATAAAACAGTTATCGATCTCGTAGAGAAAATGAAGGCCTTTCCTGACAGTTTCATTCTTCTTGAAAAACCTGAAAAGGACTTCATCGGCTGGTTCAGGTCTGTGCAGGAAAAATACAATATCAGACCTTACCTTGAAATTGAAAAACCTGATCCGTTTGTGATGCAGAACAGGTATCAGGCTGATGACGGGACAGAATTAATTTACCTGATAAACTCCAGTCTGAATAATCCATATAAAACCCAGCTTACTTTTTCAGGAGATATCAGCTCACGGCGTAGTTGCTGGAAATGGGATCCGGAAACAGGGAGAAGGTATAAGATAAAACTTGAAAAGGGCGATAAATTCAATCTTGACCTTGGACCTGCCGAATCTTTTCTTTTCGTGTTTGACAAAACAGGCAAGGGTGAGGAATGGAAACCACTTCCCGCAGAGGGCAATGAAATAAAAACATTCACTGAAGGCTGGATGGCTGAATTCACTCACTGCAACGATGGTTCAGTAAAAAACATTTACCTCGATAAGCTAAAGGACCTGAAAGATCTTCCTGATTACATCCACTTTGCAGGAACAGTTAAGTACCGGCACAGTTTTACAAGTTATAACATAAGTGCAAGGACCTTCCTGAATGCCGGAAAAGTATACGGATTATGTACACTGAAAATAAACGGGAATGATCTGGGAACCAGGTGGTACGGAAGACGGATCTTTGAGCTTACAGGTTACCTCAAACCCGGAAGAAATGATCTGGAAATACTTGTTGCCACATCTATGGGCAACTATATGAAATCCCTGACTGACAATCCCATAGCACAGTACTGGACCAACGAAAAGAATAAAGTCCAGCCGCTGCAGTCAATGGGCTTAACGGGTCCCGTAACAATTTACCAGCTATAGAAGATTTAACAGTGAAATACCGTGAAAACTCTGTGTAACTCAGTGGCAAAAAATATTCAAACTAGTATGAAAGCCAAAAAACTCATCCTCTGTTTCGTTGCATTTGCTCTCATAGTCAACCTTCATGCAAAGGACTACAACGCCTCAATGTTCGGTGTAAAATCTAACGGAACAACAATGAACACAAGGTCAATCCAGAAAGGCATTGACTACATAAGCTCAAACGGAGGAGGAACTCTGGTATTCTATGTGGGAAGATATCTCACAGGAAGCATTTACCTTAAATCGAATGTTACAATACGGCTCGAAGAAGGTGCAATTCTGCTTGGCTCGGTAAATCCTCTTGACTATGACCGGAACTTCAACTGGACCGCCCTTGTCTTTGCCCTCGACCAGCAAAACATAGGTATCACAGGAAAGGGAGTTATAGACGGAAGGGGCTTTGAAGTGGCAACAAACCTTGTTGAACTCATTCACAACGGAATAATAAGCGACCCGTTGAGATATGACCGCCCGAATGAGTCAATCAGGCCTCAGAACATTTACTTCCGTGGTTGCCGCAACATAACTATCAGTGGCATCATGCTTAAAGATCCGGGCAGCTGGAACCAGCAGTACGACCAGTGCAGGAATCTTACTGTCGACGCTATCATTGTCGACAGCAAATCATACTGGAACAATGACGGAATTGATATAGTTGACTGCGACAGCGTCAGAGTTACAAACTGTTATATCGATGCTGCCGACGACGGAGTCTGTCTGAAATCACATTCTCCTGATTTCATCTGTAAGAATGTTTATGTTTACAACAACAAAATCAGGACCAGCGCCAATGGCATCAAGTTCGGAACAGCATCTTACGGAGGTTTCAGCAACATTAAAATTGTAAATAACCTTGTATTTGACACATACCGTTCTGCAGTGACTTTCGCCGCGGTTGATGGCGGAATTGTGGAGAATGTAACTGTCGACTCTCTGAGATCTATTAACACGGGTAATGTTATCTTTCTCAGAATCGGGGAAAGAAGGACCGGTAAGAAAGGCAGGATGAACAACATTACAATTTCGAATGTCTATGCAGAAGTCCCGGCAACTAAGCCAGATGCCGGCTATAACTATGAAGGTCCGGTTGAAGATCTGCCGAGGAATATTTCCCCTTCCTCAATAGTGGGAATGCCGGACGCAAAAATTGAAAACATAACTCTGAGGAATATTGAGATACATCACCCGGGAGGAGGTAATCCGGGTTATGCAAAGGTCGGACTGGATGAGCTTGACAAAGTGCCCGAGATGGCTTCTTCATACCCCGAGTTCTCGATGTTTAAAGAACTACCGGCCTGGGGATTTTACATCAGACATGCAGAGGGGATCAAATTTGAAAATGTTAAGCTTGTTTGTGAGAAGAAAGATTACAGAACACCTATAGTGCTTGATGATGTAAAAGACGCAAGCTTCGAACAACTAAAGGTTTATGAACCTGATAAAAAGAAGGTAATTGTTTACCCTTACAGATCGGAAAAGATTTCAGTCAGGTAATGCCGGTTTTTAGCTGCAAAGATTTTCTCCTGTACTCCCTGTCCAGAAGGTCTCTGCTGTTCGCCGACCCGTGGGATGGAAGGAAAAGTGAACAACCTGTTTCAAGAAGCTTACCCCAGCTCTCAACCATCTTCTTTACGTCGCAGGCAAAAGGAGGGAATACAGATCCTCTGAATACTCCGAACATTGAATCACCGACAAGTGCAAACTCGTTATCAACAATCACACTTACAGATCCTTCTGTATGTCCGGGAGTATGCAGAACATAGGCATTGAAACCGAATTCCTCAAGACTGAAATACTCATCAAAAAGAAGATCGCTTTCACAGGACTGATATCTCCCTGGTGATTTAATGAACCTGCTTATAAATCTTACCAGGAAGCCTGAAAAGGGATTTGTCCCTCCGGGAAGCTCAGTTTCACCAAGAGCAAGGTAAGAAGCCTCTGATTTATGGATGCCAACAAGGGCATTGAATTTATTCTTGATCCAGTAAGCATTTTCTGCATGGTCGAAGTGAGCATGGGTAAGGATAAGCAGATCTATATTGCTGACATTTAGTTTTTTAAGTCTCGCATTCAGTTTGCCTCTCAAGAATGCAGGGCTGGTATCAACCAATATATTCCTGTTATTTATGCTAATAAGAAAAACGTTGCTTCGGCCTCCCAGGACCTTGAAGATTTTTGTCCCGTCTGATGTAGTCCAGGTTTTCATTTTTACCTCAGAATCCCTCAAGTGCTGTTTCAATATCCTTAACAAAACGTATTATTCCAAGCTTGTTGCTCTCGCGGATAAAATCTCTGAGACTATTACTCTTAACATCTGAAAAATCTCCCACTATTGCGAGCTTCATCCTGTAATTGGAAAATTTCTGCAGGATCTCGCCGGCAAGCTTTGTCTTAAGATCAAAGAAGCCTGGGTTGAGGGTATTTTCATGTATTATAATTCCCTTGCAGCCATTGTAGCCGGCATCAGCCATTATGTCGAGAATATCCTGAACACTTTCTATTTTAACTGTATCCTTACGTATTTCAGCAATACTTAAACCATTTGTTTCGTGATAGATAATCATGGATAGACATTTTGTTAAACTGTCATTTTATGTTTCCAATTCAATCTTTGCAAATTACAACTTGCAGTTTGTTGCGCCATGCGCCGGGCGTCGTGAGCCGTTAGTCATGCGTTGTTCACAACCAACCCACCCCCGGCCCCTCCAGGGAGGGGAGCTGAAGAGCCTTGCGTCCTGAGCCTTGTGTCCTGAGCCCTATTTCATCACTTTCTTCAATATGCCGAACACACCCCTTATAAACGTTGCGCTTGTCAGTACCTTCACCATCTGATCCTGGGGAGTTTTGGCGTTTCGTCCGTAAGGAGTGCCTCCGCCTGGCCTTAGTGGCCTTGGCCTCTCTCCACCACGATAGCTATCGGGACTCCTCCTCTCCAACTCCTTCTGAGCAGCTTCCTCTTCCTTCGCCTTCTGCATCTCCGAAACTTTCCCGCTGAGTATCTCATAAGCGCTCTCCCGGTCAATTGTCTGGCTGTATTTCTGAACAAGAATTGAAGAACTGTTAATTGCTTTTATTTCATCAGGAGTAAGGATATCCATCCTGCTTACAGGAGCCCTCAGCATAGTCGCAGCAAGTGGAGTTGGTGTCCCTTTTTCGCTCAGCGCAGTTACAAGGGCCTCGCCTATCCCGAGGCTTGTGATTGTTTCATCAGTTTTATAGTATTCTGAGATCGGATAGTTCTCGGCAGTCAGTTTAATAGCCTTTCTGTCAACAGCAGTAAAAGCCCTCAGGGCGTGCTGAACCTTAAGTCCCAGCTGTGACAGCACACCGTTTGGAATATCGGTTGGATTCTGGGTCACGAAAAATATGCCTATCCCCTTCGACCTTATAAGTTTAACTATATTCTCTATCTGATCGAGAAGAGCCTTGCTTGCCTGACTGAAAATCAGATGTGCCTCATCAATAAAAATTATAAGCTCAGGCTTCTCTGCATCTCCCTTTTCGGGCATCTGTGAATACACTTCGGCAAGAAGCGAAAGCATAAAGGTTGAGAACAGTTTTGGCTTATCCTGAATATCCGTAAGCCTCAGTATGCTTATATATCCATTCCCGTTTTTATCACGCCTCATCAGGTCACGGATATCAAATGAGAGCTCACCAAAGAACATATCAGCGCCCTGCTGTTCAAGCTCAAGGATTTTCCTTATAATGATTCCGGTTGTGGCAGTTGATATTTTACCGTAATTCTGTTCAACTTCCTTTTTCCCTTCTTCAGTTACATACTGAATTGCCTTTTTAAGATCCTTAAGGTCGAGAAGAGCAAGTTTATTATCATCGCAATACTTGAAAATTACAGATAACACACCTTCCTGGGTATCATTCAGATCGAGGATCCTTGATAGAAGAACCGGACCAAACTCCGAAACAGTTGCCCTAAGCCTCACACCATCCTGTTTTGAAAGTGAAAGCAGTTCGGCTGGGTATCCCTTTGGTGAATAGGGAAGGTTAAGCTTTGCATGACGGTCAAGGATAAACTGTTTTGCTTCGCCCGGCATTGCTATTCCGCTGAGGTCTCCTTTAACATCCATCAGAAGTACAGGTACTCCTTTTTCAGAAAGTTGTTCTGAGATCACCTGGAGTGTTTTGGTCTTTCCTGTTCCTGTTGCACCTGCAATAAGCCCGTGCCTGTTCATTGTGCGTAAAGGCACATTGATATTTGCACCTGAGGCTACCTCTCCGTCAACAATCCCGCAACCAAGTGTTATAAAATCACCCTTGCAGGCATATCCTTCTGCTATATGTCTTGTGAATGCTTCTGTCTTGCTCATATAGAAATTAATTAGTTCAAGATTCCGGTTTAAAGAAGGTGCAATTTAACAACTAATGTTCAATTTTTTAACAACAATTATAAGTGAAGCCTGAACATAACTCCCGGTTTTTATGTTCAGGTCCTGAGGAAAACCTTCACTTAAGAAGAATTGATTATCTTTGAAGACATATCTCGTAAAATAACTTAAAACAAATATCTGATTTGCTGTTAATTTATTAACAATAACCCTGTTGATTATGAAAAAATCCATTTGCATCAGCCTTATTTCGTTGCTTCTATTAAACATCGGAATATACGGACAGGTCACAGAACCTGAAAAACAACTACGTTCACAGAATGCTGACACAACCCAGGGCTGGAAGACAGGCGGAGTGCTTAGTGTGAACATGGCACAGACTTCACTGTCGCACTGGGCAGCCGGTGGTCAGAATTCACTTGCTGTTAACGGGCTCTTCAGTGCCTTTGCCAATTATAAAAAAGGAAACTCCGTATGGGACAACTCCCTCGACCTTGGTTATGGCTTGCTGAAACAGGGAGATGAGGACTTCAGGAAGACAGATGACAAAATAGACTTCCTTTCAAAGTATGGTCAGAAAGCTTTCACCAATTTCTACTATGCTGCCCTCTTTAACTTTAAAACCCAGTTCACCGACGGATTCAATTACCCTGATAAAACAAACATTATTTCAACACATTTTGCTCCTGCATACATAACGCTGGCTATCGGTCTTGACTATAAACCCAACGCCTATTTCAGTGCATTTATCGCCCCTCTTACTTCAAAGTTCACTGTTGTTACCGATTCATATCTGTCTGATCTGGGAGCCTTTGGCGTTGAACCGGGAGAGACAGTAAAAAGTGAGATTGGTGGATACCTCAGGGCAATATATACCAAGAATGATTTCAAGGCGGAAATACTTAAAAATGTCTCATTTACAACCAAGATCGACCTCTTCTCTAACTATTCAGAAAATCCGCAGAACATCGACGTAAGCTGGGAAACGCTGCTTGCCTTCAAGGTCAATAAATACCTCTCCGTCAACTTCAATACTCACCTCATTTATGATGATAATATCACGATAATGGAGGACAAAAACGGAAACGGTACTGTTGAATCAGGGGAAGGAACTAAATCCCTTGTTCAGTTCAAGGAGATCTTCGGAGTTGGATTCGCATATAAATTCTGAAAAATCTAACCACAGAGAACACAGAGTCCCGATATCGGGAACACAGAGTACACAAAGAAATGCTATATAGTTTTGTCTTTGTGTTCTCTGTGTAATTTCTCTGTGATCTTTGTGGTTAAAAATTGATTTATCAGAAATCCTGAAAGCTTATTTTCATTAGTAAATGAATTAATCTAAATTTACCTTGACTTAAGCTGTATTTATATATGAAATATTCTTTCCCTGCCCTGTTGCTCCTGGCTCTTCTGTTCAGTCAGTGCTCAGAGAAACCTGAAACTTCACTTTCCGTAAAGCAGATAAAATGCAATAACATTGAGAATCCTTCAGGGACTGATTCAGTCCCGCTTTTCAGCTGGCTGCTCTCCTCCGACGTAAAAGGTCAGCGGCAGTCTGCTTACCGGATTATTGTTTCTTCTGTTCCCGATAAGGCAGAAAAGGGAAAAGGAGATTTCTGGGACAGTGGTAAAATTAATTCAGGTAAAAATGCATGGATCAGATATGAAGGGAAGAAACTCCAGCCTGGTACAGAATACTTCTGGAAAGTTCTTGTCTGGGATAAAGATGATATGAGATCGCCATGGAGCGAAACTGGAACCTTCATTACAGGATTGTTCAATAAGGAAGACTGGGATGGTGCAAAATGGATTGCTTATGAAGAAGTAAGCGACTCACTGTTACTGGTTCCCGGAGTCCATGGAAACGGTGATAAGCTCGGGAATAAAGCACTGAAGAGAACAGTTGTACCATTATTAAGGAAGGAATTCACTGCTAAAGCGAAAGTTAAGAAAGCCCTCGTATTTATAAGTGGTTTAGGACATTATGAACTCAGCATAAATGGTGAAAAAATCGGGGAAAGCTTCCTTTCACCCGGGTGGACCGATTACAGGAGGACTTGTCTTTTTAATACTTATGATGTCACAGACAACCTGGAAAAGGGACAGAATACTTTTGGTGTGATTCTCGGGAACGGTTTTTATAATGTAAACAGGGAGCGCTACAGGAAACTTGTTATAGCTTACGGAGCTCCTGAAATGATCCTTAAGATGACTATCACCTATACTGACGGATCAACTGAGACAATTATAAGTGATGAAAGCTGGAAATCAGCTCCGTCACCCGTAACATTTTCCAGCATTTATGGCGGAGAGGATTATGATGCGCGTCTGGAAAAACCCGGTTGGAACAGGAATGGATTCAATGATTCAGCCTGGAAAAATGCAATTCCTGCAAGGGAGCCGCAGGGCAGCCTGAAACCTGAACAGGACTACCCAGTGAAGATAATGGAAAGCTTTACTCCCGTATCAGTTACAAGGAGAAAGGGCAGCCTGTTCATTTATGATTTCGGACAGAATGCTTCAGGCATAATTAAAATAAAAGTCAGGGGAAAGAGCGGGCAGACAGTCAGGTTCCTTCCCGGAGAACTGCTTGGTGAAGATTCACTTGTAACCCAGCAGGCAACAGGTACTCCGTACATACTCAGCTATACTCTCAAAGGAGAAGATGAAGAGCTTTGGATGCCACAGTTTACTTATTACGGATTCAGATATGTACAGGCTGAAGGCGGAGTACCTGCTGGTACTGACCCTGAAGGAAAACCGGTAATAGAAGCTCTTGATATGCTCCATACGAGGAATTCATCTCCTGAGGACGGAAGCTTCTCCTGTTCGAATGAACTGTTCAACAGGATAAATGACCTTATTAAGTGGGCCATAAAAAGCAATTTTGCAAGCGTTATCACCGACTGCCCCCACAGGGAAAAGCTTGGCTGGCTCGAGCAG
>ERZ795054.1109-NODE-1109-length-26944-cov-30.168582_pt1 | contig 26944 bp, 23 predicted proteins | sample MGYA00375138_ERZ795054 | MGnify/ENA primary metagenome ERZ795054 (study PRJEB30183, sample SAMN05720215) | anaerobic digester metagenome | isolation source: active sludge of municipal wastewater-treating anaerobic digesters | place: USA | collected 2014-12-23 ... | reverse complement strand
GGCATGGGTACCCGCTTCCTGCCCGCGACCAAGGCCAGTCCCAAGGAAATGCTGCCCATCGTCGACAAGCCGCTGATCCAGTATGCGGTCGAAGAAGCGGTGGCGGCCGGCATCACCGACATGGTGTTCGTCACCGGCCGTTCCAAGCGGGCGATCGAGGATCACTTCGACAAGGCCTACGAACTGGAATCGGAACTCGAGGCGCGCGGCAAGGGCGAGCTCCTTGAATTCGTGCGCAACATGATCCCGAAGAACATCAACTGCATCTACATCCGTCAGGCGGAAGCGCTCGGTCTCGGGCATGCCGTGCTCTGTGCCAAGCCGGTGATCGGCGACGAGCCGTTCGCGGTGCTGCTCGCCGACGACCTGCTCGACGGCCAGCCGCCGGTGATGAAGCAGATGACCGATACCTTCGATTACTACCGCTGCTCGGTGCTTGGCGTCCAGGATGTGCCGCGCGCCGAAACCCGGAGCTACGGCATCGTCGATGCCCGTCGCGTCGCCGAGCGCGTCGAGCAGGTCAACGCCATCGTCGAGAAGCCGCAGCCGGAAGAAGCGCCCTCGACGCTGGCGGTCGTCGGCCGCTACATCCTGACGCCGCGGATCTTTCACCATCTGGAAACGATCACGCCGGGCGCCGGCGGCGAGATCCAGTTGACCGACGGCATCGCCTCGCTGCTCGGCGAGGAGCAGGTGCTGGCCTACCGTTACGACGGTATCCGTTACGACTGCGGGTCGAAGCTGGGTTATCTGCAGGCGAGCGTGGTTTTCGGATGCCGCCATCCGGAAGTCGGGGCGGCATTCACCGATTATCTGAAGTCGCTGGAGGCCTGAGTGGAGCGCGTCATTGCTGGCGAATGCGGCGGGCAAACGACCGTGGGCAAGCGGACATGAGCGGCGCCACGGTCAGCGAGTTTCTGGCCTATTGGCGGAACGAGGGCGAGGCCTACGTCCGCTGCGGCGACTATGAGTGGATGGCCGCGCTGGTTCCCGGCCGGCGCGTACTCGAGATCGGTTGCGGCCTCGGCTTCGGCAGCGCGGCGCTTGCCGCGCGCGGGCTGGACGTGCTGGCGATCGACAGTTTGCCGGAATGCCTGGCGGCGACCCGTGAACGGCTGGGCGAGGCGGCGGGCAGGGTCGGGCTGATGCAGGCCGACGTGACTGCGCTTGATGCCGGGCAGGTCGCAATGGTTCACGATTTCGCCCCGGATGTGGTCGTCTGCTGGCTGATGGGGGCGCCGTCCGCGACGACCGGGGCGACGGCGAGCGATGGCGGGCAGGCAGTGGCGGCTTACCGCGAGGGCGTGCATCGGCGGGTGGCCGAACTGGCCGCGCAGCTGCCCTCGGTGCGCGCGCTGCACCTCGTCGATCGCACGGCGATTCCCTGGCAGGCCAAGGATATCGGACGTGATACGCTGGTCCGCTATCATCTGGGCAAGACGCTGCTCGATCTGCCCTTCGTGGCCGAGCGTCGCAACGCCCGCTATCGCAAACTCGAAGGCAGTCTCATGGATCTCGCGCAGATCCGGCGTTCCCATCCGTCGCTGAAAGGCGTGGTGCCGACGCTGGCCTCGCTGCTGGCCGAAAGGAAGAATTGAATGCTGGCTATCATTGGCGGCAGCGGACTGACGACGCTGTCCAATCTTGACGTTTCGCATCGCGAGGTGGTGCGCACGCCCTATGGCGAGCCGTCCGGCGCGCTGGTGTTCGGGCAGATCTGCGGCAAGCCGGCGATGTTTCTGCCGCGCCACGGTTACGGGCACACGATTCCGCCGCATGTAGTGAACTATCGGGCCAACCTGTGGGCGCTGCATCACCACAAGGCGACGGGGATCATCTCGGTGGCCTCGGTCGGCGGCATCCGGGCCGACCTGCAGCCGGGCGACATCGTCATTCCCGACCAGATCATCGACTACACCTGGGGCCGCAAGGCGACGTTCTTCGATGGCAATGGCTCGCCGGTGACCCATGTCGACTTTACCGAACCCTACGATCAAGACTTGCGTTGCCGGATTCGGGCGGCCGGCGAGGCGCTGGGCGTCGCGATGAAGGATGGCGGCGTTTATGCGGCGACGCAGGGGCCACGGCTCGAAAGCGCCGCCGAAATCGATCGTCTGGAGCGCGATGGCGCCGATCTGGTCGGCATGACCGGCATGCCGGAAGCGGTTCTCGCCCGCGAGCTGGGGCTGCCCTATGCCGCCATCAGCGTCGTCGCCAACCACGCGGCGGGCCGTGGCAGCAGCGCCAACGGCATCCGCTTCGAGAGCCTCGAACATGTCCTGCGGGACGCCATGGGCCGCGTGCGCGTGGTGATCGAAAAAGTGGTCAGCTGCCAAACCGAATGCCAGCCGGTTCCGTGAGGGCGGCCTAGACCTTCAGGCGCTCCATCAGGTCGGTTTCGAGCTGGATGCGGCGACTGCTGTTGGCGAGATCCCCGCCACTGATCAGGAAGACGTCCTCGGCGCGTTCGCCGAGCGTCGAAATCTTCGCCGTATGCAGGTTGGCGCCATGCTCGGCGATTGTATTGGCGACGGTATACAGCAGCCCGGGGCGGTCGGCGGCGGTCAGGGTCAGGACAAAGTGGGCGCCCTTGTCGTCGGGCTGGATTTCGGCCTCGGCCTTGATCGGAAAATGTTTCACCTGACGCGAAAGGCGGCCCGAGGAGGGTGCTTCCGGTGGTGTCTGGCGGGCAAGGCGGTCGGTCAGTTCGTGCTCGATGTAGGCGATCATTTCACGATCGTTGTCGGGCTGGGCGACGTTGAGGACGACGAAGCTGTCCAGCGCATAGCCGTGGGTCGTCGTGTGAATCTTGGCATCGACGATGCTGTATCCGGCGCGCGCGAAAAAACCGACGATGCGGGCGAACAGGTCGGGCTGATCCTTGGTGTAGACCATGACCTGCAAGCCTTCGCCTTCCTGATGGATGCGGGCGCGCACGACCGGCTGATCGTTGAAGATGCGGTAATGCAGGGAGCGCGTGTGCCAGGCGATTTCCTCGGCCGAATGACGCAGGAAATAGACGGTATCCAGTTGCTTCCAGAGCCGCTCGTGCACCGTTTCGGACAGCGCGAAATAGCGGAGCAGGCGCATGGCCTCGGCCTGACGCTCGGCGAGGATACCCTGCGGCGCCGGCGGGGTGTCCTGGCTGAGTTGCTCCAGCGTCAGGTAGTAGAGGTCGGACAGTAGCTTGCCCTTCCACTGGTTCCAGACCTTCGGGCTGGTGCCGCGTATGTCGGCATGGGTCAGCAGGTAGAGCGCGGTCAGGTGGCGGGCATCGCCGACCAGCCTGCTGAATGCGGTGATCACGTCGGGATCGGAGAGATCTTCCTTCTGCGCGACCTGGGACATGACCAGATGCCGGCGAACCAGCCAGACGACCAGGTCGGTCTCCTCGGCGGAGAAGCCGTGTTTTTCGCAAAATACCTGGGCGTCGACGGTGCCAAGTTCCGAGTGGTCGCCGCCGCGGCCCTTGGCGATGTCGTGGAAGAGCGCCGCGACGTAGAGCAGCCAGGGACGATCGAACCCGGCGATGGCGCGCGAACAGAGGGGATACTCATGCGCGAATTCGGTCATCGTGAAGCGTCGGAGATTGCGCAAAACCTGCAGGATATGCTGGTCGACCGTATAGACATGAAACAGGTCGTGCTGCATCTGGCCGACGATGCGTCCGAAGGCCGGCAGATAGGCGCCGAGGATATCGAGCTGGTTCATGCGCCGGAACTCGTGGAGCACCCCGCGGCTGCCCTGCAGCAGCTTGACGAAGGCGGCGCGGTGCGCGGGTTTGGCGCGAAACGCCGGTGTGATGAGTTCGCGCGCCCGCCACAGGGCGCGCAGGGTGCGGGCCGTCATGCCATGCAGATCGGAGTTTTCCTGCATGACCAGGAAACTGTCGAGGATCAGCGCCGGGTCGAGACTGAAGGCGTTTTCATCGCGAATGTCGAGCAGGCCGCCGACCGACTGGAAATTGGCATCGATCGGTTGCGGAAGCTGCTCGTTCTCGGGCGCCAGGGCCGCTCCGATGTTCTGCATCAGGATCGTGTTGGCCAGAGTGATGCCCTTGGCATTGCGGTAGTAGCCCTGCATCAAACGCTCGGATGCCCGCTTCGCCGGGGTCGATTCGAAGCCGTACTGGGCGGCCAGCGTGTTCTGGTAATCGAACAGCAGGCGGTCTTCGCGGCGTCCGACCATCAGGTGCAGGCGGATGCGCAGGTGGCGCAGGTACTCCTCGCAGCGCTCGACATGCTTCAGTTCCTCGCCAGTCAGGAAGCCATTTTTCTCGAGATCGGCCCAGCTGGTACCAAAACCGGCGGCGCGCGCAACCCAGAAAATGACCTGGAGGTCGCGCAGGCCACCTGGCGCTTCCTTGAAATTTGGTTCGAGACTGTAGGGCGTCTCGTTGAAGCGCAGATGGCGTTCCTGTTGCTCAAGGCGCTTGCGTTCGTAGAACAGCAGCGGATCGAGGTTGCCGCGCAGACGTTTCTGGAAGGTGGCGAACAGGTTTTCGTTGCCGGTGAGCAGGCGGGCCTCGACCAGGGCGGTCTGCACCGAAATGTCGCCGGCAGCCTCGTCGAGGCATTCTTGTACCGTGCGCACGCTGTGTCCGATTTCGAGACCGATGTCCCAGAAGTGGCCGACCAGACGCTCCAGTCGTTCCTGCAGCGCGGCGTCGGGTTCATGCGGCAGGAGAATCAGGAGGTCGATGTCGGACGCCGGATATAGCTCGCCGCGCCCGTAGCCGCCGACTGCGGCGAGCGTCAGCGTGGCCGGGAAATCGAGGCCTGCCCAGAGGCGGGTGAGGACGTCATCAACCTGCCGGCAACGCGTCCGGAGCAGGTCCAGGGCGTCGTTGGTCAGCGCATAGGATTCGCGCAGGGCCTGTTGCCCGGCCTTGACTTCGCTGCGCAGGGCAGCAAGGTCAACGCTCATCAGGCAATCCAGTCAGGTTTGGGGCGGCAGCCGGCCGACAGCGTCAGGACTTCGTAGCCGGCAGGCGTCACCAGGACGGTATGTTCCCATTGCGCGGAAAGGCTGTGGTCCTTGGTGACGATGGTCCAGCCGTCCGCCAGTTCGCGAATGGCGGCCTTGCCGGCGTTGATCATCGGCTCGATGGTGAAGATCATGCCGGGCTCCATCCGTGCGCCGGTGCCGGTCTTGCCATAGTGGGTCACCTGCGGATCCTCGTGGAACCTGGCGCCGATGCCGTGCCCGCAGAACTCGCGAACCACCGAGTAGCCGTTCTTTTCCGCGTGCTTCTGGATGATGGCGCCGATGTCGCCGATATGGCCACCGGGCCGCACGACGGAGATGCCCAGCCAGAGACACTCGAAAGTGATCTCGCACAGCCGCTTCGCCTGGATCGAGACATCACCGATCAGGTACATCCGGCTGGTGTCGCCGTGGTATCCGTCCTTGATCGGGGTGACATCGAGGTTGATGATGTCGCCGCTCTTCAGCACGCGATCCCCCGGCACGCCGTGGCAGACCTGATGATTGACCGAGGTACAGATGGACTTCGGATAGGGGTTGTAGCCGGAGGGGGCGTAATTGAGGGGTGCGGAAGCTGCCCCCAGCACATTGACCGTATAGTCGTGGCAGAGGCGGTCGAGTTCGTTGGTGGTGACGCCGGCCTTGACGAAGGGCTCGATGTAGTCGAGAACTTCCGAGGCGAGGCGACCGGCGACGCGCATTTTCTCGATTTCTTCGGGCGTCTTGATGGAAATGCTCATAAATGGGGGTGGCTGAACGATTGGGGAAGGGCAAGGATAAAGGATAGGCTTTGTTTTTCAAAGCCGGCGGGGTGCGGATGGCATAATGGAGGTTTGCGCATCACAACCGGAAAACAATGAGTATTCTTCTCCTCGGCAAGGATGGTCAGGTCGGCTGGCAACTTCAGCGCTCCTTGGCGCCACACGGTGAAATGATTGCCTGCGGGCGTTCCGAGTGTGATCTGACCGACTTCGATCAATTGCGTTCAGTGATCAGGCGAACCAGGCCGTCGGTGATCGTCAATGCGGCAGCCTACACGGCGGTCGATCGCGCCGAATCCGAACCGGAACTGGCCATGCGGATCAACGGGGAAGCGCCGGGCGTGGTGGCGGGAGAGGCCTTGAAGCTGGGCGCCTTGCTGATTCATTACTCGACCGACTACGTGTTCGACGGTGGCAAGGCCGGGCCTTACCTCGAGGACGATCCGACGCTGCCGCAGAGCGTCTATGGCCGGACCAAGCTGGCCGGCGAAGCGGCGATCCGGGCCGTGCCCTGCAGGTCCGTCATCTTCAGGACCAGCTGGGTCTTTGGCGCGCGTGGCGGAAATTTCGTCAAGACCATCCTGCGCCTGGCGCGCGAAAAGGAAACGCTGAATGTGGTCGATGACCAGATCGGCTCGCCAACGCCGGCGGCGCTGATCGCGACGGTCACCGGCGTCGCGCTCGCCATGCTGCGGCAGGGGCGGGCGATGAAGCGCGAAGAACAGCGGCTTTACCACCTCTGTTGCGGTCGACCGGTCAGCTGGCACGAATTTGCCACCACCATCGTCGCGCTGGCCGGCGCGATGCCCGGCTTTGGCCTGCGATTGACCCCCGAGGCGATTCGGGCCATTCCGGGCAGCGAATATCCGACCGCCGCCGCGCGCCCGCTGAATTCACGCCTCTCCTGTGTGCGTCTGGAACACGATTTCGGCTTGCTGATGCCCGACTGGCAACCGTATCTGGCGCGCATGCTGCAGTTGCTTTCATTGAAACAGAACGGCTATTGAGCTTTATTTGCAGCCCTTGACGATGTTATAATTCAAAAGTTTTTCCGAGTCCAAAGGCTCGAAAAAGCGGCTGCGCACGTGACGTGCACAGTCAATCCACACATCCGCCGATTAAGGGTGTCTGCCAGACTGCAAGATTGGCGGGCGTTTCAGGCGGGTGGCGGTTCAACCCTTAAAGGAGTTTTTGTATGTCCGTAACCATGCGTGAAATGCTGGAGGCCGGTGTCCATTTCGGTCACCAGACCCGTTTCTGGTCCCCCAAGATGGCCCCGTACATCTTCGGCGCCCGCAACAAGATTCACATCGTCAACCTCGAAAAGACCCTGGCCAAGTACAACGAAGCCATGGCATTCGTGAAGAAGCTGTCCTCCAATCGCGGCAATATCCTGTTCGTCGGCACCAAGCGTCAGGCCCGCGAAATCATCGGCGAAGAAGCGGTTCGCGCCGGTGCGCCGTATGTCGACCAGCGCTGGCTGGGCGGCATGCTGACCAACTTCAAGACGGTCAAGACCTCGATCAAGCGCCTCAAGGAGATGGAACTGGCGGTCGAAGCCGGCGATCTCGAGCGCATGCCCAAGAAGGAAGCGCTGACCTTCCGTCGCGAACTGGAAAAGCTGCAGAAATCGATCGGCGGCATCAAGGACATGGGCGGCGTGCCGGACGCCATCTTCGTCATCGACGTCGGCTACCACAAGATTTCCATCACCGAAGCCGGCAAGCTGGGTATCCCCATCATCGGCGTGGTCGATACCAACCATTCCCCGGAAGGCGTCAATTACGTCATTCCCGGCAATGACGACTCTTCTCGTGCCATCCAGTTGTATGCCCGCGGCGTGGCGGATGCCATCCTCGAAGGCCGCAGCCAGGTCATCCAGGAAATCGTCGATGCCGGCGGCGACGACGAGTTCGTCGAAGTGCAGGAAGCTGCCGAATAAGGTTGCAAGGGCGGGGCTGCGCGCCCCGCCGGTTTGAAAAGTTCAGGAGAATGAGTATGGCGGCAATTACCGCAAGCATGGTCGCAGAACTGCGTGGCAAGACCGACGCGCCCATGATGGAATGCAAGAAAGCACTGACCGAGGCCGATGGCGACATGGCCAAGGCCGAGGAAATCCTCCGTGTCAAGCTGGGCAACAAGGCCAGCAAGGCAGCTTCCCGCATCGCTGCGGAAGGCGTGGTCGGACTGTATATTTCAGCCGACGGCAAGCTCGGCTCGATGATCGAAGTCAATAGCGAAACCGACTTCGTCGCCAAGAACGATGAATTCATCGCCCTCTCCAAGGGGTGCGCCGAACTGGTCGCAACCAGGAATCCGGCTGATGTCGCCGCGCTGTCGGCGCTGCCGATGGGCGAGGGCACGGTGGAATCCACCCGTTCCGCGCTGGTCGGCAAGATCGGCGAGAACATGACGATCCGCCGCTTCGTGCGCATCGAAGCCAAGGGCAAGCTGACCTCCTACGTTCATGGCGGCTCCAAGATCGGCGTCGTGATCGACGTCGTCGGCGGCGACGAGCAACTGGCCAAGGATCTGGCGATGCACATCGCCGCGTCCAAGCCGAAGTCGCTGGATGCCTCCGGCGTTTCCCAAGAGCTGCTGGATACCGAACGCCGTATCGCCGTCGAGAAGGCGCGCGAAGCCGGCAAGCCGGAAGCGATGCTGGAAAAGATCGCCGAAGGTACGGTTCAGAAGTACCTCAAGGACGTGACCCTGCTCGGCCAGGTGTTCGTCAAGGCCGAGGATGGCAAGCAGACCATCGAGCAGTTGCTGAAAGCCAAGGGCGCTTCGGTCGCCGGTTTCACGCTGTTCGTGGTTGGCGAGGGCATCGAGAAGCGGGTGGACGATTTCGCCGCCGAGGTCGCTGCCCAGGCCGCTGCTGCTGCCGCCAAGAAGTAATTTGCAAGGAAACGCCATGACCACGCCAAGGTACAAACGCATCCTCCTCAAGCTCTCCGGCGAAGCCCTGATGGGCAACGACGCCTACGGCATCAACCCGCAGACGATCGCGGGCATTGTCGCGGAGATCAAGGCGGTTGCCGATCTGGGCGTGGAAATCGGCGTCGTCATCGGCGGTGGCAACATTTTTCGCGGGATGGCCGGCACGGCGACCGGGATGGATCGCGCCACCGCGGATTACATGGGCATGCTGGCCACGGTGATGAACGCGATGGCGCTGTCCGACGCCTTCCGCCAGGCGGGCCTCAATGCCCGCGTGCAGTCGGCGCTGAATATCGAGCAGGTGGTCGAGCCCTACATCCGCGGCAAGGCCATCCGCTATCTCGAAGAAGGCAAGATCGTCATCTTCGGCGCCGGAACCGGCAACCCGTTCTTCACCACCGACACGGCGGCGGCACTGCGCGGTTCGGAAATCGGTGCGGAAATCGTGCTCAAGGCGACCAAGGTGGATGGCATCTACTCCGCCGATCCGAAAAAGGATCCGGCCGCGACCCGCTTCGACAGGATCAGCTTCAACGACGCGATCGCCAGCAATCTGGCGGTCATGGATGCCACGGCCTTCGCGTTGTGCCGCGACCAGAAACTGCCGATCAACGTCTTCTCGATCTTCAAGACCGGCGCGCTGAAGCGCGTGGTCTGCGGCGAGGATGAGGGTACGCTGGTCTATTGCTGAGGGAGAACAAAAAATGATTCCGGAACTCAAGAAAACCGCTGAAGGCAAGATGCAGAAATCGCTGGAGGCGCTGAAGAACGACCTTCAGAAGATTCGTACCGGCCGCGCCCATACCGGCCTGCTGGATCATGTCCAGGTGGATTATTACGGCTCCATGGTGCCGGTCAATCAGGTCGCCAACATTACCTTGGTCGATGCCCGCACCATCGGCGTGCAGCCTTGGGAAAAGAACATGGCGCAAAAGATCGAGAAAGCCATTCGCGATTCCGACCTGGGTCTCAATCCGGCTTCGCAAGGCGAACTGATCCGCGTGCCGATGCCGGCGCTTACTGAAGAGCGGCGCAAGGAAATGATCAAGGTTGTCAGGAACGAGGGCGAGGGCGCCAAGGTGGCGATCCGCAACCTGCGCCGCGATGCGATTGCCCATCTCAAGGATGCGCTGAAAAAGCATGAAATTCCGGAGGATGACGAGCGCAAGGCGCAGGATGACATCCAGAAGCTGACCGATCGCTACATTGCCGAAGTCGACAAGATGCTCGCCCAAAAAGAGGCCGAGCTGATGCAGGTTTGAGCGCGCTCCCGAGCTGATCGCTGGCCGCATGGCGCTCTTTACCAGTTCGACGCGACAGGTTCCCATGGCCGCAGCCGTGCCCCGGCACGTTGCCATCATCATGGACGGCAACGGCCGCTGGGCAAAAAAGCGCTTCATGCCCCGTTTCTCCGGCCATGCCAAGGGTGTCGAAATGGTGCGTAAAACGGTGCGCTCCTGCCTTGAGCGCGGCGTCGAATACCTGACGCTGTTTGCCTTCAGTTCCGAGAACTGGCGACGTCCGCAGGAGGAAGTCAGTCTCCTGATGCAGTTGTTCGTCAAGGCGCTCAGGCAGGAAGTGGACAAGCTCGATCGCAATGGCGTCCGTTTGCGCATCATCGGCGATCTTTCGCATTTCGAGGGGCACCTGCAGGAACTGATCCGATCGGCGGAGGCGCGAACTGCCGGAAACTCGCGCCTGCATCTGACCATCGCGGCGAACTACGGCGGCCGCTGGGATATCATGCAGGCGGTCAACGCCATGCTGGTCGCTCAGCCGGACAAGCGAGCGGGATGGAACGAGGCCGAACTCGAACCTTTCCTGTCCATGGCGTTCGCACCCGAGCCGGATCTTTTCATCCGTACCGGCGGCGAGGAACGCATCAGCAACTTCCTGCTCTGGCAACTCGCCTACACCGAGCTTTATTTCACCGGAACCCTGTGGCCGGAATTCGATCGCGCCGAGTTCGATCTGGCGATCGCCTCATACCAGCAGCGCGAGCGACGCTTCGGGCGGACCAGCGAGCAGCTGGTCGGCGATGCCAATGCTTAAGACCCGCGTCATTACTGCCCTGGTCCTGCTGGCGCTGCTCGTGCCCAGCCTTTTTTTCCTGCCCCAGGCGTATTGGGCCTTGCTCGTGGCACTGTTCATCGGGGTCGCCGCGTGGGAGTGGGGCGGCTTGCTTGGCTTCGGCCAAGGCGCGCGACTGCTGACCGGCGCGGCGCTGGTCATACTCTGTGCCGCTGTTACCCTGCTCGACCCGGTGGCGATCGGTGCCGCGGCCGGCGGTGCGCTTGGCGTGCCTTGGGTGATGGCTTCCTATGGTGTTGCCGGGCTCTTCTGGTGCGCAGTCATTCCATTCTGGCTGCGAGCGAAATGGAAACTGCCGCACGGCTTGCTTGGCCTGCTGATCGGTATCGTCGTTCTCTTTCCGACCTGGCTGGCACTGGTCCAGTTGCGGGTTGTCGGACCAGGTGTCTTGCTGGCGATCATGGCTACGGTCTGGATGGCCGACATCGCAGCCTATTTCTCCGGCAAGACTTTCGGCAAGCATAAACTGGCGCCGACCATCAGTCCCGGCAAAACCTGGGAAGGTGCGATCGGTGCCGGTATTGGCGTCGTGTTCTATGGAATTGCGCTGCGCCTCGGGTTTTCCTTCGAGCCGGTCGGCCTGCCCCTGTGGGTGCTTGGCCTGCTGGCGGTGACCGCGATCAGCATCATGGGCGATCTCTACGAATCGATGCTCAAGCGGCAGGCCGGGATCAAGGACAGCAGCAACGTGCTGCCCGGCCACGGCGGCGTGCTCGACCGCATCGACAGTCTGACCTCGACATTGCCCGTTGTTGCGCTGCTCTGGCTGCTTGCCTCGCGGGGCCAGGGATGAAGCGCGAGAACGTTACGGTGCTTGGCGCCACCGGGTCGATCGGGGTCAATACGCTCGACGTCATTCGCCGCCATCCGGATCGCTACCGGGTGTTTGCGCTGTGCGCGCATACCCAGATCGACAAATTGTTCGAGCAGGTCCGCGAGTTCGCGCCGGAATTTGCGGTGGTGCGCGACGCGGCGCTGGCCGCCGAACTCGGATTGCGCTGCCGCAATGCCGGGCTGTCCACTGCGGTGCGTCACGGTATCGAGGCGCTGGTCGACATGGCGGCCCACCCGGACGTCGCTACGGTGATGGCGGCCATTGTCGGCGCGGCTGGCCTGGAGCCGACGCTGGCGGCGGCCAGGGCCGGGAAGAAAATCCTGCTGGCCAACAAGGAAGTGCTGGTCATGGCCGGTGAACTGTTCATGCACACAGTGCGCGAGCATGGCGCGGTTCTGCTGCCGGTCGACAGCGAACATAATGCAATATTTCAGTCACTTCCAACAGATTTCTCACGTGGTTTATCAGAGTGTGGCGTGCGCCGGATTCTGCTTACCGCCTCGGGCGGACCGTTCCGTACCACGCCGCGCACCGCGCTGGCCGATGTGACGCCGGAGGCTGCCTGCGCCCACCCGAACTGGGTCATGGGCCCCAAGATTTCAGTCGATTCCGCCTCGATGATGAACAAGGGTCTCGAGGTGATCGAGGCGCACTGGCTGTTTGCCTGCACGCCCGAGCAGATACAGGTGGTGGTTCACCCGCAGAGCGTCATCCATTCGCTGGTCGAATACACCGATGGTTCGGTCCTGGCACAGCTGGGCAACCCTGACATGCGGACGCCGATCGCCTATGCGCTCGCCTATCCGGAGCGCATCGAAGCCGGCGTGCCGTCGCTCGACCTGTTCCAGATTGCCCGGCTCGACTTCGAGGCGCCAGATTTCGAACGTTTCCCCTGTCTGCAACTGGCCTACGCGGCGCTTCGCGCGGGCGGGACGGCCCCAGCCATTCTCAACGCGGCCAACGAAATCGCGGTTGCGGCCTTTCTCGACCGGCGTTTGTCGTTCCTCGGCATTCCGCGCCTGATCGAAGCCACGCTGGCCGCGCTCCCAGCGGGGCCCGAGGGCAGTCTTGCCGATGTGCTGACGTCCGATGCCGAGGCACGTCGTATCGCCACCTCCCTGATCAGCGAAACTGTTTCCGCGTGAGCGAACTCCCGTTCTATCTCGGCGCCTTTCTCGCCGTTCTCGGTGTCCTCATTGTCGTCCATGAGTTCGGGCACTACCTGGCGGCCCGTTATTGCGGGGTCCGGGTACTTCGCTTCTCGGTCGGCTTCGGCCGTACGCTGTGGCAGCGTCGCCTCGGCCGCGACGGAACCGAGTGGGCGGTCGGCATTTTCCCGCTGGGCGGTTACGTCAAAATGCTTGACGAACGCGAGGGCGAGGTCGCGCCGGAAGAACTGGAACGGGCCTTCAACCGGCAGTCGGTGGGCAAGCGGAGCCTGATCGTCGCCGCCGGGCCGGCAGCCAATTTCGTTCTGGCGATTGTCTTGTACTGGGCGGTGTTCATGCTCGGCAGCGAGGAATTGCGACCGATTCTCGGCACGCCGCCCGTTGCCTCGCCGGCAGCCGTTGCCGGTATCGTCAATGGCGAGCAGGTCAGGACAGTCGATGGCGAGCCCGTCGTTACCTGGAACGATCTGCGCTGGATGCTGCTGCACAAGGCAGCCATCCAGGAAAGCGCCGAACTCGAGGTCATCAACGAGCGGCGCGAAATCACGCTTCGCCGGTTGCCCCTCGCGGCGGCCGGGGAGCAGGGCTGGGAAGGGGACGCCCTGGAGCGCCTGGGCGTCCGCTTCTTCCGTCCCGACATGCCGCCAGTGGTCGGCAAGGTGATGGCGGGAAGCCCCGGAGAGCTTGCCGGTATCCGTCAGGGGGACGAGATTGTCGCGATCGACGGGGTGGCGGTCGGCACCTGGCATGAGTTCGTGTTGCTGGTCCGTGAAGCTGCGGGGCGGACCTTGCAGGTCGAATTGCTGCGCGGCGGGCGGATTGTTGCGGTCAACGTCGTTCCGGAGGCTGTTTCCGAGCGCGGAAAGCAGATCGGCCGGATCGGGGTGGCCGTTGCCGAGAGCCGCGATGCCGGTCGCGAAGTTCGCACCTTCGTGCGCTACGGCTTTCTCGAAGCCGGGGTCAAGGCGGTTGCGGAAACCTGGGACAAGTCAGTGTTCAGCCTGGTCATGCTCGGCAAGATGCTGACCGGCGAGGTTTCATGGCGCAACCTGTCGGGGCCGGTGACGATTGCCGATTATGCCGGGCAGTCGGCGCGGCTGGGAATCGACTACTACCTCAAGTTCATGGCCCTGGTCAGCATCAGCCTCGGCGTGCTGAATCTGCTGCCGATCCCGGTTCTGGACGGTGGGCATTTGATGTATCATATGATCGAAGTCGTCAGACGTCGGCCCCTCTCCGAGCGGGCCATGGAAATTTCCCAGCAGGTAGGGCTTTCCATTCTTTTCGTTCTGATGGCTTTCGCCTTTTTTAATGACATGAACCGCCTGTTTTCCGGCTGAAAAATGAAGAAATCCCTTCTCTCCGTCCTGGTTGCCGGACTCTTTGCGCTCCCCGCGCTGGCTTTCGAACCCTTTACCGTCAAGGATATCCGCGTCGAGGGCATTCAGCGCACCGAGGCGGGGACGGTTTTCGGCTACCTTCCGGTCAAGGTCGGCGAGACGCTGACCGACGAAAAGGCTGCAGCATCGATCAAGGCGCTCTTTGCCACCGGCTTCTTCAGGGATGTGCGGATCGAGGTCGACGGCGGCGTCATGGTGGTCGTGGTGCAGGAGCGTCCGGCCATCGCGCAGATCGATTTCGTCGGGATGAAGGAGTTCGAGAAGGACGTGATCGTCAAGGCGCTCAAGGAGATCGGCATCGCCGACGGGCGTATCTTCGATCGCGCCCTGCTTGACAAGGCCGAACAGGAACTCAAACGCCAGTATCTGACCCGCGGCAAGTACGGCGTCGAGATCACGACGACGGTGACGCCGCTCGAACGCAACCGCGTCGGCATCAACTTCAATATCGAAGAGGGCGCGTTTGCCAAGATCAGGCAGATCAACATCGTCGGCGCCAAGGATTTCACGGAAAAGGATCTGGTCAGCCAGTTCCAGTTGACCACGCCGGGCTGGATCACCTGGTATACCAAGAATGACCAGTATTCGAAGCAGAAGCTCTCTGCCGATCTCGAGAAGCTCAAGTCCTTCTACATGAACCGCGGTTATCTGGAGTTCGCCGTCGAGTCGACGCAGGTTTCGATTTCGCCGGACAAGCAGGATGTCTTCATCACGATCAACATCAATGAAGGCGCGCGCTATCAGGTGTCGTCGGTCAAACTGGCCGGCGATTTCACGATCAGCGAGGAAGAGTTGAGCCAGCTGGTTGTCGTCAAGCCGGGCGATGTCTTCTCGCGTGAAAAGCTCAACGAATCGAACAAGGCCATCAGCGAACGGCTCGGCAAGGAAGGTTATGCCTTCGCCAACGTCAATGCGGCGCCGGAAATCGACAAGGAAAAACGCCAGGTCGCCTTCACCATCTTTGTCGATCCAGGCAAGCGGGTCTATGTCCGGCGCATCAACGTCGCCGGCAATACGCGGACGCGCGACGAGGTCATTCGCCGCGAGCTGCGCCAGATGGAGGGCGGCTGGTACGACGCCGAGCGCGTCACCGCATCCAAGACGCGCCTGGATCGCCTCGGCTATTTCTCCGAGGTGATGCTCGAAACGCCGGCGGTTCAGGGCACCAGCGATCAACTGGATGTCAATCTCACGGTCGTCGAGAAACCGACCGGCAACCTGATGCTCGGTGTCGGCCTGTCGAGTACCGAAGGGATCGTGCTGTCCGGTTCGATCGCCCAGAACAATTTCCTGGGCAGCGGCAACAACGTCGCGATCGCCGTCAATTCGGGCAAGATCAACCAGCTCTATTCGTTCTCCTATACCAATCCGTATTTCACGGTGGACGGGATCAGCCAGGGTTTTGACCTCTACCATCGCAAAGTGGACACGACCTCGTCGTCGGTTGCCGTTACCCCGTACAAGTCAGCATCGACCGGCGCAGTGGCCCGTTTCGGCTTCCCGATCGGCGAGAAGCAGTCCCTGAGTTTCGGATTGGGCGTCGACCAGACCGAAATTACCGCTTTCCGGGGCAGTTCATCGCCGCAGACGATTGATTTCGTCGAGCAGAACGGCGGCGATCCGAATTCGGCCGAACCATCGACCACCAATATGACCATTCCGCTTACGGCCAACTGGGTGAGCGACGGCAAGGACAGTTTCCTGTTCCCGACCACCGGCTGGTACCAGAAGGCCAGTCTGGAGGTGGCGGTTCCGGGCGGCGACCTGACCTATTACCGTGCCTCGTATCAGTTGCAGCGCTATTTTGCGATGTCCAGGGCGTTCACCCTGATGCTGAATGGCGAGGTCGGCTATGCCGACAGCTACGGCGATACCGTCGGCCTGCCGTTCTACAAGAATTTCTATGCCGGCGGCGTGAACACCGTCCGCGGTTTCAAGGCGGGCAGCCTGGGGCCGCAGGACATCTACGGCAACGCGCTTGGCGGCAATGAGCGTTTCATCGGGCAGGCCGAATTGCTGTGGGGCGTTCCGGGCATGGAAAAGAATATTCGCCTCGGCTGGTTCTTCGACGTCGGCCAGGTCTGGGCCAGTGGCGGAACTTCGGCGGGCGTGCCTGGCGTCGATGACAGTTTGCGCTATTCTACAGGCCTGTCCTTTGCTTGGATTTCACCGGTCGGTCCGCTCAAGTTCAGTTACGCCTATCCGATCAACAAGCAGGATAACGACCAGACCGAGTACTTCCAGTTTCAGCTCGGTACAAACTTTTAATTCAGGAGTGACATGTTGAAAGCTAAGTCCTTTGTTCTGGCATCGTTGATGTCCACCCTGTTGTTCGTTGCCGGTGAGGCGGCGGCCGAACTGAAGGTTGGCTACGTCAATACGCAACGCATTTTCCGTGATGCGCCGGCCGCCCAGAAGGCCGGCAAGAAGCTCGAAGGCGAGTTCGCCAAGCGCGATCAGGACCTGCAGGCCATGGCCAAGCAGATCCAGGCCTTGCAGGCGAACCTTGAGAAAAACTCGGTGACGATGGCGGAAACCGAGCGCCGCGCCAAGGAAAAGGAATTCGCCGAAACTTCCCGCGAGTTCCAGCGCCGCCAGCGTGAATTCCGCGAAGACCTGAACCTGCGTCAGAATGAGGAAAACGCCGCGGTGATCGAAAAGGCCAACAAGGCGATCAAGCAGATCGCCGAGGCCGACAAGTTCGATCTCATCCTGCAGGACGTGGTCTGGGTAAACCCACGGCTCGATATTACCGACCGCGTGATCAAGGCGCTCGCCGAAGGCAAGTAATGGCGCAGCCGGGGGGGGTACAGTTCACGCTCTCCGAGATCGCCGCCCGTTTGGGCGGCGATGTGCTTGGCGATGGACAAACGCTCATCCGGCGCATTGCGACGCTGGCCTCGGCCGATGCCGGGGAGATAGCCTTCCTTGCCAACCGCAAATACAAGTCGCAACTTCAGACCACGCAAGCCGCTGCCGTCATTCTGGCGCCGGATGCCGCCGATGCATTTTCCGGGCCGCGGATCGTCACGGCCAACCCGTATGCTTATTACGCCCGTGTCGCGGCGCTGCTCAATCCGCTCAGCGCCGGCTTCAGCGGCGTGCACCCGTCGGCGGTCGTCGCCTCGCCGCTGCCGGCCAGCACCGCCGTCGGAGCGCAGGTCAGTATCGGCCAGCGGGTCACTGTCGGCGAGGGCGTCGTCATTCATGCCGGTTGCTGTATCGGTGACGATGTAAGCATCGGCGCCGGCAGCGTGCTCTATCCGCGGGTGACGATCTATCACGGCTGCCGGGTCGGTCGGCGTGCCATCCTGCATTCGGGTGCGGTGATCGGTGCCGACGGCTTCGGTTTTGCGCCGGAAGGGAAAAACTGGATCAAGATTCCGCAAATCGGCGGCGTCACGATCGGCGACGACGTCGAAATTGGCGCCAATACGACAGTCGACCGCGGCGCACTCGACGACACGGTGATCGGTGACGGCTGCAAGATCGATAACCTCGTGCAGATCGCCCACAATTGCAGCATCGGGGCGAACAGCGTACTGGCCGGCTGTGCCGGCCTTGCCGGCAGCGTGACGCTTGGCGAGCAGTGCATCGTGGGCGGTGGCGGCATGATCTCCGGCCATGTGACCCTGGCGCCGGGCACGACGCTTTCGGGGGGGTCGCTGGTCATGAAGAGCATTACCCATGCCGGGCGTTATACCAGCGTATTTCCGCTCGACACGCACGAGGAATGGGTGCGCAACGCTTCGCATATCCGCCGCCTCTCACGCCTCGCGCAGCGTATTTCCGAACTTGAGAAAAAACTTAAACAAATACAAATAGAGGATTGATTAAATGGATATCATGGAAGTTCTTGAGCATCTCCCGCAGCGCTATCCTTTCCTGCTGGTCGACCGTGTCGTCGCGATCGAACCCGGCAAGTCGATCCATGCCTACAAGAACGTGAGCATCAACGAACCGCATTTTGTCGGGCATTTTCCGAACTATCCGGTAATGCCTGGCGTGCTGATCATGGAAGCGCTGGCGCAGGCGGCGGGTATCCTTGCCTTCAAGACCGCCGGCGAGAAGCCGACCCCGAACAGCCTTTTCTTTTTCGCCGGCATCGACGAAGCGCGCTTCAAGAAGCCGGTCATGCCGGGCGACCAGTTGCACCTGCACGTCGAGGTCGAGCGCCACATGCGCGGGGTCTGGAAATTCAAGGCTGAGGCGCGCGTCGATGGACAACTGGTGGCCGAAGCCAGATTGATGTCGGCCAAGCGGGATATCTGACATGATCCACCCCACCGCCATCGTCGATCCGGGCGCCCGGATCGGCGCCAACGTCGCGATCGGCCCCTATTCGATCATCGGTCCGGATGTCGAGATCGGCGACAACACCGAAGTCGGCCCGCACGTGGTGATCAAGGGCCATACGAGGATCGGCCGCGACAATCACATTTTCCAGTTCTGCTCGCTCGGCGAAATCCCGCAGGACAAGAAATACGCCGGCGAGCCGACACGGCTGGAAATCGGCGACCGCAACACGATCCGCGAATTCTGCACCTTCAACCTGGGTACCGTCCAGGGCGGTGGCCTGACCAGCATCGGCGATGACAACTGGCTGATGGCCTACGCGCATATCGCGCATGATTGCCACGTCGGCAACAAGACCATTTTCGCCAATGGTGCCTCGCTGGCCGGGCATGTGACGGTCGACGACTGGGTCATTTTCGGCGGCTTCACCGGCGTGCACCAGTTCTGCCGGATCGGTGCGCACGTCATCACCGCGGCTTCCTCGCTCGTCCTCCAGGACGTACCGCCCTACCTGATGGTGGCCGGCAACACCGCGCAGCCCTACGGCATCCACGTCGAAGGCCTCAAGCGCCGGGGGTTCACCAGCGAGGCGATCACCGAACTGAAGCGCGCCTACCGCACGCTCTACAAGTCCGGATTGCTGCTCGAGGAAGCCAAGGCGCAACTGGCCGACCAGGCCAGGACGGCGCCCGACGTCCAGCGCATGGTCGATTTCCTGGCCTCTTCGAAGCGCGGCATTATCCGCTGATGGGCAACGTGGTGCGGATTGCCATGGTGGCTGGAGAGGCCTCCGGGGATCTTCTTGCCAGCCTGCTGATCGGCGCCTTGAAGACAAAACTGCCGGATGTCGTCTTTTACGGCATCGGCGGTCCCCGGATGCAGGCCCAGGGCTTCGATGCCTGGTGGCCGATCGACAAGCTGTCGGTCATGGGCTATGTCGACGCCCTGAAAAACTACCGGGAGATTGCCGGCATCCGGCGCCAGTTGAAGAAGCGCCTGCTCGAGCTGCGCCCGGACATCTTCATCGGTGTCGATGCTCCAGATTTCAATCTCGGCCTCGAAATCGAGCTCAAGGCGGCGGGGATCAAAACGATCCACTACGTCAGCCCGTCAATCTGGGCCTGGCGCAGCGGGCGGATCAAGAAAATCGGGCGGGCGGTCAACCGCTTGCTCGCCCTGTTTCCGATGGAACCACCGCTCTACGAAAAGGAAAACATCCCGGTGACTTTCGTCGGGCATCCGCTGGCCGACATCATCCCGCTGGAGACAAGCCAGGTGGAGGTGCGCGACAAGCTCGGCATCGCGCGCGACGTGCCGGTTTTCGCGCTGCTGCCGGGCAGCCGCAAGGGGGAACTGGAGAAGATGGCCGACACCTTCGTGCAGACAGCCAGGCTCATCCGCGAACGTTTCCTGCCCGATGCGCTGTTCGTCGTGCCGCTGACCACCCGCGAGACGCGTCTGCAGTTCGAGGCGGCAATCTACCGGCAGCAGGCCGCCGAGGTGCCATTCCGCCTCTTGTTCGGGCACGCGCAGGACGCCCTCGGCGCCGCCGACGTATCGCTGGTGGCGAGCGGGACGGCGACGCTGGAAGCGGCGCTGATCAAGCGGCCGATGGTCATTACCTACAAGGTGGCGCGTTCGTCCTGGTGGATCGGCAAATGGCTCGTTCATTCTCCCTACGTCGGCCTGCCCAACATTCTGGCCGGCAGGGCGGTGGTGCCGGAAATCCTGCAGGATCAGGCGACCCCGGAAAATCTCGCCGAGGCGCTGGTCAAGCTCTATGAGGACAAGGACAACGCGGCGGCGGTGGCCGAGACCTTTACCGACATTCACCTGCAACTGCGCCGGAACAATGCCGAGAAGGCCGCCAACGCGGTCATCGAATGCTTGAACTGATCATTCCGCCCGGCCTCGTCTGCGGCATCGACGAGGCCGGGCGCGGGCCGCTGGCCGGGCCGGTGGTCGCCGCCGCGGTGATCCTCAATCCGAATCGGCCGATTCCCGGACTGAACGACTCCAAGAAACTGAGCGAGAAGAAGCGCGATGCCCTCGCCGTATTGATCCGCGAACGGGCGCTGGCCTGGGCGGTGGCTGAAGCGACGGTCGAGGAAATCGACCGGCTGAACATCCTGCACGCGACGATGCTGGCCATGCAGCGGGCGGTGGCCGGTTTGGCCGTGACCCCCGTTGCCGCGCTGGTCGACGGCAACCGCTGCCCGCAACTGGCGATGCCGGCCGAAGCAGTGGTCAAGGGTGACGGCAAGATCGCCTCGATTGCGGCGGCCTCCATCCTGGCCAAGACGGTGCGCGATGCCGGCATGCTGATCCTGCATGCTGCGTATCCGCACTATGGCTTCGACCGCCATATGGGTTATCCGACCGCAGCGCATTGCGCGGCGCTGGAAACGCACGGCGCCTCGCCGGTACACCGGCGCAGCTTCGGGCCGGTCGCCAGGCAGCTGGCGCTGCCATGAAGCTGATCCAGTCGCGCGACAACCCGTTTTACAAGGGTCTGAAGCGGCTGGCCGAATCCGGCCGCGAACGGCGGAAAACCGGCCGCACGCTGCTTGACGGCCTGCATCTGGTCGAAGCCTACGAAAAGGCCTGCGGACCGGTTGAAACATTGATCGTCGCCGAATCGGCGCTGGCCGGCGGCGAGATTGCCGCCTATGTCGAAGGCCGTGAAACCATTCTCCTGGCCGATGCCCTGCTGCGCGATCTCGGGCTGGTCGATACGCCGAGCGGCCTGCTGGCGGTGGCGGCGATGCCGGCGGCGACCGTCGCGGTCGACCGTGAAAAAGATGCCATTTTGCTCGACGGCGTTCAGGATCCGGGCAATGTCGGCGCCATCCTGCGCACAGCGGCGGCGGCGGGTGTCGGGCAGGCCTTGCTGTCGCCGGGCTGTGCCGCGGCATGGTCGCCGAAGGTGCTGCGCGCCGGGCAGGGGGCGCATTTCGCGCTGGCCATCCATGAGGATGCCGATCTTGGCGCCTTCATGGCCGATTATCGGGGAACGACGGCGGTGACCTGTCTGGACGACGCGACCCCGCTCTACGACGCATGCTGGGACGGCCCGCTGGCTTGGGTCTTCGGCGCCGAGGGGCAGGGTGTCCGCGGCGAGCTTCTGGCCGCCGCGCGGCTGCGGATCAGGATTCCGATGCCGGGGGCCGTCGAATCGCTCAATGTGGCCGCCGCCGCGGCGGTCTGCCTGTTCGAGGCGCTGCGCCGGAAAATGGCGCCGCGGGCCTAACCCAGCTTAAGCTCCTGGAGAACGGTGGCGGCGATTTCCTCGATCGACTTGGTCGACGAATCCAGCCAGCGGATGCCCTCGCGGCGCATCATTTTTTCCGCTTCGGCAATTTCGTACTTGCAGTTGTCCAGTGAGGCGTATTTGCTGCCGGCGCGCCTTTCCTCGCGAATCCTGTGCAGGCGTTCCGGCTGGATGGTCAGGCCGAACAGCTTGCTGCGGTGCTTGGCGAGCGTTCCCGGCAGTTGGCCGCGATCGAAATCTTCCGGAATCAGCGGGAAATTCGCCGCCTTGAGACCGAACTGGATGGCCAGATAGAGCGAGGTCGGCGTCTTGCCGCAGCGTGACACGGCGACCAGGATCACGTCGGCTTGCGCAAGGTTGTGGTCGGTGATGCCATCGTCGTGGGCCAGCGTGTAGTTGATCGACTCGATGCGTTTCTTGTAGTCGGAACTGTCGGCCGTGCTGTGCGAGCGACCGACGGTGTGGCTCGACTTGACGCCCAGTTCGCCTTCGAGCGGGGCGAGGAAGGTCTCGAAATACGAGAGGCAGAAAGCGTCGGCCTGATGGACGATGGTCGCCAATTCCGCATCGACCAGCGTGGTGAACACGATGGCGCGCATGCCATCGGTCTCGCCCTGCGCATTGATGCGGGCCACCGCGTCGCGCGCCTTGGCGACGTTGTCGAGGAAGGGAATGCGGATCTGCTTGAATTCCACATTCTCGAACTGGGTCATCAGGCTGTGGCCAAGGGCTTCGGCGGTCAGGCCGGTGCCGTCCGAGACGAAAAAGGCGGTACGTTTGATTTTTCTGGGCATGATGCGCCCATTTTATCCGCTGTTGCGCAATCCCGAGGCGATGCCATTGATCGCGAGATGGATGCCGCGGGCGACCCGTTCGTCGGTTTCGCCCGCCCGGTGGCGCTTGAGCAGCTCGACCTGCAGGTGGTTGAGCGGGTCCATGTAGGGCGAGCGCAATTGCAACGAGTGCTTGAGCAGCGGATTGTCGGCGAGGAATTCGTCCTGTTCGAGAATCGAGAAAAGATGCTTGCGGCTCAGTTCCCATTCGGCCTTGATGCGCTGGAAGATGCTGTCACGCAGACCGGCATCGGTCACCAGTTCGGCGTAGCGCGAGGCGATGGCGAGGTCGGTCTTGGCCAGCACCATGTCCATGTTGGACAGCAGGCTCTTGAAGAAGGGCCAGGCATGGACCATCCGGCGCAAGGTGAGCAGCCCGTCGGAATTGGCCTGCAAATAGGCGTCGACCGCGGAACCGAAGCCGTACCAGCCGGGCAGCATCAGGCGGCACTGTGCCCAAGAAAAAACCCAGGGAATGGCGCGCAGGTCCTCGATCCGTTCGGAGGGCTTGCGCGAGGCAGGGCGGCTGCCGATGTTGAGCGTGGCGATTTCGGAAACGACCGTCGATTGGCGGAAATAGGTGGTGAACCCGGGGGTTTCGTAGACCAGCCGGCGGTAGGCGGTGAACGCCAGCGCCGAGAGCTGGTCCATCACCGGGTAAAAGGTTTCGGTCGGCTCGACACGATTTTCATGGTCGGTCAGGCTGGCTTCCAGGGTCGCGGCGAGCAGGACTTCCAGGTTGCGGCGGCCGGTATCCGGGTTGCCGTATTTGGTCGAGATGACTTCGCCCTGTTCGGTCAGGCGGATCTGGCCCAAAACGGCGCCGACCGGCTGGGCGAGGATGGCGTGATAGCTCGGGCCGCCGCCGCGGCCGACCGAGCCGCCGCGACCGTGGAACAGGCGCAGGCGCACGCCGTGCGCACCGAAGACGCGGGCCAGCTCGATTTCTGCCTTGTAGAGTTCCCAGCCCGAGGTCAGGAAGCCGCCATCCTTGTTGCTGTCCGAGTAGCCGAGCATGACTTCCTGTTCGTTGCCGCACCCGGCGATCAGTGCGCGGTAGGCGGGCAGGCTGAAGAGGCCATCCATCGTCGCCGCGCTCTTCTGCAGATCCTCGATGGTCTCGAACAGCGGGATGATGTTGACGTCGAGTTGCGCTTGCTTGCCGGGGCGGAGCAGGCCCGCCTCCTTGAGCAGCAGCGCCAGTTCGAGAAGGTCGGAAACGCCGTCGGTCTTCGAGATGATGCTGTTGGGCAGCGCGGCGGCGCCGTAGCGCTGGCGCAATTCGCGGGCGGCGAAGAAGATGGCCAGTTCGCCGCGGGTTTCCTCGGAATAGTCCAGATAGGGCGAATAGAGCGGGCGTGGGGTGGCGATTTCGTCGACCAGCAAGCGGATGCGGTCGACCTCGGAAAGCGCCTCGTAATCAGGGCAGCGGCCGGCGCCGGCGAGCAGTTCGGCGACGCTGCGGGCGTGGACTTCGGAATTCTGGCGGAGGTCGATCGGCGCCAGATGGAAGCCGAAGACCTGCACGGCGCGCAGCAGCCGGCGCAGACGGCCGCCGGCCAGCGAAGCGCTGCCGTTCAGCTTGAGCGAGTTCGACAGCACCTTGAGGTCGGCGCGCAACGCGTCGGGGTCGTCATAAGGCGTGGCGTGGCCGATTTCATGGCGGACCGGCTCGACATGGTCGAGGGTGCGGGCGGTGGCGGCGACCCGGGCATAAATGCCGGACAGCGCCCGGCGATAGGGTTCGTCGGCGCGCTGCGGCGAGTGATCGGTGGAGCGCTCGGCGAGATCGTCCAGTTCCGGCGTGGTGGCGACCAGCAGGTTGGACAGCGGCAACTCGCCGCCGAGTTCGTGAATTTCGTCGAGATAGTGATTGAGCGTGGCCGCCGATTGCAGGCGCAAGGTCTCGCGCAGGATTTCGGCGGTGACGAAGGGATTGCCGTCGCGGTCGCCGCCGATCCAGGTGCCGATCCGGAAAAACGGCGGCAGCGCCCAGTTTTTGTCGGGGTAGCGCTTGTGCAGTTGCTGCGCGATCTGAACATAGAGGCGCGGCAGTTCGGTGAAGAAGGTTTCCTTGAAATAGCTGATGCCGTTCTTGACTTCGTCGAGCACCTTGAGGCGCATCGGGCGCAGCATGCGCGACTGCCACAGGGTCAGGATGGCATTGGCGAGGCCGAGGCGGTTCTCGGCCTCCTCTTCCGGCGTCATGCGCAGACGCTCGCGCTGGTCGAGCAGGCGGGCAAGATCGCGGTGGTTGCGGATCAGGCTCTGGCGCTGCACCTCGGTCGGGTGTGCGGTGAGCACCGGGGAGACGACGGCATGGGCGAAGAAATCGACGACGGCCTCGGGCGCGATCCCGCTCTCGGCAAGCTGGTCGAGGGCGTGAACCAGGCTGCCTTCGCGCGGCGGCGAACCGGCCAGATCGTAGGCGCGCCGGCGCCGGATATGGTGCTCATCCTCGGCGATGTTGGCCAGTTGCAGGAAATAGCTGAAGGCGCGAACGACGGTTTGCGTCGTGTCGCGCGACAGCGGGTCGAGGAGGGCGGCGAGCTCGGCGCGGGCGCCCGGATCGCCCTCCCTGGCGAAGCGGACTGCGGTCTGGCGGACGCGCTCGACGATTTCGAAGACCTCATCACCTTCCTGCTCGCGCACGGTGTCGCCGAGGGCCCGGCCAAGAAGCCGGATGTCGGTGCGGAGGGGTTCGTTCTTGTTGCTGTCGAGCGTATCCGGGGGCATCAATGTTTCCTGACGAGAAGTACCGAAGCATTCGCCATTTTAGCGACTTGTTCGGCTACCGAGCCAAGAATCAGCCGCGCCAGGCCGCGCCGGCCATGGCGCCCGATGACGATCAGGTCGCAGCCGAGTTGGCTCGCCTTGTCGAGCAGCACCTCCGAAACCCGGCGCTTCATCGTTTCGAGCAGTATGGTTTCGGCTTCGATGCCGCTGGCCGCGGCGCGGGCATCGTCGAGGATCTTCGCGCCGGCGCCGCGAATCGCCGCCATCGCGTGGTCGAGATTGAGCGTCGTGCTGACCGTGCGTTGATGCATGCCGAGCAGCACCTCGTCGGCGACATGCACGATGTGCAGTCTGGCGTTCGTGGCCCGGGCGATATTGATGGCTTCGTCGAGGGCGCAACGCGAAGTTGCGCTGTCGTCGACGGCGACGAGGATGTTCTTGTACATGGTCGTTCTTTCCTGAAGCGTTGAATGGGGCGGGACGAAGCATAGCGAAAGCGCCGCGTTTCGCCAGTTAGGGAATTCCTCAGCATGCCGGTTGCGGTCGACTGCATTTTTCGAGCAGAAATGCGATGGATTGGTAATTGCGCCCGGTTTCGGCGGTCAGGCCGATTTCGCAGGTGCGGTTGGTCGAGACGCCGCAGGCGCAGTTGTCCGGCAGTTCGTCGTGGATGTGGCGCAGGGCATGGCGGTTCAGCTCCGGCACGACGAACCCGCGGTCGCCGGCAAAGCCGCAGCAGGTGACGCCCGCCGGTTCGATGATTTCCTCGGCGCAGGCTTTCAGCAGTTGCCGCAGCTTGCCGTCGGCGCCGTTCTTTCTGACGCTGCAATTGACATGCAGGGCCACCGGGCCGCGTTCCCTGTTGATGACCAGCCGCGGCAGCAGCGCATCGACGGCGAATTCGTGGAAGTCGTAGAGCGTCAGGCGGCCGGCCAGGTGCTTCTGCATGCGGGCGGTGCACGTGCTGGCATCCATGATCACCGGGTATTTGCCATTTTCGGAGGCTTTCATCAGCGCGGCTTCGAGGGTGTTGGACATCCCTTCGGCTTCCGCGGCCATCCCCTTGCTCGCCAGCATCTGACCGCAGCACAGGCGGTCGAAACCTTCCGGCAGGATGGGGGCGTAGCCGGCGCGGGTCAGCAGTTCGATGATGACGTCGCCGAGTTGCTTTTCACCGGCGGTCGATGGCCCGAAGATGCGGCCGCCGCAGGTCGGGAAATAAACGACCGGGTCGCCTTGGGTAACGCGTACGGTGGGTGCCTTGCCGGCGTGCGGCATGTTCTTCTTCCACGCCCCGCCCGAGATGCGGCTCAGAAAGTTGTCGCCGAGCACGCCGGAAGCGGCATGGCCGACCTTCAGCCCGAGGCGCGAGGCGTTGGCCAGCGTGCCGAAATTTTCACCGGTCCAGGCGTGGACCGCACGGGCCGTGTCGCCGAGTTGGCGGCCGCGTAGCCGGCGGGTCAAGTCGCCGGTGTCGATGCCGACCGGGCAGGCGGTCGAACAGAGGCCGCAGCCGGCGCAGGTGTCGAGGCCCATGTAGGCGTAGTCCGAGCCGATGCTGCCGGCGGGTTCGCCGGCAGCGCTGCGGCGGGCCAGTTCGCGGACGCTGACGATGCGCTGGCGCGG
>ERZ795054.1106-NODE-1106-length-27027-cov-6.165876_pt1 | contig 27027 bp, 30 predicted proteins | sample MGYA00375138_ERZ795054 | MGnify/ENA primary metagenome ERZ795054 (study PRJEB30183, sample SAMN05720215) | anaerobic digester metagenome | isolation source: active sludge of municipal wastewater-treating anaerobic digesters | place: USA | collected 2014-12-23 ... | reverse complement strand
TGCGCCCGATTGCCGAAACCGGCGTGGATTACATCTCCATCGGCGGCCTGACCAAGGACGTGCGGGCGGTCGATCTCTCCATGCGCTTCCGCAGCCTTTGAGCAGCGGTTTTAACGCCAGCGTCATACAAAATTCACTTCATGCGTCTAGGCTTTATGGTGAACAGCCATGAGAGCCGATGAGGGGAAGCAAAAATGTATGCGAGTTTTATACTGGGCGCCCGCCCCGTCAGTCTGGGGCATCTGGCAGCCGACTATCGAGTGGCGGATTACCTCCGCCAGGAAATCGCTTTTTTCGAAAGCCGCCTGTACAAGATGGGTGAACAAGGTGATTGCGCCTATGAACATGCGCTGAGCCGCGCCTATGAAACGCTGCTTCGCGAACGCCGCCAACAGTTGGCCCAACTACCAGCCTGAATCCTTGATGAAGCTGACCTACTCCATCGTGTTAGCCGGCTTGCTGGCGATGTCCACAGCTCACGCTGACTTGCCAATAGCGCCGTTCCAGGCTCGCTATGATTTATACGGCTCCGGTCTGCCCATCGGCGAGGCGTTGATGACGCTGGACGCCACCGGGTCGAACGGTTATGCCCTGCGTTTCGCGGTGCGTCCCAATCCACTAGTAGCCTTGTTGGCGTCCCATCAGATTCAGGAACAAGCCAACGGCGAAATCCGTGATGGCCAAGTGCGGCCCCTCCGCTACGAGCGACAGGCGAATACCGGACGGGAAACCCAGCAGGTGCAATTGCGCTTCGATTGGCCGGTGGCGCAGGTTGAGGCGCGCAGCAACGCTGAACAGGCCACCCTGCCATTATCGCCCGGCGTCACCGATCCGCTGAGTTTGAATCTGGCAGTGATGTCGGATTTGCAGCGCGGCCAGTTGCCGGAACAATACGCCCTGGTCGATGGGATCGAACCTCGGGTTTACCGAATCCGCAATGAAGGCGAGGAAACCCTGAAGACTGTGTTAGGTCCATTGCGCACGGTGCGTGTCAGTCAGACCCGGCCCGATGGGAACCGGACCACGATCTTTTGGTTCGCCACCGAGTTGCAATATCTTCCGGTGCGGATCGCCCGGCAAAAGAAGGGGCGGGAAGATTTGCGCCTGGAAATCCGCTCGCTTGAGCGCAGCACCCCTTGAAACCCTTGACGACTCAAGGAATGTTCCATCATGTCCGAATCCGCCAGTTGCATTTTCTGCAAAATCGTCCGAGGCGAGATCCCAGCGGTTAAAGTCCATGAAGACGCCCAGACGCTGACCTTCATGGACGTCCGTCCGGCCAGTCCGGGGCATACCCTGGTCATTTCCAAGGCGCACGCGCCTAATCTGCTGGAAATCGCCGAAGTCGATCTGCTAGCGGTCGCATCGACCGTTCAGCGCGTCGCCCGGGCGGTGCAAAAGGCGCTGAGTCCGGATGGCATCCGCATCGGCCAGTTCAACGGCACCGCCGCTGGCCAGACCGTTTTGCACTACCATGTCCATATTGTGCCGATGCGGGAAGGGCAGAAAGCCGGTGCGCATGGTCGCGAACCGGCGAATCCCGAACAACTTAAGGTACTGGCCGCGCAAGTCCGCGCTGCGCTGGAGGCCTGATCCGGGGTCAATTCCGGCGCGGCGGCCGCATAATGATGATGTCGACCCGCCGGTTCATCTGCCGGCCTTCGGGCGTCGAATTACTGGCGATGGGTTCCTGCTTGCCGCGACCGTCAGTGAGCAATCGCCGTTGTTGCACACCCTGTGCGTTCAGAAACGCGGCTGCACTTTCCGCCCGGCGCAACGACAGGTCCAGATTGTAGCTATCCGAACCGACGCTATCCGTGTGGCCGATGATGCGCGCCCGAGTGCGGGGATAACGCTCCATGAAACCGGCAACTTTGCGCAGGGTGGGCGCGAAGCCGGGACTGATGTTGGCGCTGTCATAGGCGAACATCACTTCGCTGGGCAACCGCAACCGCAGGCTGCCGTTGGGCAGTCGTTCCAGCCGCATCCCGAGGCGGCGGTATTCCGGGGTGATGATCTGTTCGATTTCCTGCTGGGCGCGACCCCAGCCACCGCCTTGATCTTCCTGCTGGGGGCTGCCCCACTCGCCGTCTTGGGAGTCCTGCCGACCGCCTCGGGCTGGATAGTCCTGCTGGGGGTTACCCCACTCGCCGTCTTGAGAGTCTTGTCGACCGCCTCGGGCTGGATAGCCCTGTTGAGGACCGCCCTGATCGTTATCGACGTCCTCGTAGCCGGAGCGTGGTTGAGCAGCGGCCTCAGGCGTGATGAACCCGGTAGCAAGGACGGTGCAGGCCAGCAAGCTGGCGGTGGCGAGACGCGATAGATTCATGTCGATAACCTCTTACTATTCGTGATGAACTGAACTATAGAATAGTACAAATACTCTTAGAACGAACATCCTACAAACCTAGCCGCCAGCGGCTGATTTTACCCCGACCTCATTCCGAACGTATCAGGAACCCCGCAGAAACCGGTAGAATAGCGCCGCTTTGTGGACGCTGTTGATGATTAAATGGGTTCCGCAAGCGTCATCAAAAGGGTACTTTTTAATTCCCTTAACATCAGCAAACGATTACGTAAAGAGTTTTAAAACAAGCATATGACCATTGACCTCAAATCTCATGCCAAAGTTGGCGTTTATGTGGACGCCGCCAACATTTCCCGCAACGGCGGACAGCGGATGCAATATGACGTGCTGCGCGAATTCGCCTGTCGGGATTACGCCGAACCGCTGCGATTGAATGTCTATCTGTCCTATGACGAGGAACGCGCTGAAACCAACACGGTCTATCGGGACAAAGCTCGCGCTTATCAGTCCGCGCTGCGCGAACTCGGTTATAAGGTGATCGAAAAGCGGGTCAAGTGGTTCCAGGACGAAGCCGGCAACCGTTACGGCAAGGCTAACGCTGATCTCGACATGGCGGTCGACGTGCTGCTGCAATCAGAGAATCTCGACCGGGTGCTGCTGGCGACCGGCGACGGCGATTTCGTGCAGGTGGTGCGCGCCTTGCAAAATAAGGGTTGTCGGGTGGAAACCCTGGCTTTCGATAACGTGTCTGAAGAGCTGCGTCGGGAATCAGACATGTTCGTGTCTGGTTACCTGGTGCCGGGACTGCTGCCGACCCGAGGCGATGATTACCTCTCACCGCTCTGGGGAGCGATGGGTTCGCGGGTGCGCGGCTATTGTTACCACCATGACGATAATAAGAGTTTTGGCTTCATGCGTTTTCTGGTCAAACTGTCGCCGTATTTGTGGAAAACCGACTCCCGTGATCCGGAATCCCCGTATCGGACCGCGTTCTTCCACGATTCCAGCCTGCCGGATGGCTTCAACGTCATGAAGTTGCCGTCCCGCAATCATATTTTTGAATTTACCCTGGCCGAGCCGAATGGCAAGCAACCGGTTGCCACGGACATCGTGCTGGTTCATCCCACGCCGTTCTAAACTGGAGAACGCGACGTTCACGGCCTGTTTCTGTCGAGAAGCCCCATGTACCATTTGCCAAGCCTCAAATCCCTGACTCTGCTACTCCTGATTCTGGTTTTACCGGGAGCTTTTGCCAAACCGGCTGAGCCAGACGCTGGCCCCGAGGTGAAAACCCTGGTGCCGACCGCCCGGCAGGATTCGCTGGATCGAACCATCGCTGATCTGTTATCGCAGCATCATTATCGGCAGAGTCCACTGGATGATGCGCTATCCTCGCTGGTGCTGAACGCCTATCTCGACAGTCTCGATTTCAGCCGCTCCTATTTTCTGGCCAGCGATATCGCCAGTTTCGAGCCATATCGCCATACCCTGGACGACGCCCTGAAAAGCGGCGACCTGCAGCCGGCCTATGCGATTTTTAATTTGTACCTGCGCCGGTTGGCCGAGCGCACTACCCATATCCAGGAACTATTGAAGCAGGACTTTCGTTTCGATGTCCCTGAATCGCTGGAGGTGAACCGCAAAGACGCTCCTTGGGCTAAAACCCCGGCGGAACTCGATGATCTGTGGCGCAAGCGGCTCAAGCACGAAATGTTGACCGTGATGCTATCTGGCAAGGATCAGCCTGCCGCCCGCGAGTTGTTGAGCAAGCGCTACGACAACCGACTGCACCAGGCCCTGCAATCCACCAGCGAAGATGTGTTTCAGTGGTACATGAACGCGGTGGCCCAAGCCTTTGATCCACATACCGCTTACTTCTCGCCGCGCAATACCGAGAATTTCAATATCCAGATGCGGCTGTCCCTGGAGGGCATCGGTTGTGTGCTGCGCATGGAGGATGAGCAGGTCACAGTCGTCGAGTTGGTCACCGGCGGCCCGGCGGATTTGAGCCAGCAAATTCGGCCCAGTGACAAGATCGTCGCGGTGGCGCAGGGCGAAAAGGAACCTTGGACCGATGTCGTTGGCTGGCGACTCGACGATGTGGTCGAGAAAATCCGCGGCCCGCGCGGTACGGTGGTGCGCCTGAAAATCCTGCCGGGCAAGGTCGGCGCGGCGGCGGCGGAAAAGACCGTGCGGCTGGTGCGCGACACTATCAAGCTGGAAAAACAGGCGGCCAAGAGTGAAATCAGAACGTTTAAAGACTCCAGTGGCCGCGAACTACGCATCGGTGTGGTGACCATCCCGGCATTTTATAGTGATTTTGAAGCGGCCCGGCGCGGGGTCAAGGATTATCGCAGCACCACCCGCGACGTCCGGCGACTGCTCAAGGAACTGCAAGGACAGATCGATGGCCTAGTGCTGGATCTGCGCGAAAATGGCGGCGGTTCCCTGCAAGAAGCGGTCGATCTGACCGGGCTGTTCATCGACAACGGACCCGTTGTTCAGGTCAGGAATGCCGGCGGTCGGGTGGAAGTTGAGGAGGACGGCGAGCGTGGTCAAGCGTATGACGGCCCGTTAGCGGTGTTAGTCGATCACGCCAGCGCCTCGGCCTCGGAAATCTTTGCCGGTGCCATTCAGGACTACGGGCGTGGCATCGTCATCGGTGATCCGACCTTTGGCAAGGGCACGGTGCAGACCTTGGTGGATCTGGGTCGGCTGACGCGCGCCAAGGATTCGCAAGGCCAGTTGAAGATGACCATCGCCAAGTTCTATCGGGTCAGCGGTGGCAGTACCCAGCATCGTGGGGTACGGCCCGACATCGCCATTCCCTCGGCGATGGACAGCGAGGACATCGGCGAAAGCGCCCAGAAGAATGCCCTGCCCTGGGATGAGATTCCCGCCACCCCTTATAAGGGTAACCAGCGACTGGCGGCCCAAGTGCCGGAGTTGACGCGGCGGCATCAGGCGCGAATCGCTGACGATACGGATTATCAAGCCTTCCTGCATGATCTCGAATTCGCCCGGCAACAGCGGGAAAAGACGACCGTCTCGCTGCTGGAAACGCAGCGCCGGACTGAGCAGGAACGTCTCGAAACTTGGCAGCGGGAGCGCGAGAACCGTTACCGGGCGATGAAGAAATTACCGCCGCTCAAACCCGGCGATGAAATTCCTGAGGGTAAGGACAGCGTAATCCCGGATGTAGCGCTTGAGGAAAGCGCCCGGATCGTGGCCGATCTGATCCTGTTGAGCGCGGGTCAGGGGGTCAGCACGCTGGTGATGAGCCACTGACGCCGTGACCTCGGTGACGCTAACCATTGATCAGGCGCTCGCGGAACGCCTGATTCATCTTCTTGCCCGGTGGGAACAGTCATTGCCGTCGGCGCTGGATCCGCCGGACTGGGCGCACTGGCGAGCCTGTCGCTGGCGACGACTTGGCCAGAGCGGCTATCTGCAACCGGTGCGCCATTCCCACCCCTTGCGGCTGGCCGATCTGCAACGGATCGACCGTCAGAAAGCGGCGCTGGATTTGAATATCCGGCAATTCCTGGCCGGGCGTTCCTGCAATCATGTCCTGCTGTGGGGATCGCGCGGCACCGGGAAATCTTCATTGATCAAAGCGCTGCTCAATGAATATGCCGACCGGGGTTTGCGGCTGATCGAAGTGGATAAACACGATCTGCTCGACTTGCCCGACATCGTTGAACCGCTGTTTGACCGGCCGGAACGGTTCCTGCTCTATTGCGATGATTTGTCGTTCGAAGCGAACGATCCCAGTTACAAAGCGCTCAAGGCGATGCTGGACGGTTCGATCAGCGTTGCGCCCGACAATGTGTTGCTCTGCGCGACGTCCAATCGCCGTCACCTGTTGCCTGAATATCAGCGGGAGAACGAAGACGCCCGGTTGATCGAGGGCGAGCTGCATCACGGCGAGGCGGTGGAGGAAAAAATCTCGCTATCCGAGCGCTTTGGACTCTGGCTGTCCTTTCATCCCTTCAGCCAAGATGATTATCTCGCCATTGTCGCCTGTTGGCTGGAGCGTCTGGCCTGGTCGGCGGGGCTGGACGAATCCGCCCGCCAGGCAGCCTTGCAATGGGCTTTGCAGCGCGGGTCGCGCAGTGGCCGGGTGGCCTGGCAGTTCGCCCGCGACTGGGTGGGCCGGCAGGGTCTTCAGTGATGTTCCCGGTGGGGAGCGAAGGCAATCCGGTCAATCCACGCCATCACCAGTGCAGAGACCACAAAGGTCAGATGGATGACCACCAGCCAGAATAACGTGTTGTTCCACAACGGCTGACTGGTGTCCTGGGAGGGGGTGGTCATAAACGCCTTGAGCAGATGAATCGAGGAAATGGCGACGATGGCGACCGCCAGTTTAATCTTGATCGTAGCGGCGTCGATCTTGCCCAACCAGGATGGTTTTTCCTGGCCTTCGGCGGTATCCAGCGCGGAGACGAAAGTCTCATAGCTGCTGAGAATCACCATCACCAGCAAGTTGGCTACCAGCACCATGTCGACCAGCCCCAGCACCGATAGAATAAGATCGGTTTCACTGACGGTCAGAATCACGTCGAACAAGTGGATCACTTCCTGTACGGCTTTGATCGTGAACAGGATCAGGACGGCGATTAGCGCCAGGTACAGTGGTGCCAGTAGCCAGCGGCTGAGCAGGATGGTGCGTTCGAGAAGCATTTCAATGAATTTCATCATCAGCGATCGCAAAGTCATCAAATTAGGGTCTACATGAAAAAAGAAAGGCTCAGGCAAAGCGCCTAAGCCTTTGATTATTTGGTGGGCCGTGTGCGGTTCAAACGCACGGCCAACAGATTAAAAGACTCTTCTCAATATATATCCGTTCGTTTTCGTAGTCTACGGATTGTTGCCGTTTATCTGAAAAATCAAGCGTCAAGCGGTTTATGTTATGGCGGTTGATTCCCGTCGATACCCGGTTTTTCCCTGCACGGTTACGCAGGAATTACGCAGGGACTACCCGGCGGTCGCCGTGCGAATCAATATCCAGAGCAGGGCGACGCTAATCGCCAAGTTGAACGCCAGCATCCATTGCAGCAACTTGAAGCGCCCTTCAGTACGTTCCTCAAGCAGGTTCAGCCGGGATTCCAGTTTGCTCTCCAGCCGGGTTAAATCCTCTTTCGTGGCGAGGTCGCCGATACCGGATTTAAGCACGGTTGCCAGTGCCGCCGCCTGCGCTAGGGCGCGGGCCAGATGCTTGCGCAGGATCGTGTCGATCTCGGCGCGATCAGCGATGGACAGACCGAGGAAGAGGCGGGCGGGAAGGTTCCGCCGGGGATCGCCGAATTGATGAGGGGCGCCGTAGATCAACGGCGTCCTCACGAGCAGGGCGTCGGGGGTGACTTGATAGGCCAGCGTGCCGTGCAGAATGCCGCGCAGGGTGAGGATCTTGTCCTTGTTCTGTTTCTTGCGGGCGCGATAGGCCGGGGAGAGCGCGGTCCAGGGCGAGCCATCGGGCGCGGTCTGGCGGCGGAAGCGCTCGCGGGTGCTGTTCAGCAGCGCCTCGCCCAGATCGCGGAACACCGGTTGCAAGTCGCCGGTGGTCGCCCGCAACCGGGCCAGCGCGGCGCAGGGCGGTATCGTCGACACGGATTTCATGCGTGGCTCCGGCCATCGGGGTCTCCTTTTGGCTAGGGGTTAATCAAAGACCCCCATTCCAGAGTATTTCCTTAAAATTTTCCATTCACGATTGTTGCTAGCCAACACGGTAAAGGTATCGCCGGTTTTGGTCTTGAATGCCATAGTGAGCCGCTTTTTTTTTGCTCAAGAAGTACAGTGGGATCGCGAACAAGAGGCCGATCAATGTGATCGCTAACACAATAATAAGCAGCATTCGCAGAGCGGTCATTTCGTTTTGCTCGGCACTGACGTGGGTTTTCACAATATCTTCGGGCAGGCTGAATTTTTTTGCCCCGACCTTGATGATGTCATGCCCCATAAAGGACTTTGTCAGCGATGCCGAGCGTGCATCCCAAGAGCAGGCTAACAATTTCATTTGCATTCTCCGTGCGGCTGAATCCTTGCCATTCTACTTTGATTCCTATGCCCGCGCTGTCGTTAATCGATGGCAACCCGCTTGTCACCTCCCTGCAAGTCGCTGAGGCGGGCCTGTTGCCGAGCGCTGCGCCGCAGATGGCGCTGACGCTGGAGGGCTAGCCCGTAGGGCGGGTTAGCGAAGCGTAACCCGCCTTCCTGTCCATCACCGCATCGGCGGGTTACGGGCTGACGCCCTAACCCGCCCTACGCCGCTTCGGGGTGATGACGATGCGCCTCAACCGTTTCTTGCGACAGCACCACCACCGGCTGTAAGACGTCCATCGCCTGACGCAATTCGGCGTCCAATACCGCCAGCGGATATTCCCCCGGCAATTCCCCAGCGAAAAAGCGTTGAAACTGGGGATGCCGAACCAGGGTGGCGACGTAATCTTTAGCGAGTTGGGCGGCAGGATCGGCCAGCGCCAGCGTCGTGCTCTTGTTCTTGGCGAACTGTGCCAGTTCCTCAGCGACGCTCGCCCCCGGCGGATAATCCCAGCACTTGTCGATCCCGCTATCGGGGAAGGGAATCTTCTCTGGCGACGTCGGCGTCAGTCCGTGCTGTTCCAGATCGTGGTCGGCGAGGGTTTCGAGGTAGCACTTGCAACCCCAACCGTTGGGCGGGGTGTGGGTGGCCCACCACGGGTCATCGGCATGCAGAATCTTCCGGCTCCAGGCCCGATGCTCCTTGCAGGGATGAACGCTGGCGTCGGAATGCCGATAGCGCCACCAGGGGCGCGATGCCGCCACGTCCTTCATCTGTTGGGTGCGCCCGGCGCTGTAGCTGGTGAACAGGTTGGTTTCGTAAATCACCCGCGTCCGCCACGCCGGCCTTGGTGCCTTCGCCCGTCCAGCCGGTCCAGCCGCGTTTCGCGACGATCTGTTTAAAATCCTTGCGGAACTGTTCCAGCGTCGTCCCGCCGGCAATGGCCTGGTCCACGGCGCCGCGCAGATCGGCCAGCAAGTCGGCCTGCATCGCCCCGGCGACCACGAAGGCGCGATCATGCGCCGCGCCCAGCAGGTCATCCCAGCGCTGCGTCGGCAGGTTCAGCTTGTGGCGGAAGAAAGCCAGTTGTTCGGCAAAGGACAGGGAGCCGTAATTCACCATGGTCGTCAGGCCGCCAATAACAGGAACAGCATTTCATCATCCTCCACGCTTCGCCCTTGAGCGGTAGGGACGGCACGGCGATGGACCGGCTTTCGGCACGGGTTACGCAGGAATTACGCAGGGCATAAAAAAAGCCTCGGCGAGGTTACGCCAAGGCGTTGAAATGATTGGTGGGCCGTGTGCGGTTCGAACGCACGACCAACAGATTAAAAGTCTGCTGCTCTACCGGCTGAGCTAACGGCCCCAAAAAAGGTTGTTTATCTTACAGCAATCCACCGAAATCACAAGCTTTCACAACACCATCAGCGCAGCGATTGCAACCGCTGTTCCGCAAGATCGGCAGCCTGACTGTCCGGATAGACCTGCACCAGCTTTTGCAAAACTTCTCTGGCCCGGTTGACATCGCCCAATTCCCCATAGATATAGCCCAGCTTCAATAGCGCATCCGGGAGCCGCGCACTCTGTGGATAGCGCAACCCCAGATTAATGAACGCTTCCTTGGCGGCCTCATAATTTTGGCTGACGTAGTAGGACTCGCCCAGCCAATATTGGGCATCGCCCGTCAGCCGACTGTCCGGGTAGGCGTTCAGGAATCCTTGAAAATCCGTAATAGCTTGGGGATAGCGGCCTTCACGTAACTCACCCAAGGCCGCATCAAAATCCGCCTGTTCCGCACCCGTGCTAACGGCTGGTGGCGGGATTGGCGGCGTCTGCTCCGGTGCAGGTGCTGTGGCTGAAGGCGGCGGAACGGGTGCTGGCGAGTTGGAAACCGCTGGCCGTTCCACCATCGATGGAGCTGCTGCTGAAGCCGCTGCTGCCCGCTCCCGTTGAAGTCCCTCGACCTGATAACGGTAGAGTTCCAATTCACCGCGGATATGCCGGACTTCCAGTTCCAGTTGTTCGATGCGCTGCAACAACTCCAGCGTCAACGTATTATCGGGGGCTTGCGCCCCAGCCCTGCCAGGCAGCGCCAGGCTGCCTAGCAGGAAGCCCACGATCAACCAGGAAAACTCCGGTTTCGGCATCGCGGCTTCCCTATCAATAAACGATTTCCACACGCCGGTTCAGCGCATGGCTTTGTTCATCCTGACCGACCGCTGCTGGCCGTTCCTCGCCGTAGCTGACGACTCGGATTTGCTGGGGCGGGACGCCCATGGCGCTCATCACCTGACGCACCGCATTGGCCCGACGCTCGCCCAGGGCGATGTTGTACTCACGGCTGCCCCGGTTATCGGTATGGCCTTCGAGCTGGGTGATAATCCGCGGATTCCCCGCCAGATAGCGGGCGTTTGATTCAATCACGGTCTGGCTTTCCGGACGAATGTCAGCTTGGTCGAAATCGAAATAGACGATGCGGTCCGCAGAAACCACGCTGCCGCCGGCCATCGCTTGTCCCGGCTGCCCCGGTTTTCCCGGCCGACCGGCCTGCCCGCTGCCGGGGTAGCCGCCAGCGCCGCTAGTATCATAGCTGTCGTAACTACCCGGTGCCTGGCCATAGGCATAGCTGTAGGCTTCCTGTCCCGGTTGAGCGGTCACTCCCGGTTGCTCAGTAGCGTCCGTTGCCGTCTGGTCAGCGTTCTCGCCGGTCGAGGCGCAACTGGCCAGCAGCGCGAGTGCCGCGGCGGCCATCAGGGTGCGAATGAAGGATTGCATGGCGATTCTCCCCATTATCAAGGTTAAAAAAAAGTCAATCCATCTGAAATCAACGGCTATAAGGCGCCCAGGCCGGATCGCGGGCGACGCCGCGCAGAACAACGTCCTGCTGATTGGCGCCATCTAGCGAGACTGCTTTCAGTCGCTGACCATTGGAATAAATGATCATCTTACCGTTCGGCGCGAAGCTGGGTGATTCATCCGTACCGCCGGGCGTCAAGACCCGGAACTGACGGGCTTGCAGATCGAGTACGGCAATGTGAAAACGGCCGCCACGTCGGTGCATCATCGCAATGTAGCGACCGTCCGGTGAGACCGCAGGCCGGGCGTTGTAGTCGCCTTCGAAGGTCAGACGTTGCGCTGCGCCGCCACCGGAACCGATGCGGTACAGTTGCGGCGAGCCGCCCCGATCCGAGGTGAAGACGATACTGCCATCTGGCAGCCAGACCGGTTCGGTGTCGATGGCGCCGTTGCTGGTCAGGCGGACCGGCGACTGAGAACCCAGGCCGAGGGCGTAGATTTCCGGGTTGCCGTCCTTGGACAGGGTAAACGCCAGCCGCTGGCCGTCCGGCGACCAGGAAGGCGCACCATTGATGCCGGGGGCAGCGGAGACCACCCGACGGGCACCGCTGTAGACATCCTGGACGATAATTTGCGGTCGGCGACCCTCGAAAGACACGTAGGCCAATTTGGAACCGTCCGGCGACCAGGCCGGCGACATGATCGGCTGGCCGGAGCGCAGAATCACTTGGGGATTCTGTCCGTCGACGTCGGCGACCGCCAAGTACCAGGAACCGCCGCCGCCAGCGATGAAAGCGATGCGAGTACCGGCCAGGCCCTTTTCACCCGTGAGCTTTTCATAGATCAGGTCGCTGATCCGGTGTGCCACTGGCCGCAGTTGATTGGCGGGCACATCGAAGGAGAGGTTTAACAACTGGCCGCCCTGGGCGTCTTTCAATTGAAACTGCACGATATAGCCTCGGGAACCACCGGGACTGGCCTGACCGACAACCGAATAATCGGCAGGCGCTTGTGGCGGCTGGGGCATGATCTTGCCGGTGTGCTGCAAATCGGCGGCGATGATGCCGGCGAAATCTTCAGGTGCGCCGCCGCTAAACGGCGCGATAGCGATGGGAATACCGCCTTCGGCCTTTTTGGTGATGTCCAGATTGATCTGGGCATGGGCGAAACTGGTCATGCCGATTAGCAACAGCAACCCGATAAAAAGTTTTTCAATCGATTTCAAAGAGTGGTCTCCCCTAAACGTATAAATTCAAAATTTGGGATGTTTCCATCAGTTGGAATCCAGATTAAATGTGATTTTCAGCCCTTCCTTCGCGATGTAGGCCGCTTGGTAATCGTCGGCGGGCATCGGCAGCGGCGAAGCCCGAAGAATGGCCGATTTAACCGAATTATCGAATCCTTCATCACCACTTGATTTATGAATCCGGATTCCCGTCACTGCCCCGGAACTGCTGACGGAGATAATCGCTGTGCAACTCAAGCCAGAGTAGCCAACCGCTGAAGGATTCCACTGCCTTTTAATATAAGGTTCAATGCGCTGTTTAGCGAAATTTGCTGCCGCCAACTCCGCAGCCAACTTACGCGCTTCTTCTGCTTTGCGCTTGGCCTCGGCTTCGGCCTTACGCTTAGCCTCGGCATCCGCTTCTGCTTTGCGTTTTGCCTCTTCAGCGGCCTTACGTTTGGCTTCTTCCGCTGCCGCTTGCCGCTTGGCTTCTTCCGCTGCCGCTTGCCGCTTGGCTTCTTCCGCTGCCGCTTGCCGCTTGGTTTCCGCTGCTGCTGCGCGTTTGGCTTCTTCCGCCGCCTGGCGTTTGGCTTCTTCCGCCGCTTTACGCTTGGCTTCTTCTGCTGCTTTCGCCTCTTCGGTGGCCTGGCGTTTGGCTTCTTCCGCCGCTTTACGCTTGGCTTCCGCTGCGGCGGCGCGTTTCGCTTCTTCAGCAGCCTCGCGTTTAGCCTCTTGGGCCGCCTCGGCGGCGGCTTTGCGCTTAGCCTCTTGGGTAGCTTCACGCCTAGCGTCTTCAGCGGCCTCACGTTTAGCCTCTTGGGCCGCCTGACGTTTGGTCTCTGCTACTGCTTTCTGCTTGGCCTCTTCCGCTTGACGTTTGGCTTCTTCCGCAACCTTGCGGCGCTCTTCGATCTTGCGCTGTTCCTCAGCTTCGCGGTGGGCTTCCTCGGCGACCTTGCGGCGCTGTTCGACCCGACGCTGTTCTTCGACCTTGCGGCGCTCCTCAGCTTGGCGTTGTTCCTCTTCAACCTTTTGACGTTGTTCCTCTTCAACCTTGCGTTGAGTTTCCTCGGCAACCTTGCGGCGCTGTTCGATCCGACGCTGTTCTTCGACCTTGCGGCGCTCCTCAGCTTGACGGTGTTCCTCTTCAATCTTGCGTTGGGCTTCCTCGGCCACTTTCCGTTTCTCGGCCTCGGCTTGGCGACGCTCTTCCGCTTCATGTCGCGCCTGTTCGGTCTTGCGCTGCGCTTCCTGTTCCCGCTGGTGCCGAATTTCTGCCTGCCGACGTTCCTCAACTTCACGCGCCGCTTGCGCCAGTTGCGCCTGGCGTTCAGCTTCCGCCCGCTGACGCTGGTGTTCCTGTTCAGCTAATTGTTTCAATTCTTCCCGGATGGCGACTTCGTCGACCACTTCAGCGGAAATCGCTTCGGCCTCAATGGGTTCTTGAATGGGTGCATCAGACAGGCTCAGATTCAGCAGCAGAAAAACTCCGACAAAAACATGTACCGCGATGGTAGAGACCGTCGCAATCAAATCCTGCTGTTGTGCACCGCGTTCCGAAGGCATTGCTTGCGAGTTACCGACCGCTGTGCGACACATCCGGCGGTGCGGTGGACAAGCCCACTTTAACGGCACCTACTCCCTTCAAGGCGGCCATCGCCTCGATCACTTGTTCGTAGCGCACTTCTCGATCCGCACGCACCAGCACGGGCGGTTGCGGCTTACGATTCAGGTGTTGCTGAATCTCCCCATAGCGCGGCTCCAGAGTCTTGCAGTGAACCGATTGGGCCTGTTCTGACCCGATATTCAGATGGCAGGCGCCGTCCTTCTGCACTGACATCACTACGACCTCGCTTTCCTGATTCCGGTTATCGAGCGGTTCCGCCGGGGCTTGGGGCAGATCGACCTCGACGCCTTGGTTAAGCAGTGGCGCGGTCACCATAAAGATCACCAGCAGCACCAGCATCACGTCGATGTAGGGGACGATGTTAATTTCCGCCTTCAGGCGGCTATGTGAACTGCGTCGCGCCATGGTTCAACCCTGAGCCGCCGCAGCCCGTGCAGCAGCATCGACATGGCTCTTGCGCAAGCTGTAGGACTGGCGTTGCAGGATGTTGGAGAATTCTTCCATAAAGGTCTCGTAACGGTTAGCCAGCCGGTCGACGTCATGTGCATAGCGGTTGTAGAAAATCACTGCCGGAATGGCCGCGAACAGGCCCATCGCCGTCGCAATCAGCGCCTCGGCGATGCCCGGCGCGACCTGCGCCAAGGTCGCCTGCTGGGTCGTACCCAGCGCCATGAAGGCATTCATGATGCCCCAGACTGTGCCGAACAGTCCGATATACGGACTGGTGGAGCCGGCAGTCGCCAATAGCGGCAGATACATTTCCAACTCATCCAGTTCCCGCGAACCCGCAGCGTGCATCGCTCGTTGTGCGCCGCTGACCACCGATTCCGGATCCATGGTCGGTTGGGCGCGGAGTCGCAGGAATTCCTGAAAGCCGGCCAAAAAGATGGCGTCCATCCCCCAGACGGGTTCCTTCTGGCGATTGATGCGTGCATATAACGAAGCCAGGTCAATGCCCGACCAGAAATCGTCTTCGAATTGGTCACCTGCTCGCCGGGCAGCGGTCACCACCAATTGCTTCTTGACGATCACCCACCACGAACTCAGCGAAATCAACGCCAGCACCAGCATGATCAACTGAACGATCAGACTGGCATTGACGATCAAGCTCCAAAATGACGTTTCATGGGTCACCCAAAATCTCCCTCAGATTCCTTTTTCCGCTAAAATATCAGCTTATCGAACCCAATAATAAAGCTGCCGTTCCTCAAGTCCACCCTTGCGAGGAGAACCGCTCAATGCGCCCTGCTATTCTACCGATTCTGCTGCTGACTGCGTTGCCCATCTTTGCAGCCACGCCATTGACCTTTGAGGAGGTCGATACCGATGGCGACGGATTGGTCAGCGCCGACGAAGCGGCGACCGTCGAGGGATTGGATTTTGACGCTGCAGACATGGACAAAGATGGGACGCTCAGTATCGATGAATATGATATCGCGGTGGGGAATTGGTCTCCACCAGATGGCGCTCATCCACCCAATCTCTTGGATGAAGATGCGCCGCCGCCCAAACCTTAACATGCCTCGCCCGTGTTCCCTCAAGGAGTTTCAACTGACGCTGAATAAATCGCCGCCAGAGGCTGGCCCCGCAACCACCAGCCCGAAATGCCGGTAGGCGTGGGCTGTTGCTACCCGTCCGCGCGGCGTGCGCATCAGAAAGCCTTGCTGGAGCAAATACGGCTCCAACACATCCTCAATCGTCCCTCGTTCTTCGCCCAATGCGGCAGCTAAAGTGTCCAGCCCTACCGGCCCGCCGCCGAATTTGTCGATGGTCAGCCATAATAACCGCCGATCCATTTCGTCAAATCCCTGCGCGTCCACTTTCAGCAGAGCCAGCGCCTGTTGCGCCACTTCGAGGGTAATCCGACCCTCGGCTTTCACCTGAGCAAAATCCCGCACCCGCCGCAACAACCGGTTGGCAATACGGGGCGTGCCGCGTGAACGTCGGCCAATTTCCGCCGCACCCGCCGGGTAGTCAGTTTCCACGCCGAGAATCCGCGCCGAGCGGGCTACGATTTCGGTCAACTCCTCCGGGGTGTAGAACTCCAGGCGATGCACAATGCCGAAGCGATCCCGCAACGGCGAGGTCAGCAGACCGGCGCGGGTCGTAGCGCCCACTAGGGTGAAGGGCGCCAAATCCAGCTTGATCGACCGCGCCGCCGGCCCCTCGCCGATCAGGATATCGATCTGATAGTCCTCCATCGCCGGATACAGCACCTCTTCGATCACCGGACTGAGGCGATGAATCTCGTCGATGAACAGCACATCGCGCGGCTCCAGATTGGTCAACAATGCCGCCAGATCGCCGGGCCGCTCGATCACCGGCCCGGAAGTCTGGCGCAAGTTGACGCCCATCTCGGCAGCGATGATGTGCGCCAGCGTGGTTTTACCCAGTCCCGGTGGACCGAACAACAGCACATGATCGAGCGCTTCACTGCGGGCGCGAGCGGCGTGGATGAAAATTTCCAATTGCTCGCGCATGGCCTGCTGGCCGATGTAGTCCGCCAACCGCCGGGGACGAACGGCGCGGTCCAGCGAGGCATCTTCACTGCTGGCGGCCGGGGAAATCAGACGGTCGGGGGAGGTCATGACCAAGCTTAAAGGCTATATAAGGTTGAATTCGACCGTTAACGGCGAACGGTGGCTTGCAAGGCTTGCCGAATGATCACTTCGCTGGTGAGACCATCGGTGTCGAGGCTTTGCACCATACGCGAAGCATCGGGTAGTTTGTAGCCCAACGCGACCAAGGCGCTGATGGCGTCGTCGACCGGATGAATGGCTGGCGGAGCCATTTGACCCTCCGGTAACCGAACCGTCGCTGAACGCAGGTCCAGTTCGCCAATCCGGTCGCGCATTTCAATGATCAATCGCTCGGCGGTTTTCTTGCCGACGCCGGGTAGTCGGGTCAGAGACGCTGAGTCGCCATCGCGGATACAACGGCTGAACAGCTCTACGCTCATACCCGACAGGATCAACAGCGCCAGGCGCGGACCGATGCCGGTGACCCGGATCAGATGGCGAAACAAGCTGCGCTCTGCCGGGTTGGCGAATCCGTACAGGGTATGCGCATCCTCACGGACCGTTAAATGGGTGAGCAGGGTCACTTCCGCCCCGGTTTCCGGCAGGGTCTGAAAAGTGGTCAAGGAAGCTTCCAGTTCGTAACCGACCCCATGGGCGTCAATCAGCAGATAGGGGGGTTGCTTCCAGACCAGTAGCCCGCGCAGGCGACCGATCATCGCCGCCGTCTCCGGGGGAGTAAGGCGATAGCGCCCAATCGGTTCAGGGTCTGCCGGGTGTGGCCATGACAGATCGCCACCGCCAGGGCGTCCGCGGCATCCGACGGGGGCAGTTCCGACAAATTCAGCAACAGGGCCACCATGCGCTGCACCTGCGCTTTGTCCGCCGCGCCACTGCCAACAACGGCCTGCTTGATAGCGCGGGCTGCATATTCGCTGACCGGCAAGCCAGCCATGACTACTGCGCACAGCGCCGCGCCACGGGCTTGACCGAGTTTGAGCGCTGAATCGGGGTTGCGATGCATGAAAACCTGTTCCGCTGCGACTTCCGCTGGCTGGTATTGCTGAATCACGCCGGCCACACCCTCATAGATCGCTTTCAGCCGTTCCGGTAGGGGCCGGTCGCTGGCGGTCTGAATGCAACCACTGGCGACATGCTGGCTGCGCGGCCCCTCTATATCGATGATGCCGTAGCCGGTGATGCGTGAACCCGGATCGATACCCATCAGCCGGATGGTCGTCACGCTCAGAGTTTCGCCAGAATATCGTCGGGAATATCGGCGTTGGAGTAAACGTTTTGGGTATCGTCCAGGTCTTCCAGCAAATCGAGTAGCTTGATCATCTTCTGCGCGTCCTCCAAACCCAGGGTGATATTGGAACTGGCGCGTTGGGTGACTTCGGCTTCCTCCGGTTTCAGTCCGGCAGCCGTCATCGCCGCTTTGACGGTCTGAAACGTTGCGGGGTCGGTCAAAACGTCTACCGAACCATCGGGGTTACTCACTACATCGTCAGCGCCGGCTTCGATAGCGATTTCCATGATGCGATCTTCGTCAACGCCCGCCGGATAGCTCAAAACCCCCCGTTCGGTGAATTGGAATGCCACGGAACCGCTGGTGCCCAGATTACCGCCGCACTTGCTGAAAGCATGGCGCACCTCAGCGACCGTGCGGTTACGGTTATCGGTCATGGCGTCAACGATCACCGCCACCCCACTCGGGCCGTAGCCTTCATAACGAATTTCCTCATATTCGACGCCGTCCAGCGTCCCGGTCCCGCGTTTGATGGCGCGGTCGATAGTGTCCCTGGACATGTTGGCCGTTAGCGCATTATCCATCGCCAACCGCAAACGGGGATTAGCGCCGGGATCGCCGCCGCTCATGCGGGCCGCGACAGTAATTTCCCGGATCAAGCGGGTGAACAGTTTGCCGCGCTTGGCGTCCTGGGTGTTCTTCCGATGCTGAATATTCGCCCATTTACTATGTCCAGCCATGCGAAACCTCTTGTCTGATATGCTTGGGGGTGCGGTATCGAGTGATTCAGTTTAACACCTTAGTTCTACGAGCGATGATGCGGCGGATGATGGAACCGGCCAGTGGCGAAAAATGCACAGGCCTGGGTAATTGTCGAGGGGTCCACCAGCATCTGCATATGCGACACGGGCAGGCAGATATGATCAGCCATGCCTGGGAATTGTGTCTCAACCACTGCAATCATGCCATCCGCCGGGGCTGGCATACCGGGGAACAAGAGACCCACGCCAATATTCAGGGTGCCGGCGATGGAGCCAAGCAGATTCGGCGCGGTCCAGGTCGGCGCTTGACCGAGCAGTCCGTTTTCCATGCCCTGACCCACGAACCAGCCCAGTCCGCTGTAATGCATGACCTGGGCGGCGTAACTGCCTTGATGCGGCGTCCCCAGCGTCACGATTCGGCCTGGGCGCTGTTGAGGGTAGTGATGAAAGAGATGCCGCACCACCAGCCCACCCATGCTGTGCGCCAGAAAATGTACGGTCGGTGACTCTACCCGTTCCAGTTGCCGGTGCAGATCCTCGGAGTTTTCTTCCGGCGAGCGGGTCATGCTGGGATAGGAGAAATTGATCGTGTGATAGCCGGATTGTTCCAGCCAATATTCCAGCAACCGCATCCACAAACCATGAACATATAAACCATGCACTAATACTACGGTCTCGCGCTGAGCCGTCATGAGCCACTCCTCGACCGGATAATTGGTGAAAGTGCGCATTCTAGCCGAAATTACCCATGGCCCGGCTTCATCGCTCAGTAAAATATTCGCCAAGTTTTTGTAATAGTGTCAAAATAAAACTAACTCAATCGCTGGAGAATCCCCATGAACGCCGCCACCCTGATGATGAAGGACTACCGCCTGACGCCAACGCAGGTGCCGCCGACCGTGATTGAAACCCTGGACGCTGCCGAGAAAGCGACCCTGATTGACCGGATTCAGCGACTCCTGAAGGAGCGGGACGCCACCTTGGTCGCGCACTACTACACCTCGCCGGAATTGCAGGAACTGGCTGACGCCACCGGCGGTTATGTGTCGGATTCGCTGGACATGGCCCGCTTCGGGACCGAGAGTCCTTCCAGCACGCTAATCGTCGCCGGGGTGCGGTTCATGGGCGAAACCGCCAAAATTCTCAATCCCGAAAAGCGGGTGCTGATGCCGGATTTGCACGCCGAATGCTCGCTGGATTTAGGCTGCCCTGCCGATGAATTTTCCGCTTTCTGCGACCAGTACCCGGACCGCACGGTGGTGGTCTACGCCAACACCAGCGCGGCGGTGAAGGCGCGTTCCGACTGGGTCGTCACCTCCGGGATCGCTCTGGAGCTGGTGCGACATCTGGCGAAGCAAGGTGAAAAGCTGATCTGGGCGCCGGATCGGCATCTGGGCGCTTATGTGCAGCAGGAAACCGGGGTGGATATGCTGCTGTGGAACGGAGCCTGTGTGGTGCATGAGGCGTTCAAGGCGGATGGTTTGCGGCAGTTGCGGGCGGAACACCCCGACGCTCAGGTGCTGGTACACCCGGAGTCACCGCTGGACGTAATCGCCCAGGCTGATCTGGTCGGTTCCACGACCGCGCTGGTCAAGGCGGTGCGGGAATTGCCGGCGAAAAAGTTCATCGTCGCCACCGACAATGGGCTGTTCCACAAAATGAAGCTGGCCGCGCCGAACAAAATTTTGCTGGAAGCGCCGATTGTCGGTAAGGGCGCGACCTGCGTCAGTTGCGCGCATTGCCCGTGGATGGCCATGAATGGGCTACGCAATCTGGCGCAGGCGCTAGAGACTGGGGACAACGAAATTGTTATTGACGAGGCGCTCCGGGAGCGAGCGGCGCTGCCGATTCGCCGGCTCTTGGACTTCGCCCGGCAACGACAGCGGGTAGTGTTGGGGAATAACGATGCGTGAATAGGGCGGGCGACCGATACGCTCAAGACCGTGGGAATGCGTGGTTAAATTTCACTGGGCAAGGAGGGTTGCGGGTCAACCGTTTGAAATGCGGCGTTAGCGGGCCATGGCGAATCGTCGTCTTTTACGTTACACCGCTGGCAGACGGTCTAGCGGCCAGCGCGGCAACACCTCAATCGCCATATCCTCCACTTGCCCCGCCGCCAGTCGCCGCCAGCCGGCATAGGCGATCATCGCGCCGTTGTCGGTGCAGAATTCCAGGCGAGGGTAATACACCCGCCCGCCCCGTTCCGCTGCCAATTCCCGTAAGCGTGCGCGCAACCGTTGGTTAGCGCCGACGCCGCCGGCGACCACCAGCCGCTGCAACCCCGTTTCCTGCAACGCCCGCTGACATTTGATCGCCAGCGTATCCACCACCGCCTCTTCAAAAGCGTAGGCTACGTCCGCTCGATTCTCCGGCGTCGGCGCCAACTTCCGCCAGGTATTGATCGCCGCGGTTTTCAGCCCGCTGAAGCTGAAATCACAGCCGGGCCGGTCGGTCATCGGTCGCGGAAACCTGAAGCGTCCCGGCGTCCCCTGCTCGGCCAGTTTCGCCAGCGCCGGCCCGCCCGGATAGGGCAGACCCAACAGCTTGGCCGTCTTGTCAAACGCCTCGCCCGCCGCATCATCGATGGACTCCCCCAAAATCTGGTAGCGCCCGATCCCATCCACACGCACCAGCAGGCTGTGCCCCCCGGAGACCAGCAGGGCTACGAAGGGAAATTCAGGAGGGTCCGCTTCCAGCATCGGCGCCAGCAGATGTCCCTCCATGTGATGCACTCCCAGCGCCGGCGTGTTCCATGCGAAAGCCAAGCTGCGGCCAATCGCCGCGCCGACCAGCAACGCGCCGATCAGGCCCGGCCCCCGGGTATAAGCGACGCCCTGCACCTGACGAGGCTCCACGCCAGCTTGCTGGAAAATGTCCTGCAATAACGGCAGCGTCTTGCGCACATGATCACGAGAAGCCAGTTCCGGCACTACCCCGCCATATTCAGCATGGAGCTTGACCTGACTGTATAAGGCATGAGCCAGCAAACCGCGTCCGCTGTCATACAGCGCGACCCCGGTTTCATCACAGGATGTTTCGATACCCAGAATCAGCATAGCGTTTCCCTAGTTTTGCATTTGGCGATAGGGGCGATTACAATCCAAAGTTTTCCAACAATCCAGCTTTTCCCTGAGTCCAAACCATGAAAGATGAGGTGCTGTTTTAATGCCTGCCGTGAAAGTCAAGGATAACGAACCGTTTGATATCGCGCTGCGCCGCTTCAAGCGTTCCTGTGAAAAAGCCGGGGTCCTGTCCGAGGTCCGCCGCCGCGAGTTTTACGAGAAGCCGACCCAGGAGCGCAAGCGCAAGCGGGCCGCCGCCGTCAAACGTCATTTGAAGAAACTTTCCCGGGATGTTGCCCGCCGCACCCGCCTTTACTGAGTCTGGCCTGTCTTTCCCCTTCTCCAGCGGTGAATCTCGCTATGTCCCTCAAAGACCGCATTCAGGATGACATGAAAACCGCCATGCGCGCCAAGGACAAGCAACGTCTTGGCGCGATCCGCTTGATCCTGGCCGCGATCAAGCAGCGTGAAGTCGATGAGCGCATCGAACTGAGCGATGTCCAGACGCTGGTCGTGCTGGAGAAGATGATCAAGCAGCGTCGGGAATCACTGGCGCAATATCAGAATGCTGGCCGTGAAGATCTCGCCGCACAGGAATCCTTCGAGATCGAGATCATCCAGGCCTACTTGCCAATGCCGCTCAGCGAAGCCGACCTCGATGCCTTGATCGCTCATGCGATAACCACGACTGGCGCACAGTCGGTGCGCGATATGGGCAAGGTGATGGCCTTGATCAAAGATCAGGCGCAGGGCCAGGCGGATATGGCCGTCGTCAGCGCCCGGGTCAAGGCCCATTTCGGCGGCTGAGCCGATTCCTCACTGGCGGGGCAAAGGCGTTCGGACGCCTGGAAACTGGCAAACCAGCGCTGATCCACTACCCTTTAGGGTTATGGCTGGACGCATACCTCAGGAGTTCCTCGATCAATTACTCAGCCGGGTTGACCTCGTCGAGGTCATCAACGCCCGGGTGCCACTGCGCCAGGCGGGCCATGATTTTATGGCCTGCTGTCCGTTTCATGCCGAAAAGACCCCCTCCTTCTCGGTCAGTCCCCGCAAACAGTTCTATCATTGCTTCGGTTGTGGCGCTCACGGCACTGCTATTGGCTTCCTGATGGCCTATGAGGGACTGGAATTTTTGGATGCCGTCGAGGACCTGGCGCGGCTGGCCGGTCTCGAAATACCGAAAACCGGTGGCGGCGACGACGGTTCATCCCGCGTCCTTTTGGAATGGCTCGCCCAGGCTGACCGTTTTTTTCGCCAGCAACTGCGTGAGCATCCAGCCCGGCAACGGGCGGTGGACTACCTGCGCCAACGTGGCCTGACCGGTCAAATCGCCGGGCGCTTTGGCATCGGCTATGCCCCGCCCGGCTGGGAGAATGTGGTTCGGGCACTGCGTGAGGCCGGCGCAACACCCGATCAACTCATCGAAGCCGGGCTGGCCAGCCGCGATGAGCAAAACCGGCTGCGCGACCGTTTCCGCGACCGCATTATTTTCCCCATCCGCGACCGTCGGGGACGGGTGATCGCCTTTGGTGGCCGGGCGCCGGACAGTGACGCCACGCCCAAATATCTGAACTCCCCGGAAACCCGGCTGTTCCACAAGCGGTCGGAATTGTATGGCCTCTACGAGGCGCGCGCTCACAGCCAGCGCCTGCAACGGCTGGTGGTCGTTGAAGGCTATCTGGATGTAGTGGCGCTGGCCCAGCATGGGATACCTTACGCCGTCGCCACCCTGGGTACTGCTACGACCGATGGGCATATCGAACGGTTGTTTCGGGCGGTTGAGGAACTGGTGTTTTGCTTCGACGGCGACCGGGCCGGACGGGCGGCGGGTTGGCGAGCGCTGGACGCAGCGCTGCCCTTCCTCCGCGATGGCCGGCAAATCAGCTTTCTGTTTCTGCCGGAGGGCGAAGACCCGGACAGCCTGATTCGGCGGGAAGGTCAGGCCGCATTCGAGCAGCGGTTGGCGCAAGCCACATCGCTGGCCGATTACCTGTTTGCTGAACTGCGCGGCCGGGTGAATCCCGACACCTTGGCTGGCCGGGCCAGGATGGCGGAATTTGCTCGACCACTGCTGGAAAAGCTGCCCGAGGGGCACTTTCGCGACCTCATGGAAGCCCGGTTGCAACACGACGCGAAACTGGTTCACACCCGGTTACGTCCGCCGGCTCCTGCGCCGATCCGCACAGTGGATCACAATGCGCTGCTGATCCGGACCCCGCTGCGCAAGGCGATTGCGCTGTTGCTGCATCGACCGGAACTGGCGCAAACCGCGCTCACTGACGATGTCGCTCTGCGCGACAGCAACCAGCCCGGCATCAAACTGCTGGTCGATCTGCTGGACATTTTACGCAACCAACCTCAACTCCGCGCCGCCGCGTTGCTGGAACGCTATCGAGAGACCCGCGAGGGCGCGATTCTGGAACGGCTGGCGCAATGGACGCCTGAACCGGAACTGGCCGAGGATCAGTTTGGCTTCGAAGCGGAATTTGCCGATATCCTCGACTATCTACGGCAGCGCGACGACCCAGAGGAACAATGGCTGGAAGCTTTATTGCAGCGTAGCGCGCCCAGTGCGTTAAGCGCCGAGGAGCGGGAGGCTTTACGGAACTTCGGTAAGGTAAGAAAAGTCTAATAACGATTTTCTGAAAAACTGTAGTTTCAATGCTATCATTTTCGATTTGAATTTTTTTACACATTCCATTACGTGAACAGGTCATGAGCGAGCAGCAACAATCGCAATTGAAGAAGTTGATCGCCCGAGGCAAAGAGAAGGGTTTCCTGACCTATGCCGAGGTGAATGACCATTTGCCTGATGATATCGTCGATCCTGAGCAGATCGAAGACATCATTGCGATGATCAATGACATGGGCATCGAAGTCCATGAATTCGCCCCTGATGCCGAGACCTTGTTGCTCAATGAGAACCCGGTCAACGCTGACGATGACGTCGTCGCCGAAGAAGCTGCAGCGGCCCTTGCGGCGGTAGACAGCGAATTTGGCCGCACCACCGACCCGGTGCGCATGTATATGCGGGAAATGGGGACAGTCGAACTGTTGACCCGTGAAGGCGAAATCCAGATCGCCAAGCGCATCGAAGAAGGCATGAGCCAGGTGCTGTCGGCGCTGGCCAGCTATCCACTGACTATCGGTGAATTGCTGCGCATTTATGACTCGATCAGCGAAAACGGCACCCGGTTGGCTGATGTGATTAGCGGCTTCAAGGATGTCGAGGAAGCCCCGCCACCGTTGCCGGATGAGGACATTCTGCTCACTGCGGATGACCCGGATGCGGTAGTGAGCGATGACGAAGTGGTCGTAACGGTCGACGACGAGCACGAGGAAGAGGAGGAAGCGCAGACCAGTGTGGTCGAGAATGGCCCCGACCCCGAGGAAACGGCTCGTCGGTTTGCCGATTTGCGCGCCCTGTACGAACAGACCCTGGCCAGCGTGGACGGACTGGGCTTGCAGCACCCCCATGTCCAGACCTTGCGCCAGCAGCTTGGCGAACGCTTTGTGCAGTTCCGGTTGGTCCCGAAAACTCTGGATCAGTTGATTTTCAAACTGCATGAGATGGCTGAGCGGATCCGTGCGCATGAGCGAGAGGTGATGCAGGTTTGCGTTGGTAAGGCACAAATGCCGCGCAAAACCTTCATTACGTCCTTTCCGCAGAATGAAACCCGGCTGGATTGGGTGGACGAGCAGATTCAGGGGGCCAAAAAGTATTCCGCCCTGTTAGCGGATTATCGTAACGAAGTGATGGAGGCGCAACGGCGGTTGCGGGCGATCGAGCGGGAGGCGCGGCTGTCGGTTCACGAAATCAAGGATATCAACCGTCATATGTCCATCGGCGAAGCCAAGGCCCGGCGGGCGAAAAAGGAAATGGTCGAGGCGAATCTGCGGCTGGTGATTTCCATCGCCAAGAAGTACACCAATCGTGGTTTACAGTTTTTGGACCTGATCCAGGAAGGGAATATCGGTTTGATGAAGGCGGTGGATAAGTTCGAATACCGGCGCGGCTACAAGTTCTCGACCTACGCCACCTGGTGGATTCGCCAGGCGATTACCCGGTCGATTGCCGATCAGGCCCGCACCATTCGTATTCCGGTGCACATGATCGAGACCATCAATAAATTGAACCGAATTTCCCGGCAGATGTTGCAGGAGATGGGCCGCGAACCGAGTCCGGACGAATTAGCCCGGCGGATGGAGATGCCGGAGGACAAGGTGCGCAAGGTGCTGAAAATCGCCAAGGAGCCAATTTCGATGGAGACGCCGATTGGCGACGATGAAGATTCGCATCTGGGCGATTTCATTGAGGATGCCAACGTGATGTCGCCAGTGGAAGCAGCTACGGTTGAGGGCCTGCGCGAGGCGACCCGTGAGGTGTTGGCGACGTTAACCCCGCGCGAGGCCAAGGTATTGCGGATGCGGTTTGGCATTGATATGCCAACCGATCATACGCTGGAGGAAGTCGGCAAACAGTTCGATGTCACCCGCGAGCGTATCCGTCAGATCGAAGCCAAGGCGTTGCGCAAACTGCGCCATCCTAATCGTTCCGAACAGTTGCGCAGTTTTCTGGATTTGGAATGAAGCCAGTGGCGGCAGGGCCGGATAGAGGTTAAAATTACAACGTTCTGGGCCCTTAGCTCAGTGGTTAGAGCAGGGGACTCATAATCCCTGGGTCGTAGGTTCAAATCCTACAGGGCCTACCAGAAAATCAGTGAGTTATTGCTTTGTGTGGGTGGCTGCTCGGCTTCTAGTGTCAACAAAGTGTCAACTTTATCAAGGGGGTTGAAGTGGGTAGCTTCTTGCAGGTGTTCCGGTGCCAAGTGGGCATAGCATAGAGTCATCGCTAGACTTTGGTGGCCCAGAATGCGTTGTAATACCAGAATGTTCCCACACTTCATTATGAAGTGGCTGGCGAGAGTATGTCTCAGTACATGAGTCAGTTATCCAGCAGGAAGTTCCCAGCAATTTCCGGCCTCTCCTAGCCTTTTGAAAGGTTTCATGTAATCAGTGTATTATGAAAGTCACTTTTTGGCTTTGATTGAAGTGGACCTCATTGTCCAGACAACTTTTGGTCGAATTTAAGGTAGATCCTCTGCGCCTACTCCCCCTCACGGTGGCAAGTTCTGTCCAGCTCTTTTTCTGAGCTACTCCACTTGGACTTGCAACCGCCCAATCTGGCTGTACAGTGCATCCAGGTCCGTTTCATCCTCCACCCGCCGCTGGCCCCGCTTATGCTCAAAGACTCCCTTGAGTCCGTCTTGGCCTTCGCGTTTCCAAGTAGCGACCTGATGTGGATGCACTTCGTAAGCCCCCGCAATCTCGTTGACCATCTTACGACCCGTCAGCGCTTCCAACGCGACTTTAAACTCTGCACTATAGTCTTGCTAATAGTGATCCCCATATTCCTGGTGAACCAACTTTGAATGGA
>ERZ795054.1105-NODE-1105-length-27029-cov-5.240454_pt1 | contig 27029 bp, 19 predicted proteins | sample MGYA00375138_ERZ795054 | MGnify/ENA primary metagenome ERZ795054 (study PRJEB30183, sample SAMN05720215) | anaerobic digester metagenome | isolation source: active sludge of municipal wastewater-treating anaerobic digesters | place: USA | collected 2014-12-23 ... | reverse complement strand
GAGGTTGTCGGTGGGAATCGAGTTTGCGCCGCGTGGGGGCACGCGGCCTACAACACCGATGTCTGTCCCTCTGGAGGCCGGGTCCCCCGACCCGGCGTCTGCACCCGTGGCTGTCTTCGCGCCGCGTGAGGACACGCGGCCTCCACCGGCAATCTCCATCCGTTGTAGGCCCGGTGCCCTCACCGGGCGACAGAACACCGACAACAACCAGATGCAACGGACTGCAGACCACGCGCGAGCCCGTGTTTGACGCGCCCCGCGGCTGCCTGTAGACAAGCCGTTGTGAATGTCTTCCCCAATGTTGTGGTGTCGGTGGGCCGCCTCGTGTGTTTGATGGCCGTGGCGGCAATGACCGCCCATTCCGCGCGCGTCGGCGCCGCGGTTCCACCGCAACTCGAAGCGGTGGTCGTGGTGTTTAAGACGCACTTCGACATCGGATACACCGACATGGCGAGCAATGTCGTGCAGCGCTATCGCACGACCATGATCGACCAGGCGCTCGAGGTCGTGGACCAGAACCGCGCCCTGCCGCCCGATCGCCAGTTCGTCTGGACCCTGCCCGGATGGCCGCTGACGCAGATTGTCGCGGATTGGCCCGGTCAGAGCGACGCCCGGCGCCAGCGGGTGAACGGGGCTTTCAAAGAGGGTCGGTTCGCCGTCCATGCCCTGCCCTTCACGACACACACCGAGTTGCTCGAACCGGAGGATCTGGTGCGCGGCCTCGGCTATTCGTCCCGGCTCTGCCGGGATGCCGGACTCGAACTGCCGCGCGATGCCAAGATGACCGATGTTCCCTGTCACTCGTGGATCCTGCCGACATTGCTGCGGCACGCAGGGGTCGATTTTCTTCACCTGGGCTGTAATGCCGCCAGCAGCTCGCCGCGCGTCCCGATCTTGTTCTGGTGGGAGGGGCCGGACCGGTCGCGGTTGCTCACGATGTACACGGCCGAGAGCTACGGCACCGGCCTCGTGCCGCCCGCGGACTGGCCGCACAAGACCTGGCTCGCCCTTATCCACACCGGCGACAACCACGGCCCGCCGCGTCCGGACGAGGTGAAGACGCTGCTTGAAGAGGCGGCGGTCAAGCTCCCCGGGGTGCGGGTGCGCATCGGCCGGCTCTCGGATTTCTCGGACGCGATCCTTGCGGAGAAGGCCGAGTTGCCGGTAGTGCGGGGCGATATGCCTGACACCTGGATTCACGGCCCCATGTGCGACCCGGCCGGCGCCCGGCTGGCCCGGACCATCCGCCCGGCCATCGCGATCCGCGAGACGCTCGACACGCACTTGCGGAGCTGGATTGGGGGAGATCGAAGATCGAAGATCGGAGATGGGAGACCGGAGATGGAAGATGGAAGATGGAAGATCGCAAATGGCCGATCGGAGATGGGAGATGGGGTGGGGATCGCAGCGGCTTATGAGAAGAGCCTGCTGTATGGCGAGCATACGTGGGGCGGCGCTTACTGGTGGATCTACGGCAAGTACATCCAGCACTACGGAGACACATGGCGCCAGGAGCGCGACGCCGGCCGGTTCACGCGCATCGAATCCTCGTGGGCCGAACACGCGGGGTACATCGAGGAGGCGGCTCGGCTGACGCAGCCTGCGCTCGAAGACCAGATGCGCGCCCTGGCTCGATCGGTGGATCTCGAAGGCCTCCGCTTCGTCGTGTTCAATCCGCTTCCCTGGCCGCGCGACGGCGTGGTGGAACTTCCCGACGCCATGACTGCCGGTTTCAACACAATCCGGTCCGCCGACGACGGGCCTGCCCGGATGTTCACCGAGTGGGGCGATGGCCTGCGCCGGTTCGTGGCGCGCTCCGTGCCTCCGACGGGGTACCGAACCTATCGCTTGGCGCGCGCGCCCTTCGCCAAACCACCGCGGCCCAATCCGATCGAGCAGCCGATCCTCGCTAGTCCGTTCTTTCGGGCAACGCTCGACCCGGAGCGCGGCGTCATCCGCTCGCTCGTCGACCGGCAGTCCAGGCGCGAGCTGGTCGATCGGACTGCGCCGCACGGTTTCGGCCAGTATTTGTACCAGCGTTTCTCCTCGAACGAAGTCCAGGCCTACGTGGACGCTTACGTGAAGATCCATGCGGATTGGGCCACAAACGAATTAGGCAAACCGAATCTGCCGCCCGCCTCCGAGGTCCCCTACCGCGCCAGCTCGCCGCGGAACTGGGAGTTGAGCATCGAACGGACACGTGCGGCCCAGGCCGCCACCCTGGCGGCTCCCGCGACGCCCGATCTGCCGGCCGTCACGACGCGCCTCATCCTGTACCAGGAGCAACCCTACGCCGACCTCGAGTTGACAGTGCACGACAAGGCGCCCGATCCATGGCCCGAAGCCGGTTGGCTGTGCTTGCCCTTCAACATCGAGCAACCCCGGTTCCGCCTCGGACGCCTCGGGTCAATCATCGATCCGGTGCATGAGATCGTGCCCGGCGCGAACCGCAACCTGTACGGCCTCGATACGGGCCTCACAATCGCCGAGCCCGGCGGCTGGGGCGTCGGCCTGTGCGCCCTCGACAATCCGTTGGTGAGCCTGGACAGCCCCGGCTGCTGGAAATACTCCCTCGATTTCGTCCCGCGCCGTCCGGCGGTCTACGTGAACCTTTTCAACAACCAATGGACCACGAACTTCCGCCTCTGGAACAGCGGCACCTGGACGGCCCGAGTGCGGATCTGGTCGGTCAAGGAAGCCGGGAATGCGGCCGACGCGCTGATCGCTCCCTCCCTCGAAGCGCGGTTCCCGTTGCAGGTCGCATGGGCCGACGGCCCGGCGGGGTCGCTTCCCGCGCGCCAGCCCGGCCTCGGCATTGAACTCGAGGGTGTGCGCGTGACGGCGTTCGGTCCCAACCCGGACGGCCCCGGCACGGTTCTGCGCCTCTGGGAATACGCCGGGCGGGGCGGCCGTTGCGGTGTGCGCCTGCCACCCGGCATGGACCCTCGATTCGTCCAACCGGTCGACTTGCGCGGACGTCCGCTTGGCGCGCCCCTGCCCGTGCGCGCGCGCATGTTCCATCTCGATATAAAACCGTTCGCGCCTGCGAGCGTGGTCATCCGGTAGCGCGAGATACCAGAAAGGTGACTATTCCGCTTAACCGCGAATGCACGCGAATCCGAGTGTCGGACGGTGAGACAGACCGGGCCGGTGTTGCTTTGTTCGCGTCTATTCGCCTCTAGAGCGTCTGTGTCAGCCGCCTAGCCAATATCTGAGATTTGAGATTTCAAATTTGAGATGCGAAAGAGACGTTTTGCACGGATTTGCGCAAGTGCCGTCTATTGGCGGACCCGGAAGAACCGCATCGCGTCCGATGCCGGTGTCGTGTAGCCGGAAGCGGCGCCCGGAACGTCCGACCACCCTCCAGGCAGGGCCGTGGTGGTCTGCAGCGTGCCGCCGCCCGTCCACTCGATCACGATGTTGGCGCCTGACTGGCGGATGGTGAGGGTGGAGCCGACATCCGGCTGGGTGTTCAGGGCGATCTTGACATCGTCCATCCAGTGGTTGTCGTTGAGTCCTCCGGTGCGGGCGCCCCAGCCGAAGCGGCCAGTCTGGAACGGCACGAACCCGGGCAACGGCAGGCCGCGATAGACGGCCGTGTCGCCGTAGTACAGGTCGAGCGTTCCGTTGCGGTTGACGCGCACGCCGATCTGCTCGAAAGTGTCGCCTGTCTGCAGCACGCTGATGTCGAAAGGCCGGGTTGCGACCTGGCTGCTGCGGTAGACGATCGAGATCTCGGGCGCCACCTCGCTCGTGCCATTGTCGTACGTGTCGAAGCTGACAATCAGGCCCGACCCGGCGCCATCTTCGCCAAACGTTCCGTCCACCACATCCGATCCCAGGACAAAGCTGAAACCGTCGGCGGGAACGGCTGTGCCGCCGCCGACGCGCATCATCCAGGTTGCGGTGAAGTCCTTGATGGGGGCGGTGCCCGCGGGTGTGTCGAGGAGGAACGAGCCGCTCTGGTCGTTCACCGCCTCGGTCAGTTGCAGGAAGGCCGAGTCGCCGACCCCGCCCGGGCCGGTGATGAAGGCGCTTCCGAAGACGGCGCTCCCGACGGGAGTGGAATAATCGTTGAAGTCGATGTTGACCGGCGGGTTGGCCCCCGCGTCGAACTTCGCCATCACCGATGCCGTTGCGGTGCGGCTGGTCACCGTGTTGTCGGGACCCGTGACGACCACGGAATACCCCGTCCCGTCGTCGGCCAGGGCCAAGGCCGGTGTCGTGTAGGTCGAGCCGGTGGCTCCCGGGATGTCCACACCGTTGCGCCGCCACTGATACGTGACGCCCTGCGGGTCGCTCACCAGGACCTCGAACGAGGCGGGGTGGCCGACGAGGACAAGCACGTCCGCCGGTTCGCCTGTGATGCTGACGGTTTCCGGGATCGTGTAACCGAGGCAGACATTGTCGAACCAGTAGCTGGCGTTAAGATCGCCGGTGCGAGCGTAGAGGGCCAATTTGAGACCGCTCATCGGTGCGTATCCTGGCACCTGCAGGTTGTGGTAAACGATCGTGTCGCCCACGGCCAGATCGAGCAGGCCGTTTTCCTTGACGCGCAGGAGAACGGTTGCGTAGACGCCCGAATTCACCAGGGCCAAAGGCACCATTTTCACCGCCACAACCTGGCCCTTGTAGCGAACGTCGATCGAAGGGGCCTCGCCGCCTGCGTTGTCGTACGTGTCGAAGGCGATTGAAATGCCCGTGCCTCCGCCGTTCTCGGCGTCGCCGGCCGCGGTGATGGGAACGTCATTGGCGATGTTGATGCTGAATCCGTCGGCCGGAGGCACAGTGCCGTTGCCGGCAAGGACGTCGGCGGCGAGCGTGAACTCGAGAACCTGGGCGCCTTGTTCGATCAGAGGCGAACGGAATCCGCCCGCCTGGCTGTTCTCCGAGGTCGTCAGCTTGAGAACGCCGGAGTCGCTGACGCCGCCAACCGTGTCCACGAAAGCGACCGGGGTCGCTCCCTCGGGGTAGGTCCCGCCGATATCCGCGCCAGCGGGGAGGCCGTAGTCGAAGTTGTAACAGAATTGCGGGGCGCCGGGCGGCGCCAAATCGACCACGGTCAATGTGGCTTCCTGGCTGACCAGTCTCTCAGCGCCCACCGTGACCTCGACTTTGAACTTGGCGCCGTCGTCCGTGGCGACGGCGGGGGTGGTGCAGGTGTTCGAGGTGGCGCCGGCGATGGCTGTGCCGTTCTTGAACCACTGGTAGGCGGCGCCTGTGGGATTATTCACCTCGACGTCGAAGGTGGCCGTCCCGGTGACGAGCACCATCTGATCCGCCGGTTGCTTGCTGATGCGGAGCGGGGCGGAGAGGTAAGTGTAGATGCGCAGGTTGTCCACCCAATGATTGGCATTGAGTCCGCCTGTGCGAGCATAGAAGCCGAAGCGCCCGCCGGCGATCGAGCCGAATCCGGGGACCGGCGCCCTGTACATCAGGACTTTGCCGTTCCAGGCCACGTCGAGAAGGCCATCGGACGTCACCCGCACGAGCACGTCGGCGAACCCGTCACCGGTGGTGATGTCGCTCAAGGCGGTCTTCACCTCGCCCACAACCGTCTCCCCCCACTTGAGGGTGATGGCGGGGGCTTCGCCGACGCCATTGTTCGGGTTGCCGTCGGTGTTGTCATAAATGTCGAAACAGACGCGCAGGCCCGAGCCGACCCCTTCTTCGAGCATGCCCGTCGTGCTCTCGGGAAGGTCAGCGGCGAAGTTGAAGCTCATGCCATCGGCCGGGACCTCAGTACCGCCGCCAATGCGCACGTGGAATCGAGCGGCGACGCCGTAGACGGGGGCGCCGGCGTGTTGGTCGGGGATGATGACCGCCCCGCCCTGGTAATTGATGTTCTCGGTGAGTTGGAGGACCCCCGAATCCGCCACACCCCCTGGACTCACGTAAGGTGCCCAAGGACTGACTCCGTCGGAGCCAGTCCCTGTCCCGACCACCAGCGTTTCGGCGGGCACCATGCCGTCGTCAAAGTCGTACGACACGACCGGCGCGGGCAACTGAACGACTGTGAGCGTGGCCTCGTCCGAAGTGACGACGCTCGCGCCGATTGTGGCGCGGGCCGAGAACTTGGCCCCGCTATCGGCCACGGCGGCCGTGCTCAGGGTGTAGGTGGTTCCGGTTGCGCCCGGTATAATGACGCCGTTGCGCAGCCACTGGACCGTCGCCAGATCGCCGTTGTTCAGGGTAATCGTGAACGTGGCTGAGCTACCCTCAACCACCAGCATGTCATACGGGTCCTGCAGGAAGCCCGGCTTGGGATCGGTGTAGGTCACGATGCTCAGATCGTCGATCCAGTGGTGCGCATTCAGACCCCCGGTGCGCGCGCCGAATCCAATCCGCGCCCCGGACAAAGGCTGGTAACCGGGGAAGAAGAACTTCGGAAAATGGACCTTGCCGTTGTAGGTCAGGCTGAAGCTGCCGTCGGCGTCGAAGAGGATCTCGACCGGCACAAACTCGCTGTTGATCAGATCGCTCAGCGGCAGCAGCGGCGTTGTGGCCACAGTCGCCCCTCCAATCACCAGGCGAATCTGCGGTGCCTCGCCGGTCCCGTTGTTCGGGTCGGCGTCGGTGTTGTCGTAGGTGTCGAAGCAGACCCGCAGGCCGCTTCCTATCCCGGTTTCACTCCAGGTTCCGTCGGGCAAATCCCCCACGCAGAAGCTCCAGCCGTCGGCTGGAACCGCGCTGCCTCCGCCCACCCGAGCCATGAAGTTGGCGCGAATCCCGTACACGTTTGCGTAGCCGTCCAGATCCTCGATCACGATCGAGCCGGACTGGCTGTTGGCGTTCTTCGTGAGTTTCAGGCAGGCGGTGTCCCCGACTCCGCCTCCGCTTTCGACCATGGCGTTGCCGAAGATCTGGGATCCGGCAGGCACCTGGCCGTCGTCGAAGTCTGCGTCGAATGTCCCTGCTCGCAACGGCGCCGCGAGAATCAGGGCCGAAACGGCAAGGGTGGACAGTACTCCTATGGATGGGCTTTTCATAACGCGACTGTTGGTTTGAGGCTTGTGGGCTGAAGTCTCACATATGCACCTCCCTCTCGACCTTGTCAAGGGCGGGCCGAAGCCGACTTGTGTCTCTGGCCAGACTGTGCTTTGGTCGGGCGCATGAAAAGGCTGATGCGATGGATGCGCCTGCGGGCGCTGCTTGTGGGATGTGCCGTGCTCTGGATGGCCGGGTGCGTGACCGCGCCGGAAACCGGGCGCAGGCAACTGGTGCTGATCGGAAGCGACCAGGAACTGCAGTTGGGTCTGCAGGCGTTTTCGGACATGAAGAAGGAAATGCCCGTGAGCAAGAACGCGGCGACGAAGGCCCTCGTCGAGAAGGTCGGACGCCGGATCGCGGCGGTGGCGGATCTCCCGGGAGCGCAGTGGGAGTTCGTGGTGTTCGAGAGTCCGGAGGCCAATGCCTTCTGCCTGCCGGGCGGCAAGGTCGGAGTCTACACGGGCATTCTGCCGGTCACGAAGGACGAGGCCGGCCTGGCGACGGTGATCGGGCACGAGGTGGCGCATGCGGCGGCCCATCATGGAGCCGAACGGATGAGCCGGGCGATCATCACACAGGGCCTGGGGGAGGCCGCGTCCGCGTACGTGGGCGGCAAAGACCCGCGCTACCAGGCGGCGTTCGGTTCGCTCTACGGCATCGGCGTGCAGGTGGGCGAGACCCTGCCGCACAGCCGCAAGCAGGAATCCGAGGCGGACCAGATCGGTCTGATCTACATGGCCAAGGCGGGCTATGATCCGGAGGCGGCGGTCGCGTTTTGGCAGCGGTTTGCCGAGTACAACCGTGGGCAGGGCGGCCAGACGCTGGCGTTTCTGCGCACGCATCCGCTGGACGAGCGGCGCATTGCCGATCTCAAGCAGTGGATGCCCCGGGCGAAAGCGGCCTATCGTCCGGCTCGATGAGCAGGCGCTTCTGCCACGGGAGAAGCGCGCGTTCCTGGCGCTCGCAACCGCTGGCCAGGGCCACCAGATCCGAGCGGCTGGCGATCAGGCTCGGATCGAGACCCAAGGCCGCGGCGTGACGGTTGCGACGGGCTTCGAGTCGTTCCAGGCGCAGTCTCTGGGCATGGGTCAACCGGTGTCCGCGCGGCCGCAACGGAGAGGGCCAGTCGGCCTTTCTCAAACGCGCCCCCCGGTCCAATGCCTCGAAGAGGGCCCTGCGGCGCCGGACGGAGAAACGCTTGGGAATCAGGGCGTCGACAATCTCACCCCGGGCCGCCTGTTCGGCCAGAGCGAGCAGGTGATCGTGGTTCAGGATGAAGAAAGGGGGCTGATTGGCGGCTCGAGCCTCCTGGTCCCGCCAGATCCAGACCTCGCGGAGGATTCCCAAGGCTCTCGGCTCCAGCCGGCTTGATCCCCGGATGCGCCAGAGTCCGTCAGGGTCTTCCTCTGTCGCCCGCGTGCAATCGTGAACCAGTTGCGCGCACATTTGGCGGTGCCAATCGACCCGATCCAGCGCCCGCAGGCGATCGGACAGAAGCGTGGCCAACGGGTGCAGGTAACGCGTGTCGCTCCGGGCGTAGACGATCATCCGGTCCGTGAGAGGGCGCCGAGACCAGTTCGCCTTTTGCGGGCCTTTGTCGAGCTTGGTTCCCAGGAGCGACTCGACGAGCGCGCTGAGCCCGAACTCGCGCATGCCGACCACGCGCGCAGCCAGCATCGTGTCGAAAATCGCGTGGGGAATGAACTGGTAGCCCCGGTAGAGCATCCGCAAATCGTAATCGGCGCCGTGCAGCAGCAGGGTCCGCTCCTCGAGGGCCTGCCAGAGAGGGGCCAAGTCCATGCCGCTGAGGGGGTCCACAAGGGCGTCCTCCCCAGGCATGCTGAATTGCATGAGACAGACTTTCTCCGGATACGAGTGAAGACTGTCAGCCTCCGTGTCCATGGCCACCCAGTCCGCCGCGCGGAGTCGGGCGACAAAATCAGTCAGCATCGCGGGTGTGTCGATCACCGCCTCAGTAAGGAACGAAGAGCGTGAAAAGGGAAGCCGGATGTTCGATGTTCGGCCCCGGCTCACTGCATCTGGAGGTTGTCGGGGGAAGTCGAGTTTGCGCCGTGTGGGGGCACGCGGCCTACAACATCGGTGTCTGTCCCTTGTAGGCCGGGTCCCCTGACCCGGCGCCCGCACCGATGTCTGTCCTTGCGCCGCGTGGGGGCACGCGGCCTACACCGGGAGTCTCGATGTGTTGTAGGCCCGGTGCCCTCACCGGGCGACAGAACACCGGCTGTGTTGTAGGCCCGGTGCCCTCACCGGGCCACAGAACACCGGCAACAACCAAATGCACCGGGCGCATTGGACGAGCTTGCCCTCGACGAGATCGGGGGGATTGAGGTTCAATCGCGGGCAGGACGAAGGCAATCGCTCGACTATGGACCAAGCCACCCACAACAAGATCGTCTCCTTCATCTGGGGCATCGCCGACGATGTGCTGCGCGACCTGTTCAAGCGCGGCAAATACCCCGACGTCATCCTGCCCATGTGCGTCTTGCGCCGGATGGACGCCGTGCTCGAGCCGACCAAGCAGGCCGTGCTGGAAACGAAGGAGATGCTCGACAAGGCGGGCATCACCGAGCAGCGCGCCGCGCTCGCCGCTGCTGCCGGCCAGTCCTTTTACAACACCTCGAAATTCACCCTGCGCGACTTGAAGTCCCGGGGCAGCCAGCAGCAGCTCCTCGCCGATTTTGAAAATTACCTGGACGGATTCTCCCAAAATGTTCAGGACATCCTCGAGAACTTCAAATTCCGCAACCAGCTCCCAACCCTCTCGAAGTCCGATTCCCTCGGCACGCTCATCAACAAGTTCCTCGATCCAGAGATCAATCTCAGCCCGGATCCCGTCCTCCATTCCGACGGCACGATCCGCCAGCCCGCGATGGACAATCACGCCATGGGCACCGTCTTCGAGGAACTGGTCCGCAAATTCAACGAGGACAACAACGAAGAGGCCGGCGAACACTGGACGCCCCGCGACGCCGTGCGCCTGATGGCGAATCTGATTTTCCTTCCCGTCGCTGACCGCATCAAATCCGGCGCTTACCTGCCGTAGGATTCGGTCCCCAATACCGTTGCGTTAAACAGAACAGCCACGAAGGAATTTGTTTTAACTAAAAACCATTTTGCTTTACACAACGCTCGTTGCGGCAACCGCGTTTAACACAAGCGAAATACCATGAAGCCATTTGAGCCAGAACCCCTTCCGCCCAGTGATCTCGAACTGCTTGCGCTCATGCCGTTGATCGGCAAGGCGAATCGGGCCATCGCCACCCTGGAAGGGCTCTTCTACGGCATCCCCAACCCCAATGTTCTGCTCTCGCCCATCACGACGCAGGAAGCCGTGCTCTCCTCCAAGATCGAAGGTACTCAGGCTGATTTGGAGGACGTTCTGAAATTCGAAGCGGGCGAACCACCGTCCGAGCCATCCCGCCGGGACGACATCCACGAAATCATGAACTACCGGAAGGCCCTCCGTCTTTCCGAGAAGCTCCTCCAAGACCGCCCGTTCTGCCTGAACACTCTGCTCAAGCTTCATGACGTCCTCATGGACAGCGTCCGTGGCCACAACAAGGCGCGCGGACGCTTCCGCACGATTCAGAATTGGATCGGCAAGCCGGGCAGCCCGATTGAGGAAGCCGCCTTCGTTCCACCATCGCCGTTCCACCTGCAGGAGCACCTGAACCGTTGGGAAGCCTATTGGCATGCAGACGCACCAGACGCCCTGGTTCAACTCGCCCTCGTTCATGCGCAATTCGAGATTCTCCACCCGTTTATTGATGGCAACGGCCGCCTCGGGCGCATGATTATCCCGCTCTTCCTCTACGAGAAGAAGATTCTGAGCCGGCCCTGCTTCTACCTATCGGCCTACTTTGAATCCAGCCGCGACAACTACATCGCCCGACTCAGAGATCTGGGCCAGCCCGGAAGCTGGACGCGCTGGTGTGCATTCTTTGTCGAGGGCGTGGCCGTGCAGGCCGAGGCGAACACCACCAAGGCCCGCGCCATTCAGGACCTGTACGAGCGCCTCAAGAAGAAAGTCATCGACCTGACGCACTCGCAGTTTGCCATACCGCTGCTCGACTTCATCTTCGAGCGGCCGATCTTCCGCAGCAGCGATGTCACCAAGCTGGCGCACATGCCCAGCGCGCCCATGGTGGCCAATCTGCTTGGCAACCTCAGGCGGAACGGCGTGCTTCACACCGTGCGCGAAGGCGCCGGACGCCGCCCGCACGTGCTGGCGCTCGCCGAACTCATCAACCTCTGCGAGGGGAAGAAAGTGTTTTGAGGGCATTCATTTACGCGCAACCCGCCATGCACCCCCACGAAGCACCGCAACTCGCTGCAAACAAAGGGGTTCTTTATTTAAGCGTTTGCCTTCGGTGTCAGCGGGAAGCCGGAAACGGAGGCGCGTCATGATCGCCAACCCTTCGACTCCGCTCATGGCAGGCCTCCAGCCTTACCCGGAATACAAGGAGTCGGGCCTGCCGTGGTCTGCACAGCTTCCCTCGCACTGGAAACAGGAGCGTGCGAAATGGCTGTTCACTAAGATGGATCGCCCAGTTGGGGAGAATGATGAGGTCGTAACGTGCTTCCGCGACGGCAAGGTGACATTGCGGAAGAATCGCCGCTCACGCGGATTCACCGAAGCCATTTACGAGTTCGGCTACCAAGGCATCCGCAAGGGCGACCTCGTGATTCATGCGATGGACGCATTCGCTGGTGCGGTGGGCGTGTCCGACAGCAACGGCAAGGGCACTCCGGTTTACGCAGTCTGCCAACCGAAGACGGGCGTTAACGCCCACTACTACGCCTTCATCATACGTGAGATGGCACGGTCGCAGTGGATTCTCGCTCTTTCTCGTGGCATCCGTGAACGTTCGACCGATTTTCGCTACGACACTTTCGGCGGACAGCGTGTGCCATTGCCCCCTCCCTCGGAGCAGGCGGCGATGGTGCGGTTTCTGGACTGGGCGAACGGGCGGCTGGAGCGGGCGATCCGGGCGAAGCGAAAGGTGATCGCGCTGCTCCACGAGCAGAAGCAGGCCATCATCCACCGGGCCGTCACCCGAGGTTTGAACGCGGAGGCCGCGTTCAAACCTTCCGGCATCCCCTGGCTCGGCAACATCCCCGAGCATTGGGAAGTGTGGCCGTTACGCCGGTGCATTTCCATCCGGTCTGGCGATTTCATCGATGGATCGAAGCTCAAGAATGAGAGAAGCGACTCAAGCCCGATCCCCGTGATAGGTGGGAATGGCATCATGGGATTTGCCGATCGGTCAAACGTTTCCGGGCTGACCATCGTGATCGGGCGAGTGGGTGCTCTTTGCGGAAATGTTCATCTGGTTAAAGAGGCTGCGTGGATTACTGACAATGCTTTGAGGATTACCCGGATGGTAGGCTTTGACGCTGGTTACCTGGCCGAGCAGCTCCGCGTCATGAATCTGAACCTGCTCGCCAATGCCAACGCGCAACCGCTGGTCACCGGGGGTGTAATCAAAACGCAACGCGTCGTAAAGCCCCCACAAGATGAGCAGCAAAGAATCACCGATGCATTGCAGACGCTATACGTTCCAGTGACAAGCGCCCTCTCCCGTCTTGATCGCGAAATCGGATTGCTGCGGGAATACCGGACGCGGCTGGTGGCGGACGTGGTGACGGGCAAGCTGGACGTGCGTCCCGCCGCCCGCGACCTCCCCGCCGAACCCCGCGCCCCCGAACTCGCGCCGGAGGAATCGTCCGAACCCGAAACCGAGGAAACCGAAGCATGACGCCCGACAAGACACTTACCGAAAAAGCCCCGCGCTTTCGGAGCGAACACCTCCACTTATCTGCAGATGTCCACACACGGCTCATCGCTTTGAAGGCAGCCGGCCACTATTTCCGCGGCCAGCCCGGCGGTGGCTATCGTTCGCCCGAGGACGGGCGGCCCGTCTTGCAGGATGGCCATCATCAAGGACATAGACCGCTTGGAGAAGGCGCTGAGGCCGAGTGTGAAGCAGTTGAAGGTGAGCACATGAACCCCGAAGCCCTCAGTCCCAGGACCTGAAGCCGATGCTGACACCAAAGCCTAAAGGCCCCTGCCGAGACACGGAACGGACAAGGCCCCCTAATAACTTCCCCAAATGGGAAGTGTTTGATTGACATACAGACGGGAACTTCTTACCGTATGCGGGTTATTAAAATCAAGACCCTGCTCGAGTTCTGGCAGCGGGAACCGGCGGCGCAAGCGGAATTGCAGGCATGGTATGCGGAAGCGAAGGAAGCCGATTGGCAAACACCCGCTGAACTCAAGATGCAGTTCGGCAATGCCAGCATTCTCAAAGGGCAGCGCGTGGTGTTCAATATTTGCGGAAACAAGTACCGGCTGGTCGTACGGATTAACTATCCGTTTCGCGTGATTTACATCCGGTTCATCGGCACGCACGCGGAATACGACCGCATTGACGTGGAAACAGTGTGATGCAACCGAAACTCATCAAAACCGAGGCCGACCACCAGGCCGCGCTGGCGCGTATCGAAGCCATCTTCGATGCGGCTCCGGGCACGCCTGAAGGCGACGAGTTCGAACTGCTGACGACGTTGGTGGAGCTCTACGAGAAGGAGCATTTCCCGGTGGGGTTGCCCGACCCCATCGCTGCCATCCGGTTCCGTATGGAGCAGGGTGGCTTGAAGCAGAAGGACTTGGTCCGCTACATCGGCAGCGAAAGCAAAGTGTCGGAAGTGCTGTCGGGCCAGCGCGGCTTGAGTCTGTCCATGATACGCAACTTGGTCGGAGGCTTGGGCATCCCGGCGGAAGTCCTGTTGCAGGAGGCGGGTGCGAAGCTCGATCCGAACGACCCGGCCCTGCAATGGAACAAGTTCCCCCTGGCGGAGATGGTGGAACGAGGCTGGTTCCCCGGCTTTCACGACCGGTTGCCCGACGCCAAGTCCCAAGCGGAGGACCTGCTGGCGTCCTTCGCGGGCCCATTGGGCCGGGGCGCTCTGCGTCCAGCTCTGAACCGTCAGCACGTCCGTAGCGGCAGCCAGATGGACCCCTACGCGCTAGCCGCATGGCGCATCCGTGTCGCCACCCTCGCGCTCCGCCAAGCCTTGCCGCCCTACCAGCCGGGAACCATCACTCCCCGGTTCATGCGGGAATTGGTTCAGCTCAGCTACATGGATGAAGGCCCGCGGCTGGCCAAGGAGTTTCTCGGCAAAAGCGGCATTCGCTTTGCCGTCGAGCGCCACTTGCCCCACACGTTTCTGGATGGCGCGGCCATGAAGCTCCCGGACGGCTCGCCCGTCGTCGGCCTGACGCTGCGCTACGACCGTCTCGACAATTTCTGGTTTACGCTCTGCCACGAGCTTGCGCACATCGCTCTGCACCTGGACAAGGGAGAGGTGGATGTGTTTTTCGATGACGTGGCGCAGCGGGATCCAGACACGCGGGAGAAGGAGGCCGATGGGTTTGCCAGCGAAGCGCTCATCCCCGCCAAGGAATGGAAGGAGTTTCGCCTCAGTCACACACTCGACTCGGCCAGCGTGCGAGCGTTCGCGGCTCGCCTCCGAATCAGCTCGGCCATACCCGCCGGTCGCATCCGCTACGAGAAAGGCAGTTACAAGTTGCTCCAAGACCTTGTCGGCCGAGGGAAGGTCCGCAAGTTGCTGGAGCCAGCCACAGTCTGAGGTCATTTCATGCCCCCAACGGACACCAGCGAGAAGGGCCTCGAGACGCTGATCATGCGGCACATGACCGGCGTGGATGGGCTGGTGTTCGCCGCCGAGGATGTTGTCGCGGAAACGCCCGATGCCCTCGCCGCCGCCAAGGCCGCCGGCTCGGGCTGGCTCGCCGGCAACCCCAAAGACTACGACCGCACCCACGCGCTCGACGTGCCGCAGTTGTTCCAGTTCCTGCAGGCCACCCAGCCAGAGACCTTCAAGAAGCTCGGCATGCCCGATTACCGTGATGCCAAGGACATCAACCGCCAAAAGTTCCTCGCCCGGCTCTCGAATGAAATCGGCAAGCGCGGCGTGATTGACGTGCTCCGCAAGGGCGTGGACCACGGCCCGCTGCATTTCGACCTGTTCTACGGCACGCCCTCACCGGGCAACACCAAGGCGGCGACGCTCCATGCCCGGAATCGTTTCAGCGTCACCCGCCAGTTGCGCTATAGCACGGACGAGACCCGCCGGGCGCTGGACTTGTGCCTGTTCATCAACGGCCTGCCGCTATCGACCTTTGAACTCAAGTATGGTCTTCACCATCACAGCCGGTGAGCAGCCGCGCGGAATCTCATCGACGACGCTCGCGGGCGATGCTATGGGCTGACCCGCCATTCACTGGAACATGAACGCCTGCCAAATCGGGATGAGCCTTGCCATCGCCGCGGTCTTGCTCGCTGCGTCGTCTCGAGCCGCCGAGACAGCCCTGCAGCCCGTGGTCGAGGTCGAGGAGGTGGTTTACGAATACACCTCCGCGGACAACGGTGCAGGGCCGATGTGGTGCCACGGATCCACGTGCCTGGTGCGATTGGGCGACGCCCTGTTCGCAAGCGGGCTCGAGACCATCCCGCACGAGAAACCGCTCAACAATTGCCGATGGACTTTCTGGAGACGCGGACCGGAGGGTTGGACTCTTCTCCAAAAGGACCCGGCTGGGCGCACACGCGAGCCATGTCCGCTGGCGGCATTTCCCGAGCCGGGCCGGGTCTTTCTTTCGGCGAATCCAACGCTCAATCCGCCGGGGCAGGCGGGCGGGGGACCGGCACGCCCTGTGCTTTTCGAGTTCACGGCGGCGGATGCGTCCGCCCCGCCCGGGAGCCATTGGCCGGGCTGGCGGAACCATCCGGCGCCTCCGGCGTTCACCGAGCATTCCTATCGCAGCCTGGCCGCGGACGGGCCGGGCCGGGAGCTGATTCTCTTCCAGAACATCGGCTACACGCATGCCGAGTGGGCTTTCCGCGATCGCGACGGCAACTGGAACGCGCAAGGCCAACTGAAGTGGCCGTGGGGCGCCGAGTACGACACGCCGCAGCCCATCCGCGTCTGCTATCCGAACGTGGCGCTCCGAGCGCGCGCCGTTCATTTCGTCGGCGTCAGCGACATCGTCGAGCCGTACGCGAAGTGGCGGCAGGCCAAGCGCGAACTCACGGGCCAGGAGTGGGATTACGATTTCCGCCGCCTCTTCTATACGTGGTCCCCCGACATCGCCCGCGGCGGCTTTCGCGACTGGGTCGAAATCGCCAGCCGCGACAAGACATGCGGGTGGGTTTCTCCGGGCGATCTCTGGGTTGCCCCCGACGGCGCCGTCCACATTGTCTGGACGGAGCGCGCGTTGGACGAACGCCTGCGCGCGAAGTTCTTCCCGAACGAGAAGCAACGTCACGAGCTCAATTACGCCGTCGTCCGGGAAGGCCGCGTGCGGTTGCGCCGCACGCTCCTGGCCGCAGACGAAGGAAGACCGGGACTCGTGGCCAGCCTGCCGCGTTTCCAGCCCCTGCCCGACCATCGCCTGTGCGTCTTCTTCCATGTGCAGGGTGCGGACGAAACCGGCAAAGCGGTGGCCGAGAATCGTCTCCTCGATCTGGGTTCGGAGGGTTCCCCTGGCCCCATGATCTCCGTTCCACTTCGACATCCGCTGGCCAGCTATTTCACGGCGACCGTGAGGGCCGGGTCCGCCCCCAGTTGGACCTTGGATTTGTTGGGCACGCGGTCCGACCAGCCAAATGCCATGTGCTACGCGCGCGTACGGATCGAAGGAGGCGCTCCTCCGTGAACCTCCCCATGAACCTCGACACGGAACGCGGCGCTGAAGCGCACGCACTCTCCCGCAATGCGGGACTTCGCGACGTCGAGCGCGTCCGGCGTGGCGAAGCCTTTGGAGTGCGGCGGTTTACCGCCGCTTTAGATTCACGTCCGCTGAGCAGTTCGCAACGTAACAGGTGACTCCTCATGAAAGGACTCTCCCGTCTTTCAATCGCCTTGCATGCACTGGGCCTCGTGATCTCCACGGCGCACCCCGCCGTTCTCGAATTGCACACGCGCGAGCGGGTAGCGCTGGCCGCCGCGCCCGGCGAATTCCGGCTTGTCGAGAAGACGGTCGCCTGGGATGCGGCGAAGACAGCCATTATCGTGTGCGACATGTGGGATCGGCACTGGTGCCGCGGCGCCACGGCGCGCGTGGCCGAGATGGCTCCGCGCATGAACACCGTGCTCGAAGCCGCCCGCCGGCGCGGCATCCTGATCATCCACGCGCCAAGCGGGACGATGGCGTTTTATGCCGATTCGCCGCAGCGCAAGCGGGCCCGGGAGGCGCCCGAGGCGCCGGCGCCGGACGGGATCGGCAACTGGCATTCGCTGGATCGCGCCAAGGAGGGCCCGCTGCCGATCGACGATTCGGACGGCGGATGCGACGACACGCCGCAATGCAGCCAGGGCAGCCCCTGGCGCCGCCAGATCGCCGCGCTCGACATTGGGCCTGACGACTGCATCAGCGACAGCGGCCGGGAGATCTTCAACCTGCTCGAACAGCGCGGCATCGAAAACCTCGTCATCCTGGGCGTTCACGCGAACATGTGCGTCCTCGGGCGTCCGTTCTCGATCCGCGCCATGGTCGGCCTGGGCAAGAATGTGGTTCTCATGCGGGACCTGACCGACACGATGTACAATTCACGACGGCGCCCGTGGGTCAGCCACTTTGTGGGCACCGACCTGGTCGTCGAACATATCGAGAAGCACTGGTGCCCCTCGATCACAAGCGTCGACTTTCTCGGAGGCGAGCCGTTCCAGTTCCGGGACGACCGCCGGGCGCGGATTGTCTTTATTCTCGCCGAAAACGAGTACCGCACGTGGGAGACAGTCCCGGCCTTCGCACGCCAGGCGCTGGCCTGGCGCGGTTATCGCCTCGATTTCGTCACAGCCAGCCCGCGCACCGACGACTATGACTTCAAAAACTACACCGCGATCGAGGACGCGGACCTGGTGTTCGTCAGCGCGCGCCGACGCGCCGTGCCGGTCGGGATGCTGGCCCTGCTGCGTCGGCATCTCGAGTCGGGCAAGCCCTTCGTCGGCCTGCGCACGGCCAGCCACGCCTTCGCGCCCAGCCCCGACAAAGTCCGAAACCGACCCGAACTGGCGGCCTGGGCCGGATTCGATGCCGAGGTGCTGGGCGGCAACTATCATGGGCATCACCCGGCGGGGCGGGTGGCGAGGATCGAACCGGCGCCCAATGCCGCCTCGAGCCCTCTGCTGACAGGCGTTTCGCTGACCGGCTTCCAGACCCCCTCCTCCCTCTACCGCAATGCTCCGCTCCCACCCGCCAGTGAGCCCCTGCTTCTGGGCACGATCGCCGACGCGCCGACGGAGCCTGTAGCCTGGAGCCGCGTCAGCGGCCCGCGTCAGTCCCGCGTCTTCTACACCTCGCTGGGCGGGCCCGAGGATTTCGGAAGCGCGGCCTTCCAACGCCTGTTGCTGAACGGAATCCTGTGGGCGCTCGATCAGCCGATCCCGCCCGTGGAGGCACCCGTGTTGGCGCCGTGACAACCGAGGGCCTGGTCGGAGTCATTGGCCGCCTTCAGAACTCTGGCAAGGCCTGCTGACTCCCCGTCGTGGCCAGGTGGTTCTGGGGCCCGGGTTGGGGGATGAGGCGTTTCAGGGGTGGGCGGTCTTGTGCATCACGAGCAGTTCCCGCACGGTGCGGCGTGGAGACGGCGGCGTCTCTTCGCCGTAGCCCAGGCGCAGCAGGAGTTGGGGATAGCCGGCGAGGCCCAACATGCTCGCCAACTGGGCGCGCAACTCGGGGATTTCGATCGGCTGATTCAGGAACGAGGCCCAGAGGTTCTCGGAGCGGGCGTGGAGCAGCAGGCTCTGCAAGGCCTGGCCGGTGTTGAGCCAGGTGGGGGCGTTGTCCTCAGGCGTCCAGAGCACGGCCAGCACCGGGGAGTGGGTGGCGACATCCCGGTCGCGGGCGGCCTGTCCGCCGCCGCGATCGAACGTGCGGATCAGCGCCGGCCCGGCGAAGGACATCCAGTCCTTGATTCCCAGGTCGTGGACCGCGAGTCCGTCCCGATGGCTTTCGGCCTTGGTTCGGACCCATCGAGCCAGCTCTTCCCGAAAGGCCTTGTCCGCCCACTGCATGCGGTCGGCCTGGGCGACGAGATCGGCGACGGCATTGCGGACTTCCTCGACAGCGTAGGCGGAGAGCCAGGCGCCTTGGGCCTGTGTGAGCGACTCGAACTCCGCCAGCAACTCGGTTGGCACCGGATCGGGGCGGAAGGCCTGGCGATTGGTGCGTCGCTGGGTGATGGCGTGAAACACGAGCACGTCGTCCGAGGAGGTCTCGCCGCTCAATCCCAGCCGCAATTGGGCCAGCAGGTCCGGGAGATCCGGATTCGGGAACAAGGAGACGTCGTACTTGTGACCGAAATACTCCGCCGCGATCCGCAGGTTGTACAAGGCGGCGCCGCAACTGATGGTGAGTTCGCGATCGCAGGGATCGATCACCCGGAGGGCGCGTCGGCGGTCGGCGAACAGCTCGACGTCCATTGCGTTGATCCTGAAGAGCCAGGGCTGGGTGTTGTGGCTCGAGGGGGCAAGAATCGCGTAATTGAGCAGGAATTCGAGCTGGTCGGAGGCATAACCGCTCGCCGGGAAGTCGTCTGCGTTCACGCTCCAGGGCTGGAGATGGTCTTTCATAGGGGTCTCGAGGGCATTAGACGTCCCTTTCCCGACAACCTTCAAGCCAAACCTGTGTCCGCCTCAGGCGCGCGGCGCGGCTGAGCTCGCCAAAGTCCTCGCTAAAACACCTCCGGCACGCCCTCTTCAAGAACCCGCAGATGCCGGGCCAGATCCGCTTTCTCGATCAGCCCCCGAAGTCGCCGCAGCGGTTCGTCCATGTCCTCGAACGAAAGGCGGAAGGTCCCGTAGTGCATCGGCACGATCCATCGAGCCTGGAGCTCCCGAAAGGCCTTCACGGCGTCCTCAGGTCCCATGTGGACGCTGCGGAACGACTCGGGCTCATAGGCGCCGATGGGCAGCAGTGCGATCTCGGGGGTGCAGCGCGTTCCGATCTCCTTGAACCCATCGAAGTAGGCGCTGTCGCCGGCGTGATAGATGCGCCGCCCCTGGTATTCGAGCAGGAAACCGCCGTATCCGCGATGATGGTCCCTCAGCACGCGCGCCCCCCAGTGCTTGCAGGGAGTCAGCGTCACCCGCAGGTCGCCGCGCGAAAACGTCTCCCACCATTCCAGTTCGAGCACCCTGTCGAAACCGAGGCCGTCGGCGAGATCGCCCACCCCCCAGGGCACGATGGCCATCCGCGGCGATGACAGCCGCCGCAGGGTCCGCTTGTGGAAATGATCGAAATGGGCATGGGTGAGAAGGACCAGATCGGCCTGCGGCAGGTCCTTGAGCTTCAGTCCCGCATGCTTCTGCCGCTTCATGAAAAACAGCCAGTTCGCGAAGTTGGGGTCGATCAGCACGTTCAAATCCGCAAACTGAATCAGAAAGGAGGCGTGCCCGATGAACGTGATCGCCACCTGCTTCTCGCCCAGGCGCGGAAAAGCCGGCGTCTTGCGCTGGCCGCCGCGCGGCGTCAGGAGCGCCTTCCAAACCATCTGCCGGAAGTATGCCCGCGGACTGAACGCCTGCGTGGGGGTCAATTCCTTGAACGAGCGGGGCAACTTTCGCCGCTTCCGCCGCGGGGCTTTCGACTGTGCAGAGTTCGAATCCATGCAGCCAGGCCGCCCCGGCCACCGCGCAACCGATCGCCGTGACTTTGGGCACGCCACCCTTTCCGGCTACCTTTACTCGACCCGCCCAAGAAACACAATCCCCGCCGCCGATCCAACAGCAGTGGCCCCTCCCCCCAGCCCCCCTTCCTCTCCACGGTGACCTCTTACTTGAGTCAATTCGCAGGCGCGTTGGAAGACCATAATGATTGAAATTCGGTCCGAGTTTTGGTATATAATGCCCACTGGCTCCACGGGAATCGGGCAAGGGGAGCAACTTGGTTCGACAGGCCAGTGCCGAACCGGGCCAGCCAAGGCTGCGCATGGATCGAGGCCTTCGCTATCAGTCGGGCAGAAACCTGGTCGCTGGCGGCGCGACGGCGGGAGGCGACCTGGAGGGGGGAGTTGGTTTGCCGCTGGGGATAGCCTGCTCGGCGGAAAGCTGGTCCGCGTCCCGGCTGAGCGAGTTCGAGGCGTGTCGGCGCTGGCTCAAATCCGAGATTGAAACGAGACTTGGGCGTCTCCTCTCTGCTTCGACCGGTCTCTCGTTCTGCACGGTCTGGGCCGGGCCGTTCACTGCGGTCCAAGACGTGGACGGCCGCGGGTTCTGTCCGCGATGGCAAGACCTCGGGCCGGGCCGCACGGCGCTGGCAAAGCAGTGCGCAGGATGCCGCCTGAAGAACTGGGAAAGGAGCGCGACGGCCGGCAAGGGGAGTTACCGCTTCCGAGGCCTGTGCGGCGCGCCGACGTTGTGGATTGAACTGAGGGTCCGCGACCTCATGGTGGGGAGAGCCGTGTTCCAAGCACGCCCCCGGCCCGGCGCGGACGAGGAGGCGCCGGGCTTTGGACAGGCGGTTGAATTGCTGGACGTTCTGCTCGCCCAAGCAGCCGCGCGGATCGAGAACCAGGGTCTCCGGAAACAACTGGAGACCACCCGCCGCTTGCAGCAGTATCTCGAAACCGAAGTCGCTCGCTTGCGTCACGAACTCCACGCCCGGCTGCCGGAGGTGCCGGAGAAGACCGCGCCACCTGGAGAGGCTGACCGAACGCGGAACACCGTGGGTCAGATGTTGTCCTACGTGCGCGAGCACTACCAGAGGCCGATGAGCCTTGGCGAGGTGGCCCAGGCGCTGGGCAGGAACCCTTCCCATCTCTCGACGATGTTCGCGCAGGCCACCGGGGTGCCGTTCCATGCGTACGTGGACGAACTCCGCCTGGCGAAAGCCAAGCAACTGTTAAGCGACTCCACCCGTTCCATCATCCAGGTTGCCTGTGAAACCGGCTACGCCAGCGACGACTGGTTCCGCCACGCGTTCAAGGCCCACACGGGTCTGTCGCCGAGTGCGTGGCGGGAGGCACGGCTCATCCGTCTTGGACGGAAAAGCGAGTGAGGCTTGAAGTCTGTTCTGCGGGCCGGACCTCTCTTCACGAAGGCCAGAATTCCCTCCGATGGGCCAAACAAAACACCGTTGGCGCCTGCCCAGGAGTGCTGCGTAATGGAGCACCGTGCGGGCCTAACCCGAACGGCCCGCGGAGTAAAAACCTAAACGATGGAGTGATGCTATGAGAATCAAATTGGGTTGGTTGCTCGCGGTGAGCGCGGCGGGGACGCTCGCCCTCACCGCTCAGGTGCGTGCCGTCACGCCGGAAGAGATCGCCCACTCGATCGAGAGCGGAATCACATGGCTGGTGGCGCAACAGAATGCTGACGGCTCATGGAGCGCGTCTGGGGGATCAGAGCCGGTCGCCGGAACGGCCCTGGCCGTGGTAAAACTCGAGGAACGCGCTTTCGAACTGGGGTATTCTTCACCCTTCGATGACTCATACCCCTACAAGGACAACATCACCAGAGGTTTGAATTACCTCTTCAGCCAGACGGCCTCATACGGTGCGGGTGCCGGGGTTTGCTTCACCCTTGGCAACCACGAAACCTACCGCACGGGCCTGGCAATGATGGCCGTGGCTGGCAGCAGAGCGCCTGCGCGGGTCGTCAACGTGCCGGGAAGTCTGGTCCATGGCTGGACTTACCAGCAGGTGCTGCAGGCCTGCGTCGACTATTTCGTGTTCGCGCAGAATCCGGACGGTGGCTGGCGGTATTTCTGGTTGAATCAGCCGAGCGACAACTCCAACTCGGGTTACGCGGTTCTGGGGTTGCGGTACGCTGAAGCGCCGGCCTATGGCTTTGGCTGTGTCATCCCGCCGGCTACCAAGGCCAGGTTGAGCGCCTGGCTCAACGCCATTCAAGACCCCAGCGGCGGTTCCGAGTACGTTGTCGGCGGAGGATGGGTGAACCTGCTCAAGACGGGGAACCTCTTATTCGAGCAGTCTTTTGTGGGCGATACCATCGCCTCACCCAGGGTCCAGAACGCGATCAATTACATCCAGAACACTTGGAACAACGGGTCGGCCGACCCGGGGTGGCGACCTCATCACTACCAATCCATGTATTGTCTCATGAAGGGTCTTGTGAGCTTTGGGATTGATACGCTCACGGTCGGGGGCAGTCCGGTGGATTGGTATGGGGAATTCGCGACGGCCATTGTGCTCAGTCAAAAGGCCGATGGGTCCTGGCCCCCGGACAATTGGGGTGACCCCCCTTTGACAACCGCTTGGGCGCTGCTCGTGCTCGAAAAAGTCGCCCCGCCTCCGCCCATCGAGGTGACGCTGACGGTGCCGGCCTGCGCGTGCGACCTGACGGGGTACGACGTCACGGCCACTTACACCGTCGAACGCTTCAGGGTGGACGGCACACTCGCGTTGTATGAAGACGACGCATTGGTCGACACGGTCCTGTTCGAGGATTTCACCGGAACGGCTGACCACGTGCTTCCCGTCGCCCACGACACCCCCGGCCTGCACATCTGGCGCGCCGTGCTCGATGTGACTCCCGTAGGCGGCGGGACGCCGGCGCACGATGAGGACCAGGCAAAGCTGACTGTGTGTGAGACGCCGCAGGTGGGCGACATCCCCGACCAGATCGCGCCCTTCGCCGCCTTCGATCTGGATGATTACCTGACCTACGGCGGTTCGCTGCCGGTGACCTGGACCGTCAGTGGCGTGCCGGTCGGTTGGACGGTCGCCATTGACCCGGGCAACACTGCTTCCGTGGCGGCGCCAGAAGGGGCGACCGAACCGGCCACGGTCACCTTCACCGCGAGTGTCACCTGCTGCGACGAGGTGGTCTGCGCGGGCAGTGATCCGGCTGTGTTCACGCCGAACCAACCGCCCGATTGCTCGGAGGCCTATCCCAGCATGGAACGGCTCTGGCCGCCGAACCACCAGTTCGAAGCCATCCAGGTCCTCGGCGTCACCGACCCGGACGGCGATTCGATCGCGATCACCATCGACGCCATCTGGCAGGATGAGCCGGTGAACACTTACGGCGACGGCAGTTTCGCCCCGGACGGCTTCGGCGTGGGCACCAGCATCGCCGAAGTCCGGGCCGAGCGGTCCGGAACCAAGAAAGTCCCGGGGAACGGAAGGGTGTACCACATCGTCTTCACGGCCGATGATGGCCGCGGGATGACCTGCTCGGGCGAGGTGCTCGTGGGGGTGCCGCATGACATCAAGGATCCGGTGATCGATGACGGGCCGAACTACGATTCGACGGTTGGGCCATAAGGGGAGGCGATAACATCGCCGGCGCAGCGAGAGGGCAACGTTACGATGTTGCCCTCTTACTCTCTGCAGGAGACAATTCTCTCTTGACAAAAACCGGGTGTGGGAATGGAGTCCGGTCCCGATGCAAGCAATGGCGGCTGTTCAAGATGGCTCACACCTGCGCTGTCGGCCGCCTTTGAAGAAATCCTTCCATTCGCTCCAATAACCATCAACCAAAGCAGCCTATGCAGACACAGAATCAAAAACCGCTAAGAATCGCCGCCGCAGTTTGTCTTGCCGCGTGCGCCACCATGCAGGGTCAGGCCCTCGGGGACCAGGGCCAAGTCTATGGACGCTTCGATGTAGGCGCCAACTTCATGAACGACCTCAAGGTCGACAACACCGGTATCGACCTCGAGTTCGACACGGGTGTGCGATTCGATTTCGCCGGCGGGTACAAGATCACGGACGCTTTCGCCGTCGAACTCGAAGTCGGGTTTGCTTATAATAGCGTGGATTCGTTCAATTTCCATTACGGGCAGGATTACGAGGCTGACATCTCGGACTATGGCCTGGACTTCGATCTCTACCAGATCCCGATGCTGGTCAACCTTAGCTACACCATCCCGTTGAACTCGAAAATCAAACCCTTCGTTGGCGTCGGCGTGGGCGGTTTGGCCGCCATCGCAAGCGCCGAGATGTATGGATTCGAGGAGGACGAGAGCGCATTCGCTTTCGCCTACCAGGCCTTCGCGGGCGTCAACTACCAGATCTCGAACAACGTCGATATCGGCCTGATCTACAAGTTCATGGGGTCTTCCGATCTTGACTTCGACAGCTTCGAAACAGACGGCATCGGCGCTCACATGATCGGACTCAACCTCGAGTGGCGGTTCTGATCGGACTCGCCCCGCAACATCGTCGCCATACGCCCGGATCGTCGGGCGTATGGCTCTTTTGTTTTGTGCCGCCCCGCAGGGCTGGGGGCTCTGGCCCGCTGGTCCCGCCGCCGCGGGGTTGCTCCTCAGTCGCAGAGCTCAAGGCCATGCTCCTCCGCCGCGCGGCTCGGCTGAGTTCGTCGAAGTCCTCGCCGGCAACCCAAATCCCCTCCAGTAAGACCGGCATCAGTTGTTCCACAGACCCTCAACAACAGGAATCCCCCATGCCCATCCTCCGCAGACTGCTCATCCCGATCGCCCTGTGCCTCCTGGCAGTCCAATCGCCCAGCGCGGCGTCCCCCGACCTCCCGGGGCGGCTCGAACGCGGGAACAGTTTCCTTGGCATTCACTTCGATTTTCACGCCGGTCCCGATTGCACCGAAATCGGCAGGAACACGACACCCGCAATGATCGAGAACATCATCGATCAGGTCCGCCCGGATTACCTCCAGATCGACTGCAAAGGCCATCGCGGCCTCAGCAGCTATCCGACGCGGGTGGGAAATGGGGCGCCCGGGTTTGTGGGCGACCCGCTCCGCGTCTGGCGCGAAGTCACCGCGCGGCGCGGCGTTTCCCTCTATATGCACTACTCGGGCGTGTGGGACAGCGAGGCCATCCTGAAAGACCCGACATGGGCTGTCATCAATGCCGATGGCACGACCAACGCCAATGCCACGTCCTTCTTCGGCCCGTACGCGGACGCGCTGCTCATCCCGCAACTGCGCGAACTGGCCGGTGACTACGGAGTCGATGGCGCCTGGATCGACGGCGAATGCTGGGCCTCGATGCCCGACTACAGCCCGGCGGCCCTGGCGGCGTTCCGGGAACACACCGGCATCCAGGATGTGCCGCGCAAGCCCGGCGACCCGCATTGGTTCGAGTTCCTCGAGTTCCATCGCGACGCCTTTCGCCAGTACCTCCGTCGTTATATTGCCGAGGTGAAGCGCACCCATCCCCGCTTCCAGTTGTGCAGCAATTGGGCCTACACCGACCACATGGCCGAGGCGGTCAACGCGCCGGTCGACTTTCTGTCCGGCGACTACTCTCCCGAAGACAGCGTGAACTCGGCCCGGCTCTCGGCCCGCTACCTGGTCCGCCAGGGAAAACCGTGGGACCTCATGGCCTGGAGCTTCTCGCGCAAACCGGGCAAAGACGGCGCGTCGCAGAAATCGGCTCCGCAGCTTCAGCGCGAGGCGGCCGTGGTCGTTGCCCTGGGCGGCGGTTTCCAGGCCTACTTCAAACAGAGACGCGACGGCTCGATTTTCGACGATCAGATGCCGGTCATGGCGGAAGTGGCCGAGTTTTGCCGCGCCCGCCAGACGCTCTGCCATCGGGCCGAGCCGGTGCCTCAGATCGCGCTCCTGCTTTCGACCGGGGGCCATTACCGGAGAATCAACGGACTGTTCAACCGGGATCTGGCCCGCGTCAGCGGCACCTTGCAGGCGCTTCTCGAAGGCCAGCACTCGGTTGAAGTGGTCGGCGAACACATGCTCGCGGGCCGGATGGCGGAGTACCCCCTCATCGTGGTCCCGGAATGGGAGTACCTGGATCCACCCTTCCGCGCCGACCTCTTGGGCTATGCCAGAGCTGGCGGCAGCCTGTTGCTCATCGGCCCCCAGACCGCCGCCATGTTCCTGGCCGATCTGGGTGTGTCTCCCGAGGGCAACCCCTCCACCGAACTGTCTCATCTCAGGCATGCCGACGTTTCGGCGCCGCTCAAGGGCCCGGCTCAACGCGTCAAGCCTGCCGAGGGAAGCCAGGTCTTGGGAGGCCTGCAACCAAC
>ERZ795054.1104-NODE-1104-length-27043-cov-9.124166_pt1 | contig 27043 bp, 26 predicted proteins | sample MGYA00375138_ERZ795054 | MGnify/ENA primary metagenome ERZ795054 (study PRJEB30183, sample SAMN05720215) | anaerobic digester metagenome | isolation source: active sludge of municipal wastewater-treating anaerobic digesters | place: USA | collected 2014-12-23 ... | reverse complement strand
TGCAGCCACCGGAGAAGGCCCGGATCTTTGCCTCGGTCACCTGCGCAGGGTGCGGAGAGTCGGTGGCGGACGCAAAGACCAGGATCGTTAACGGGAAACGGTACTGCATCCCGTGTTCGGAGAAGATCCGGTAGGTCTGATCTCTTTTTTACAGGTTGAGGTCATTTCGAAGGGATTTCCATCTGTTAAAAAATTCCGGTAACGTCATTCCGCACATAATGTTTATATATTGGTTGTGCAACATTTGTTTTTTATAAAAAGGGGTGAGAAGAAATGGTCTTTGTGAAACGGGAAACTGACGGAAGTAAGACACTGGATTTCCGGGCGGTAGGATTGGGGGTCGTATTCCTGCTTATTATTCTTGGTGTGACATTCTATGCCCATTCCATCACATGGGACGACGGAGCGAACCTTCTCATGACGGCATTTACCGGCGGAGCCGGTCTCTTCTTCGGCTCAGTGTTCGGAGAAAGTGTCGCAGCCTAATCCTTCAGATGCTTCATGAGACCGGGGATACTCCCCCGATTTCCCGTCATCAACCCTCTTCATCGAGCTGGAAGATCTCCTCGACCGGGACATTGAAGAGTTTCGCGATTCGGAATGCCACCTCGATCGAGGGATTGTACTTCCCCCGCTCGATGGAGTTGACGGTCCGGCGGGTGACCCGGAGGAGTTCGGCGAGCTCCTCCTGCGTCATGTCGTGCATTGCCCGGTAGACCTTGATCCTGTTCCTCATTCTTCTCCTGTCAATATTTTCTGCTGTAATAGATAGAGAATGCGCCGTACAGGGAGACGAGCAACACCACGACGACCCCCATCGCTGCCCCGAACGCCAACGGGAAGTCCTTGACCTGGTGGCCTTTCGAGAAGATCCGGTCGAGTCCCCAGAAATCATCGGCATCCATGTTCGCAGGATCGGCGATCAGGTACGTGTCCCGGTAAACAAACTGGCCGTGGGTGATGGTATCGAACTGCGTGAAGGAGATCCTGACCGACCCGTTGTCATACGTATGGAATCCTCCCCCAAATCCCCCGTTGAAGACAAAAGTCATCGCCCCGGCAAAGAGGACTGCCGCGATGACGATGGTAATCTCAAGTGCAGCAAGGGCTGCTTTCCCGCTGATTGTCGAGACGAGGTCGTCGTCCATGACCTCCGTGACATGGTGGTGGCAGATGCCGGCGATGACAATTCCGGCGATGGTGATCGCTGCAGGGATCACGGGGTTTCCGGAGACGAGCCCGAGATACAAGCCTAGGGCGATCGCGGCAATGATGATACCGAGGCAGATGAAATACGTCTGTTTCTTCATGGGTTCTCCGTGTAACAAGTACTTCTCATTTAGATAATAATATTTCTCATATTGGGAATGATTGTTCGCATTTTTCCACCACTTTCGGATTTGGGAGTTGGGAACGAAACGCCCTTGCCGGATCACTTGTCCTTCCGGACCGGGCTTCGGTCCTGTCGTCCGCCGCCGGGAGGGGGACTTGCCGATTTGAAGAAAGAACCGCTCCCATGGTATGAATTCAAATCCCCTTTTTACAGACGTATGCAACAGGGTATGGTGAGCATGCGAACAATGTTCCCTGGAACGAGGGCACCCCTGTACGGGCGGAACATTGCCACCATCCCTTCTCTTCTTCGAGGCGCACCCCCATGATGCCGGCCACGTGGACGTCCTTTCTCGAATATTCGGGGGCGGGACTCGGCATCCTTGGCTGGCTGGGCGTGCGCCAGGTCGGGGCTGCCTGGGCGCAGGAGCTCGGCTTCTTTGTCTGGATCGTCGGCGGTCTCATTCTCGTCGCGTGGGGCTACTGCAGGCAGGCCCGGGGGGTCATGCTCATCAACGGCGTCAACACGGTGATGGCGGCGTCGGCGCTGTGGGCGCTCTTCTGATGATTTTCAGGTCCCTGATCGCCAGGACTTCCTCTCTGTCACCCTTGCGGCAGGACTGCCTTTACCTGCAGGTACTGGTCCCGGGTTTAAGAGCAGCGGTGGGGAAAATTCTCAACAGCGCCCGTCACCGTTCTTGTTGCCGTGTGCAGGGTGAATACAACTGCGTTCACGGCAGAGTGCGAAACCCAGCTGCAAGGCGGAGAATTGTCATTTAATACCGGCACGACAGAGTAACTTTTGCCCTGTCCCGCCTGTGGCAAGGAGCGAAGAAGACCAATACCCGGATTGGAATCCTTCTATTAGTCAAAAAAGTCCAGTCATGGTAAGTCGGCCTCAATACCCGTGATTCTGGCGGTATCTGGTTGTTGTGCGCGGGACAGGGTAATATCACGACGCTTTTCTTTTTTGGTTGTCCCGGTCCCCCCCGCGTATCTCCTCCCGTATCTCCCGATTTGTGTCTCCTGATTATATCTGAAACCAGGACAGTGGAGGACCCCATTGCCACGTACCCCACCACCTGAGGGGGGTGACGGGTGATCGGCCTACGCCCTTGCACAAAACCCCGGCGCCGCAGAGAATTTCCGGAACATGGCACCGACCCACCGCATGATGTATGCCGCATGGGTAAGTTCTGCAAAAAAGCCGGGGACACGGCCGGCGCGGGCAGAGAGGAGTGTCGGGTTTCTCGAATCAGGCAAGCGGCTGATCGACGTATTCGGGATCGGGAAGAAACGCCCGTAGTCCTTCACGTTCCCGTTGAATATGCTACGAGCGTCATGGTGAGGAAACAACTATTCTGTCCCTGTCCTACCCTGCTCAGTACCGGGGATCGATCGCTGCTGCCCTCCGGTAGCATTCTGTCGCTTCATCCTGCCGGCCGGCGTCCGTAAAAGCTGCACCCTTCAGGGACCAGATCGCCGCATTCTGCGGGTCGAGGGCAAGGGCCTCATCATAACAAAGGACCGCTTCATCATAACGTTTCAGGTTGTGAAGCGCAACGCCTTTTGCATACCATGCTTCCGTAAAATTCCTGTCGATGGCGATGGCTGCATCGAAATATTTAAGGGATTCGTTATACCGGGCATACTCCGTGCTGGAAGTAAGCCCCGTAAGGAAGAACTGCTTCGCTTCCGGAGAGCGGGTAGTAATCTCATCCACATCCACCGCAATCGCAATTGCCCTCCCGCCGTACGAGACGGGTGCGATGGTGTCCGGTTGATCCGTCAGTGTCGCCGAATTCCCGGTACCGGTCGTGCAGCCGCCAACAACAGCCGCGAGAACCAAAAGGATACAAAAGGCGGCATCCCGCATACGAAGGTACTCCTCCTTCCGGAGGAATAGCGTTAGCGGTCTTTACCGAAATCCTGCTGAAAGGATTGCGGTTCAGCTCCGGTCATTGAACCGGTACTCCCCTTCCGGCACGATGATCTCGAACCGGGCGCCTCTCCCGAACTCCCCGGTCTCCCGGATCGTGATCCCCGTGATCGCGAGGATCTCGCGGGAGAGAAACAGTCCGTACCCGGTATGGAGGTAGTAGCCGCGGTCGAAGATCTTCTCCTTGAACTGCGGGGGGACGCCGGGTCCGTCGTCCTCGCACACGATAACGAGGCGTGTTCCGGATTTTTGGCTGGAGAACCGGATCTGCGTCATGCCCTTTCCATGACGCAGCGCGTTCTCGATGAACGTGTAAAAGACCTTCTCCAGAAGCGGATCGGCAAAGATCTCGAGGTTCCTGATATCAATGACCAGACGGACGGGGTCAAGCGGGAGACCCGCCGTTGAAGACACGATGAGGTTCCGTATTGGGAACCATCCCGGGGACCGGACCCCAATCTCCTGGTACTCCTTGGAGAACCGGATGTAGTTCTCGATGTTCTCGGATGCGAGGAGCGCCGGCTGGATAAAACCCCGCAGCCCGGGATCGGTAACGGTAGTATTCATCAGGTCAAGATACCCGGTGACTGCCGTGATCTGGTTGAGGATGTCGTGCCGGGTGATCGAGTTCATCAGGTTCAGCTTGCTGTTGGTCCGGCTCAGCGCATCGGCATACTGCTTCAGCTCCGCGGTATGGCGGGTTTTCTCCTCCTCGACCCGCTTCCGCTCGGTTATGTCGCGCATGGCAGCAAGGGCGACCTCCCGGTTTTCAAGGTCAAAGAGCCGGGTGCTGATCTCGGCAGAGACCCGTGTCCCGTCCTTGCGGAGAAACTCCGTCTCGAATATCGCGCGTTTCATCGCCGCCATCTCCCCGGTGATCTGTGGGATCCGGGCAGCATGCTCCGGAACACTGATGTCCCGGATCGTCAGCCCGATCAATTCTTTAAGGGTGTATCCCAGCATCTGGCACGCACGGTCGTTTGCTTCCCGGATCTTCCCCGGTCCGGCAGCAGAGACATCGTAGACGATCAGCCCATCGTTGACATTCTGGAGGAGGATCCGGAACCGCTCCTCGCTCTTCCGGAGGGCCTCCTCGGCCTCCTTCCGGGACGTCAGGTCCCGGATCGCCTCGATCGCCCCGACGATCTCACCTTGGCGGTTGAAGAGGGGTCCTGCCTTCCCCATGAGCCACATGGGCCGGCCGCGGGGCCGGGGGAGTGAGGTATCGGCGATCAGGAAGCCTTTCTCCCGGACGATATTCGTGTACTTCTTCGCGATTACCTCATCCGGCTCATTGATCAGGTCGATGAGGATCGGCCGCCTTTCGCCGTAGAAGGGCAGGGAGTATTCGTAGTCGCCCTTCCCCAGCATCTCGGAAGACGAGACCCCGGTCATCTCCTCCATCGCCCGGTTCCAGGAGATCACCTTCCCCTCCCGGTCAATGGCAAACGTCGGATCGGGAAGGAAGTCGATGATGTCAAAGAGCCGGCTCTCTGACTCCCGCAATGCTTTCTCAGACGCCTCGAGGATCTCCCTCTCGTGACGGTCACGCCGCCGGACATTCACGAAGAACAAAACCAGGAGAACGAGCACGAGGACGCCGACAACGATCGGGATGCAGGCGATGACGATCCGGATGATCCAGTCGCCCGCGTCAGTATCGATCCCGTAGATGGCGACGACCTCTCCCGTGACCGGATCGACCAGCGGAACGAGAGAGGAGAGCCATGTACCCCAGCGGTCCGTGTACGGCCCGCCGGTGAACTCCTCCGGGAATGAGAACATGGCGCCAAGTTCTGCAGAGGCCTCGGGGTATTCCTCCCCGGGCGGGGAGTACCCCTCGGAACCGGGGGCCTCGGAATCGACGAGGAAGATGAGCATCCCGTCAGGACGTTTCCCGATCAGGTACGCGAACCTGATGTTCGGATCAGCCGACCGCATCTGGGCCAGTTGCCACTTGAGGTCGAGGTAATCGGCGGAATAAAGGTCGGATGAGGTACCGGTCAGGTTCCCCACCTGCCCGGCATGGATGCTCCGTTCCATGAACCGGGTCTTGACCAGCTGGTCCGTCCGGATCCGGGTGTCTTCCTGATGGGCGGTGAAGGAGAGCTGGAGGATCCCGCCCGCAAGGATCAGGGCTATTATGAAAAATAGCCACCAGTCTTCGTTTCCCTTCCCGAACGCCATTGTACCTTTTCTGTTTTTTCAAGAGATTAAAGGATTTTATCTGCCTGCCGTTATTCCCGTCATTTTATTGGAGATGAATGTGACGGGGGGATAGGAAAGGTCATAAGTCGGAAAAATGCCAATAATCCTGATCATGAAATATACGGCACGGCACATCCGGCGCTTCCTCGAAGAGGGCAGGATCGACCCCTTTCTCTGGAAGAACCATTTCCCCTCGCTGCTGCCATCGAAGGTCCCGACCTGCGAAGAGTGCAGCGAGTTCCTCGACAGGACCTGTGCTGGGGGAAAGAACCCGGTCGAGTGTTTCCTCGCAAAGGTTCCGGAACCGCAACCGGGAACGGACGCGGAGCACAGGAAGAAGAACCGGGACCCGATGCTCGGTCTCGGTTCGAAGACGCAGGATCTCCACACTGCAAAGCCGCCGGACCAGTCGAAGATGTAAGATTCCCCCCGTTACCGGATCCACGGGACGGGGATCAGGAGATCCATCCCTCCGGGCTGCCTCCTCTGCGGTGGAGCCAGTAGATCCTTTGGGATGTATCGGCCTGAGAAAGACGTCGTGTCTTTCGAGGACATAGATTCCCTCCCATCCTGCTGATGAGGAGGGAAAATAATCCGGTCCTGTTGACAATACCGACCGGAAGGAACCGCCACCCTTTTTTCCCTCCCGCACAACCAAGGTACCAATGAAGGTGACCTTTCTCGGGACCAACGGCTGGTACGACAGCCCGACCGGCAATACGGTCTCGGTCCTCGTCGAAACGGAGGACTACGATATCATCCTCGATGCCGGCAACGGGATCGCGAAGGCTGACCGGATCATTACGCAGGAAAAACCGGTGTACCTTTTCTTAAGCCACATGCACATCGACCACATCGCAGGCCTGCATACGCTCTGCAAGTTCCGGCTTAAAGAAGGGCTTTCTGTTTTCACGCAGGCGGGGACGAGGGATGCCCTCGAACGGTTCGTGAACGAGCCCTACACGGTCCCGTTCAGTTCCCTCCTCTTCCCCTGCGAATTGCGGGAACTTTCGCCGGGGACACACGACCTCCCGTTCAGGGTCACCTGCCTGCCGCTCGTCCACCCTGTTCCCTGCTTCGGGTACCGGCTGGAGGTGGACGGAAGGATCATCGCATACTGCACGGATACGGGGATCTGCGATAACGCCGTTACGCTCGGCAGGGATGCCGATCTTTTAATCACGGAGTGCGGCCTCAAGCCCGGCGTCCGGTATCCCGACTGGCCGCACCTGAACCCGGAGGACGCGACGGAGATTGCGCGGCGTGCCAAAGCAAAACGCCTCGCCCTCACCCATTTCGGGGCAGAGATCTACCGGACGCTTGCGGAGCGGAGAGCTGTTGAGGAAGAGTACCGGAAAATCTTTCCGGGTCTTGTTGCAGCAACGGATGACCTGAGCATGGAGCTCTGAAGAAACCGGGCGGGGCTTCTTTCCTCTTCTCCCCATGATCCCACGGAAAAAGACGGGAGCGACGGTCACCGATGGCTCTCGTAACAGTCCCGGCAGGTAAGGTGTTTTTTGATCAGTCCCATTGCCTTGATGCACCGTTCGCAACCGGTTACCCCGCAGTATTCGCATTCCCGCAGCTGGTCGGCGGAAACTGTCGACGAGCAGTGAGGGCACTTCACCTGCCGGGCAGGTTCCGGTGCCACCATCTCCGGGACATACCCGGTATCGACCGGGTCGGTGAGGTCCGGGAACCCTGCCGGCTCGGGAGAATCGTGGATCCGGAATGTTGCCGCCGCCGCCTCGCAGGCAAACCGCCATACGATGTTCCCAACGACGAGGACGAGGATCCAGAAGACAAAGGATGTTGTGTCAGAGGACGATGCCGCAGTACCTGCGGTCTTTGCCGTGGCAGTGTCCGCAGAGGATCCACTCAGAAGGGAGAGGACGGCAAGGAGGGTTAGAGCGACTGCGCCGACAACGTAGATTACCGGCACTATTTTTTTCGTCACCAGAACATCGAAACGGAGAAATCTTTTGACCGGCGATTCCGCAGGTTCGTTCCCGCTTCGGGAGGCTTCCCGCATCCCCTGTACCCCCCGTGGAGGGACCACGACGACGGCGGTCCTCCGCGCCGGGCTCACCACGACGTTCGGCGATCTCTCGGGTAACCGGGACCCGCAGGTGTTACAGAAGAGGGAGTTTTCATCAAGAGCCGCCTTGCCGCAATTCGGACACCGTTCTGCCATATTCTTTCCGGAATACCGGTTACCGGAATGGCTGATAAAAACTGCCAAATGAAGACAGGTGCCGTCCTCCCGGCTATCCGGCCGGCACGATTCTTCCCGCCTCCTCTGCGGGGATTCCTGCCCTGCCTCCTCCTGCCAGGCCCGCTCGTTCAGCCGACTTGCTTTTAACCTCCCGTGCTCACCTGTTAGGTGATGTGCGGGATCGCGGGGCAGCTCTGTTACGGGAACGGGACGCCGGACAGCAGCCTTGTTGCGGCAATGGCCCGTCGGCTCGCCCACCGTGGTCCCGATGGGGAGGGCTCGTACAACCGGGGGAGGATCGCGCTCGCCCACCGACGCCTCTCCATCATCGACCTTTCGGATGACGCCTGCCAGCCAATGACCAACGAAGACGGCTCCCTCCGGCTCGTCTTCAACGGAGAGATCTACAACTACGTGGAACTGCGGGAAGAGCTCGAAAGGGCCGGGCATCGTTTCACCTCAAAATCAGACTCTGAGGTGATCCTCCATGCGTACGAGGAATGGAGGGCGGAGTGCCCCGCCCGGTTCAACGGCATGGGGGCCTTCGCGATCTGGGACGAGGCCCGGCAGGAGCTCTTCTGCTCCCGGGACCGGTTCGGGATCAAGCCGTTCTACTATGCGGAAGCCGACGGGTCATTCCTCTTCGCGTCCGAGATCAAGGCGCTCCTCGCCCACCCCGGGGTCGGCAGGAAACCGGACGAAGCGATGCTCCACACCTACCTCGCTTGGGGTGTTTCGGACCATACTTCACGCACGATGTTCGAGGGGATCTCCCAGCTCCCCCCGGCCCATTCCCTGATCGTCGGTGCGGAGGGGATGAGAATGCCGGAGCGCTACTGGAGCATCTCTGTCAATCCGTCCGTGAAGGGAGACGATCCGGACGACAAAACCGCCGCAGACCTCCTCGCCTGTCTCCGGGCAGCTGTCGGCATCCACCTGCGGAGCGATGTCCCGGTCGGGACCTGCCTCTCCGGGGGGATCGACTCCTCGGTCCTTGCCGCTCTTATTAACGATCGTATCCGGAAGGAAGTTGTGGAGAGCGTCGGTGCCCGGCAGAAGACGTTTTCTGCGGTCTTTTCTGACGAACGTTATGACGAGAGCAGGTACATCGGGGAAGTCGTGGCGACCACCGGCGTCGACGCCAGTGCCGTCTCGCCCTCACCAAACCTGCTCAGGGAAGAACTCCCCCGCCTGGTCTACATGCAGGACGAACCGTTTGGGTCGCTCTCCATCTATGCCCAGTACTGCGTTATGCGCCTTGCAGCGGGCCGGGTGAAGGTCGTCCTCGACGGGCAGGGTGCGGACGAGCTCTTTGCCGGCTATCTCGCATACGAAGGGAGTTACATCAGGGGTCTTGCCCGTTCGTTCCACTGGTACACCGCCCTGCGCGAAACCATCGGCGCTGTCCGCAACCATGCCGGGTTCTTCACCGATGCAATCCAACAGCTCATCGTCCGCTCAAAAAGGCGGGACTTACTAAAAGGAGAACTCCCGGAGATTTCCCGGTATGCCGGCAGCCTCGACAAGGTGCTCCACCGGGAACTCACTGCCTCAAACCTCCCCGCTCTCCTCCACTACGAGGACCGGAACTCCATGGCGTTCTCCATCGAGTCCCGGGTCCCGTTTCTCGACGTGCGCCTTGCGGAGCGGATCGCCGCCCTCCCGTTGGACCAGAAGATCCGCAACGGCATCACCAAGCACCTGCTCCGCCGCGCTGCGAAAGGACTCATCCCCGAGTCCGTCCGGTGCCGTAAAGACAAGATGGGATTCGTCACCCCGGAAGAGGTCTGGATGAAGGGAGAACTCCTCCCGCTCATGCAGGAGATCTTTACCTCCGATTCCTTCCGGGTCAGGCCCTACTGGGATGCAGATGCCGTCGGGAGGAATTACCGGGCGTTCACGGAAGGAAGATCCGCCTACTCGTTCGAGCTCTTCCGGATCGCCTGTACCGAGCTCTGGCTCCGGCAATTCTTCGATGCCCGCGAGACGGTCTCACCGCCGGTGTCCTGACCGTCCGTCGACCAGACTCCCCGTTCCCGCCCCGATCAGGTCGGACCGGCCGGCGCCGGTGAGTCCTTCTTTCACGAGATCCCGGTTCTTTTCATCCCGCCACTGGAGGAGTGCCCGCTGGACCCGCTTCTCCCACCCCCGCGGGACATGGACGGGTTTCATCGTGAACGGGTTGAGGCCGGTGAAGTACATGCAGGTGGAGACGCTCATCGGCGTCGGGGTGAAGTCCTGCACCTGTTCGGTATAGAGATTGTGGTCGCGGATATACTCCGCGAGTTCAATCATGTCGTTAACCGTGCACCCGGGGTGGCCGGACATGAAGTACGGCAGGAGGTACTGGCGCTTCTTCCTCCCCCGCTGGAGCTCCTCGAACCGGCACCGGAATGCTTCGAACACCGCCCCTGAAGGTTTGTTCATGCATGCGGTGACGCCGCGGGATATGTGCTCCGGGGCGACCTTTAGGTGCCCGGAGATGTGGTGCATGGTGAGCGCGGAGAGGTACCCGCCGTCATCTTCCGGGATGAGGTCGTACCGCACACCCGAACTGACAAAGACGTGCCGTACGCCGGGGATCCCCCGCAACCGTTCCAGCAGCGCCACCTGCGGGCGGAGTGCGCAGGTAAGAGAAGGGCATGCCGGCGAGCAGTGCCGATCAGGGCAGGCCCCGGCCTTTGCCCAGCGGGGGCAGGACATGGCGTACATGTTCGCCGTCGGGCCTCCGATGTCCTGCACGACACCCCTGAACTCCGGCATCCGGGCCATCCGCTCCACCTCCCGGACAATCGATTCCGGGCTCCGGCTCTGGATAATCCTGCCCTGGTGGTGAGTCAGGGCACAGAACGAGCAGGCCCCGAAGCAGCCCCGGTGACTCATGATGGAGAACCGGACCGGTTCAAGGGCAGGTACCGGGAGGGTGTACGACGGGTGGGTGCGGCGGGAGAACGGGAGCGCGTAGATCTGGTCCAGCGCCATTGTCGTGAGCGGCAGTGCCGGGGGATTCTGGACGATGACCGTCTTGGGATGGGGCTGGGCAACCGGCCTCCCCCGGACCGGGTCCTGTTCAGTATAATGGAGGGCGAACGCCCTGGCGTATGCCTCCTTGTCCTGCGAGACCTCGGCAAACGACGGGATCTCCACGGTATCCCCGTGCGGGCAGTCGCGCCACTCCTTCACCTGCAGCTTGTACGCGGTTCCCCGAATATCGCGGAGACTTCCGGCAGGCTCCCCTGCATCGAGCCGCCGGGCAATCTCAACGACCTGCCCTTCGCCCATTCCAAAGACGAGGAGGTCTGCGGGGGCATCGGCAAGGATCGCCTGCCGTACCTTGTCCTGCCAGAAATCGTAGTGCGCGAACCGCCGCAGGCTTGCCTCGATGCCGCCGAGCACGACGGGGATTGCCGGGAAAAGCCGGTGGACCCGGTCTGCGTATACAAGCACGGCCCGGTCCGGCCTTCTCGGGATACCCCCCGGGGAATAGACATCGTCGCTGCGCCGTTTCCGGTTCGGCGTATAATTGTTCACCATCGAGTCGACGTTGCCGGACGAGATACCAAAGAAGAGCCGGGGCGTCCCGAGTGCAGTAAAATCCCGGTCGGTTTTTACGTCAGGCTGCGCGATGATACCGACAGAAAAGCCGGCGTCCCAGAGGACCCGGCCGATCAGCGCCGTCCCGAATGACGGGTGGTCGACATAGGCGTCGCCTGTGAGGAGGATGATATCGAACTGGCGGATGCCGATCTTGCCGGCTTCCGCACGCGACATCGGGAGGAAAGGTGGTTGCGGGATCATGGACGGATGTTTTAGAATCGGCCATTCATGCAGCCCGGGATTCCGGGCAGGGGATTCAGATCGGGCGGGCGGGGGCTGGCTGCGCAGGTCCCGGTTCACTGCCGGGTCAGGTCGCGGATCATGTCGGCAAGGCCCTCGGGCAGGTCATCGTAGGCATCCTTGGGAGGTTCCGGTTCTTTCGCCGGCGGTTCTTCCTTCTCCTGCCCGGCAGGCTCCGTGCGCTTCTCTTCTGCCGTGCCGAGGACGGGCAGGTGCATCTGGGTCTTCGCGTCGAATTCGCGCCTGCCGGCAAGGTTCTTGAACTCGGTGACGATAGCTTCGATGATCAGGTAGGTCGTCGCCTTCTCGCGCAGGCAGCCGGTCAGGGCATGGCCGGCCCGGCCGACCGAGGCGTGGTAGTGGATATGGGGTCCGTCTTCACCCGGGTAGATCGTGCCGACACCGAAGACCTCCCAACCCCCCTCGAACAGGACGAAGTGCGGGACCGGGGGGATGACCGGCTCCTCAGGCCCGGTCACCATCCTGCCGTTCATGAGCGCGCCGAGGAAGGTCACGGACCCGCACTGGATCTCCTTGTCAGCGATAAAACTGCGCATCGACTCGAGGAAATCCTCGCCGTTATCGATCCGGAGGACGAAGATTCGGCCGACCTCCCCCTGCGCGTACTGCATATAAACAGGTTCACCCGCTCTTGTTCATATTGTTTATGTGTCTGTTCTCCTGACTGCCCCTAAGGACCCTTTCGTTTTTCCCCATCCGCCAGAGGGATGCTCCCGCGAAAATCCCGGTTACTCGGGTTTCGACGGAAGAAGCCCGACACGTTTGACCGCCCACCATGCGACGACGGTGGAGATGATCGTCGAGAAGATGATGACCCCGAGGTAGATCGGGATGTGTTCCGACGAGAACTGGAACATCGCGTTGCCCATGACGGTTGCAATTGTGTTCGGGACGAGGAGCGCCGTGCCGATGATCGTGAGGTAGGCAACGAGCATGGCGAGCTTGTTGTTGAGGATCTGGAGCTGGTTGTTGTAGATCGACTGGAGGACCTCGAGGCCGCTCGCAAGCACCTCGGAGAGGTGTTCGGCAAGCCCGATCTGGGCGTGTACTTCCCCGATCAGGGCGTTAATGCGGTCGAGGATCTTCTCGTCGTCGGTCATCAGCTCGGCATCCCCGTACCGGAGCGAGCTGAGCGTATCGACGGTTGCCCACAACCCCCCGAGATAGACGATCAGGGCATGTTTCATCTCGTAGATCTTCGGGCCGATGATGTCCCGGGGCGTCTTGGGATCCGCGAGGATACGGCTGAGCTGGTCGCCATGCTCCTCGATGCTTGCGAGGTAATCGAAGTTCCGGGCGTTGTTCTCGTCGATAATCCGGATGAGGAGGTGGGTGATCTTGTCTGAAGGGAGACTCGCATCCGGGATCTTGCGCAGGAACGTTTCGGCGTACCGCCGCACCCGGAAGAAGCGCTTCACCTCCCGGGTATGGAGGGTTACGATGAAGTTCTTCTTGATGAAGATGAAGAGGGGCTCGAGCCGGACGTCAAATCCCTGCATGAAGATAGCGGGGATGAGGATCCCCAGTTCGTCGTCAAAATCCTCGTACGCCGTCCGCTGTTCCTTGAGAAGGCTGCGGATCAGGAGATCGGAGAAACCGAAGGCCAGTGCTGCGTTACACCCGTCGTGCTCGACGTCATCGACAACGTAATCGATCCAGGCGATCTCGGCCTGCTCCATAAATGCCCGGAGATCGCTGATGTTCCGGGACTCCATGCGCTGGGTCTTGCCCGATTTCCGGATAGCACAGAACCCCTTCTCCCCGTACACGGGAAGGGCCTCGTGCGAGTCGGTGTTGCACACGGCACCGTTGCCCGGTTCACCTGCCATACCAGATAAATCGCGCTGTATTATAAGATATTTTTCGTTGATTGGCAAAATAGAGCCCATAACGGGATTTCGGGCAGGATAGCGCCGGGTTTAGGGATTTACAGCAAAAAACCGGGATTTGAAGCCCGAAAACGGCGGTATTTATTGGGATGGGATGTTCGAGGATTACCTGCCCCCCGCACCGCCGCCTCCAAAACCGCCACCGCCGCCGAATCCCCCGCCGCCACCGCCGTGGCCGGAACCCCCGCGGCTCGGGGGCGTAAAATGCATCAGGGGGACAAAGGCGGAATTCATTCCGACAACGCCGAGCGGGACGCCGGTCTCCGGGATGCTGATATTGAGGTCCTTCATCGCCTGCTCGACCTTATCGCCCACGCCGAGCGCCGTGCCGTACACGAGCCATTCGCCCCACATGGAGATATCCGCTGGCGAGTACCTCCGGATCATGGCCATGTCCGAGAGGAAGTGCGTAAAGGAGTCCCACTCCAGTTTCTCCTTGTAGTGGTCGCCTTTCCAGTGCCCGAAAAGGGTGGTAGGCATCGCGAACGCGACGACCGACTGGGCGAGCGCGATTCCGGCAAGGATGACCGCGGGCCACAACAACGCCCCGAGGTCGGTGAGCACGATTGCCGAAATGAACGTTACCGCAAAGAGGGCGATTGCCGAAAGGAGGTACGGGATGATGTGCTCGCGCCCGTCAACGATGTACTGTTCAGGAAGTCCCCCGTCCGCCCGGGTCGTGACATCGGAGAGGAGCTTCTGGTACCGGAGGACCGTCTCCTCAGCGGACCGGTTGGACCGAGCATCCTTTGCAAGCTTCCCGATCCGGGCTGTATCGAGGACGTCGTTCTCGGAAATCGCTGAGATGAAGTTGAGCACGCGCTGTTCGTAGGGGTCGGGCGACGTGTTCGTCAGAATGCGGATCTCAACCCTGTTCCCCCCCGGCTTTTCGGTGATACGGACCAGGTTCCGGCGGTGGAGGTCGAGCAGCGTCGCGTAGTACCCGTTCTCGTCAAAGTCCGGCGCGTCGCCCTTAAAGAGGAGGTTTACCTGCCAGGGTTTCATCGCGGCATCCGGTGTCGTGCTCAGGTAGGCCGGCACGCCGAACTCCTTCTCCCGCCCGTACCGGTTATAGGTCCAGTACAGGAGCAGAGGGATGAGGATGACGGCAAGTTTTGCGATCGCGTTGAGGGTAAGAGCACCGTACCAGGGAAGGTTGTACCAGAAGGCCGCGGAGGCCGCCCTGCCTTTCACGTCATCGACCGCCGAACGGACCGCAGGGATGCCGGAGAAGGCATCGCTCCCACCGACCATCTCGACGGCAAGGACCTGGTTCTCCGCGAGGCTTCCCGTGATAACGTACCAGCCATCTCCTTCCGTTACCGAGAGCGAGGCGGGGTAGGCATAGACCGCATCGATATTCTGCGATGGCACGGAGACGCGGACATTCCGGTAGGCGATATGGTTCGTCCCGGCGAGCTTGAGGTTGAGATGGGTGTGGAAATCATCGTATTCGACCGGCGGGTGGAGAAGGTAGACGTACTGCACCGTGTATTCACCCGCGCCAAAGTACGAGGCCTTGTAGACGCCGACCTCGTTTTCGTACGCGAGCCGGTCGATCGCAGAAGCGGCACCGTTCTGGCTGCCATCGCTCGTCGTCACGTCTCCGTTCTCGTCCTTCACGTACCCGACCGCGTCCTCCGGGACCTGCATGGAGATGTAGCGTATGGACGTGCCTGCAGTATCCGTGAGCGTGACCGGTTCCTCCCAGGTGCGGTAGAGCATCCGGTACTCCCCTGAGCTCTTCACGTCGTAAACGTAGGTCTCGAAGAGCGTACCGTTACCTTCGAGGACGGCAGTGTACTGGTCGACCACGAGGTCCCCTTCGAAAAGAGGGGGAAGGAAGGTTACGGCGACAATCCCGATGATGCCGAGGAGAAGGCAACCGGCAACAAGGCTGTACAGCTGCCGTTCTTCGCTCATGGATGTCTTCCCTGCATCAGAACTCGATCTTCGGCGGGGTCTTGATCGCTTCCTCGAACTGGAGATATTCGAGCTTGATGAGCCCCATGAACCGGCCGATGAAGTTGGACGGGATGGTGTCCATCATCGTATTGAACTCCTGGGAGATGTTGTTGTAGGTGTAGCGCTGCCGGGCGATCTCATCCTCGATATCTTTCACCGAACTCATGAGGTTCATAACCGTGGTGTTGGTCTTGAGGTCGGGGTAGTTCTCGGCGACGGCCAGCAGCCGGCCGAAGATGGAGCGGGACTCGGCCTCGACCTTGTTGAGGTCGCCCGGTCCCGCTGTCGCGACGCTTGCCCGCATGGCGGTGACCTTCTCCAGCGTCTCCTTCTCGAATTTAGCATAGCTCTTGACGGCCCCGAGCAGCTGGTCGATCATGTCCAGCCTCTTCTTCATGGCGACCCGGATCTGCCCGAGAGTTGCCTCGGACGAATTCTTCAGGGTGTAGAACCTGTTGTAGATCCCGATCGCCCAGAGGACGAGCGCGACGATTACAATGAGGACAATGACGATAATCCCGATGGTAATCAAGAATGTCCAGTCCATGGTTATCACGAGAAGAATGGGGGTATTGAGCTCTTTAATATATTGTAAAAGGACCGCTGCCGCCGTCGTCGGGCGGCGGGGGGCGGTGCGTCCCTTACGGGAGCTTCATCGACCCGGCCACGCGCAGCTTCCCGCCTTCAAGGTAGTGGAGCACCGCAGTCGCACCCGGGGGGAAGACGAGCTCCTTGTCGAGCCCAAGGGTAAGGGTCGGCATCCGCCAGTCGTTCTCCGCCACGACCTTCTCCACCCTGCAGGGGAGGAACTGCATCCAGTGGCCGAGGTAGAGGACCATCCCTTCCTTCAGCGGGGCAGGCCAGTACTTCACGAGTGCCGCCTTTGCCGTCACGGACGACGCGGTTTTGAGCGTCGGATCGTTCGTGAGCACGAATCCCCGGTCGAGGTCCTCCTCCTCGATATTCTTGAGCGCGAGCCCGACCCGGTCACCGGCAATCGCGCTCTCGGCGTCATCGTCGTGTTTCTGGATGGACCGGACCTGTGCAATCTTTCCGTTCGGGACTACCTTGAGGTTGTCGTGCTTCCGGATCGTTCCTTCCGCAACGCAGCCGAGGACGACGATGCCGACACCCTTGACGTTGAAGTGGTGGTCGACAGGGACGGATCCCCCCGACGCCCCGCTCCTGATGTTCCCGCTGCTGCCCTTCTTCGCCGCTTCCGCAAGAAAGCTATCCCGCAGTGTGATGAACTCCTCGGCGACGACGGTGTAGTGCTGGAGGACAGTGCCCTGGATGAGGGGAGCGATCTGGTCCTGCGAGATGTAATTCTTGAGGATCAGCTTCCCCTTCTTCATGCCGATGGACTGGAGTTCCAGAACGCACTCGCCGAACTGGGCGTTAATCTCGGAAACGACGAGCAGCACGCTGTCCGCCATCGAGAGCGCGAAGAAGAGGGAGGAAAGCTTCTCGGGATAGCGGGTCGGTTCGACGAAGGTGACCGTATCGTTCCCTTTCTTCAGGTTGTAGAACGTGAGGTCGCTTACCGTCCCCTTCTTCCCGAGGTCCTTTGCATAGTCGTTGGGGGCGACGACTGCAACGGTCAGGTTTGGCATGGTAGAGAAACTGAGCTGTACCGGGTAATAGATGTTGCACCGGTAATGGTCCGGGGGTTCACCCCGAAAGAGGGATTTCTGCGAGCGGGGAATTGAGGGCGGTAAGAAGGGCTTTCTGGCTCGTCACGAGGGTCGCGGACTGCTCCAGCATCAGGTTGACATGCTCGTGGACCCCGACTTTCCGGAAGTCAGTCCGGAGCGCGAAGACCGGTGTTCCCCGCGCTGAAGCGTACCCCATCTCCCATGCGGTCCCGGAATCCGCATCCGCACCATCGATGATGGCAACCACGGCATCTGCAGTATCCAGTGCCTCCCGGTGGGCGGAGAACATCCGGGAATGCTCCGTAAGATCCCTTCCGGAAGAGTCGTCGCCAGCGTCCTGCGGGACGTAGACATCGAAGAGATTCTCCTCAAGAAGCCGGGCCAGCGCCGCATTATATGCCCGCTCCGCTTCCGAGAAGAGCGGGGCGGCGAGATAGATACGGTACCGGGCGAATTTGATGACATCGATGGCAGGGATGTCCGGGAACCGTGCGAGGAAGACGCCCCGCCCTTCCCGTTTCGGGGGTTTTCCGCCTTCCTCTCCGTAATACGTGCTCGTGACCCCGCAGGTCGGTGATGAGTTGACCCCGACGATGCAGAGCGGGGGTCCGCGCTCCGCGATCTCTATCCTGACCTGCGATTCCAGCTCTTCAATCAGCCGCAGGAATGCCGGGGTATTGAGTCGTTCGAGATAGGTGCCGGGGGACCGTCCTGCGCCGAGATAGATCGTCTCCGGGCAGGGAAGCGGGACCATTTCGATGCCGAACCGTCGGCACCGCTCCTTTGCCCGGTTGAAGGCTGCGATATCGGACGGGCGGGTGATCCCTTCTGCCCTAAGCGACGGGTTGAGGACGCAGGGGGAGACCAGCACGTACATTGATAGCTCTTACGTTCCCACAGATGATCAATGATCCCCCTCTTCGCCTACCGGGACAACAGCTGCGACCCGAGGAAGTGCACGGTGAAGAAGCTGGAGCGGGCGGGCCTCATCCGGATCGTGACAAAACTTAACGCGATCCCGCGGAACACGCTCCTCCTCGACCCGACGGCGGAACAGGCACTCTCCCCCGCGGACCGGACCGTGAAGTCGGTCACTGCCCTCGACTGTTCATGGGAGGTGCTCGACTGCGGCGCTATAAGCTCGTGGCGGATCCGCCGGGCGCTCCCGTTCCTCATGGCAGCAAACCCGGTTAACTTCGGGAAACCCTGCATGCTCTCCTCGGTCGAGGCACTTGCCGGAGCCTTGTTCATTATGGGGGAGAAGGAGCAGGCACAGGAGATCCTCGGGAAGGTAAGCTGGGGGATCCGGTTCCTCGAGGTGAACGCGGAACCGCTCGCACGCTACGCAGGGGCGAAGGATAGCACGGAGGTAATCGCCATCCAGCAGGAGTACATATGACGGGATATGGGACAGGGTATGGCATAGGAGGGGATTCGGGGTGGGATTCTGTCACGGAAGATATGCTTAATACTCTCCCATGGGGATCAGAATGAACGAAATCCTGTGCGGGGAGCATCCTTCCTGGTGCGGGATCGGGGTGCATGCATGGCCATGACAACGACAATTCCGATTTACTCCGTAAAAGCCGGGGCAACAGAGCAGGTGAGCCCCGTGGTAAAGAGCGATGCAGAGTGGAAGGCAATCCTGTCCCCGGAGCAGTTCGATGTCGCCCGGAAGAAGGGAACAGAGCTCGCTTTCACCGGGAAGTACCATGACTGGAAGAAGAAGGGAATATATGTCTGCGTTTGTTGTAAGACCGATCTCTTCCTCTCGGAGACCAAATTCGACTCGGGCACCGGCTGGCCGAGCTTCTTTTCCCCGGTCTCCCCGCTGAATGTAAAGGAACATGCAGACCGTTCGTTCGGGATGGTGCGGACAGAGGTGCTCTGCACAAGGTGCGGCGCCCACCTCGGCCATGTCTTCGACGACGGTCCCCCGCCGACCGGCAAACGGTACTGCATGAACTCCGCCTCCCTCGAATTCCGCGAGCCGTATACCTGACTATGAAGAGAGACGATGCGGGTTCTTCCAAAAAAGGCATCCCGAAGGCGGGATCCGGCGAGCCCGACCGGATCGTTCCGGGCATCTCCGCCCGGCTCGCGGCACTCCGGCAAGACCTCTTCTCGGTGACGGATTTCCCTGACGGAAAACTTGCGGAGATTATCCGGGACGTGGGGTTCGCATGTGACCGGTGCACGAAGTGCTGCACGAAGGAGTTCAACGACCACGTCTTCCTCCTTGACAGGGATACTGCCGTCATACGGGCGAAGGATCCTGCCGCCCTCATCCCAGCCCCCTACTTCGAGCTCTGCGACCAGCACGGGAGGTTCTACGACTCCGGCTACGCGCTCCGGACAATGACGGACGGGACCTGCTTCTTTCTCGAGGAGGACCGGTGCCGGATCTACAATGACCGGCTCTCCATCTGCCGGATCTACCCATACATGCTCCACCGGGAGCCGGATGAGCGCGGGATCGTGGACTGGCGGCAGATCAGCGGGCTGAACAGGCACGGGACGTACCACAACGAAATCCAAATCGAAGAGAGCGTTGCCATCGCACGTGAAGTAAAATCATACGAGATCGCGTTCCTCGAACAGACGATCCGGTTCTACGAGTTTATCTGCGACCACTTCACGGAACACGGGCTCCGGCACATCCGGAAGGTCTACGACGACCGGATGCGTGCGTTCCGAAAGGGAGAAGCCGTCGAGGTCTTCGTCCTCTATGATGGGGAGCTGGAACCGTGGCGGATGCGGGGGGACGCGGTGGAACCGGTTGTTCCCGTCACGGATCGTTCATCCGACAGACGCGACCGGTCGAAAAATTCCGGATTGCCGATTACCCCCTAAGCAAGCTGTCTTATCAGAGAACTGTCTCTTTCCGGACCCGGTCCAGTGCAATCCCACAGTACCCGGTATCGAGGTCGATCCCGATCCCCCGCCGGTTGCACCGGCTGGCAGCGACCAGCGTGCTCCCGCTCCCGAGGAACGGATCGAGTACGATGTCGTCGACGTAGCTGAAGAGTTTCATGCACCGGAGCGGGAGCTCGACCGGGAACGGCGCCGGGTGGTTCACTTTCTTCTTACTCTCCCCGTTGAATGTCCAGAGCCCGTTCGTCCAGTCCATGAACTCCTGCCGGGTGATATCGGTCTCCTTTCCTTTCGAGGGGCGTTTCCAGTCTCTCTTGTACAGGACGACAATCAGTTCCACCGGGGCGATCACGAACGGGGCCGAGGGACTCATCCACGACCCCCACGCGGTCCGGCGCGAGATGTTCCCCTCGTTCCAGATGATCGTGGAATGGTAGGAGAACCCGGACTCCTTCGCTATCGCTGTCAGGTCGGCGCCGACGCTCTGCTGCCCTCCCTTGTTCTTATCGAGCGGGATGTTTAAGCAGAACCGGCCGGTCTCCCGGAGCCACCGGAAACACCGGGACATCCATTTTTTGGAAAAGAGGAGGTAATCGTCGTAGGTGCCTCCGTCATCATGGTTCCCGTACCGGATATCGACATTGTAAGGCGGCGAGGTGACGATGAGATCGACGCTCGAATTCTTCAGCTGCCTTGTCGAAAGGACATCGTCGTTGATGATCCTGAACCGGTCGTTTTCGAAGAATACAGGAGAGGGCACGGGGATCCTTGGTATGATCTGCATCTTTGAAGGACAAGTAACCAGCGGAATCCCTTCGTTCTCCCAATCCTTGTCGCCAGCCGTTCCCAAGGTTCAATCGCGGCTGAAACGATGAGGACCGCCCTGATTGCTCCCTTCGGCATGAACTGCGGGATCTGTATGGCATACCTGCGGGAGAAGAACCACTGCCCCGGCTGCGGGTCAAAGGGATGGCTGCACCCGGAATGCCTGATCCGCACCTGTGCGGACATGAACGGGACGTTCTGCTTCTCCTGTTCCGGGTTCCCGTGCAGGCGCCTGAAGCACCTGGACGGGCGGTACCGCACGAAATACTGCATGAGCATGATCGGGACCCTCGATTCGATCCGGGCGCACGGGATCCGGAAGTTTGTAGCAGGCGGGATAACGCGTTGGACCTCCACTCACTGCGGCGGGATGATCAACATTCACCGGCACTGCTACTCTTCCTGCGACCGTCCCGCATAATCCGGCTCTGCCGGCCTTTCTGTCTTCCAATTTCGGACGGGGGTCGCGCCCTGTTCCAATATTCCTGCACCAGAACTTCGTTTCGGATACCTTTTTCATCACCGGAACAATGTAAGATTGTATGATCAGGGTTGCGGTTAACGGGTACGGAACAATTGGCAAGCGCGTGGCCGATGCGGTTGCCGCGCAGAAGGATATGAAGATCGTCGGGGTCTCAAAGACCCGGCCGAATGCCGAAGCATTCGTCGCAAAGCAGCGGGGGTTCCCGCTCTACATAGCCGACATCTCGAAGAAGGCGGCATTCGAGAAAGCCGGCCTTTCCGTCGCAGGATCGGTCGAGGACATGCTGAAGAACTGCGATGTTGTCGTTGACGCCACCCCCGGCGATGTCGGAAAAACCAACAAACCGCTCTACGAGAAGCTGAAGGTCAAGGCCCTCTGGCAGGGCGGCGAAGACCACGAGGTAGCGGGTTTCTCCTTCAACTCCGACTGCAACTACAAGGACGCGATCGGGAAGCAGTTCGTGCGGGTGGTTTCCTGCAACACGACCGGGCTCTGCCGAATCATCAACACCGTCGACAGGGAGTTCGGCGTCGCCCATGTCCATGCCATTATGGTCCGGCGCGGCTCCGACCCTGGCGAGATCAAGAAAGGGCCCATCGATGCAACCGTTCTCGACCCGGTGACAGTGCCGAGCCACCACGGCCCGGACGTACTCTCGGTCCTGCCCCACATCTCCATCACGACGATGGCGATGATCGTCCCGACCACGATGATGCACATGCATGCCATCCGGATCACGACAAAAAAGCCGGTCTCCCGCGACCGCGTGATCGAGCTCATCAACAAACACCCCCGGCTCGGGCTCATCAAGAAGACCGCCGGGATCAAGAGCACCGCGGAACTCAAGGAGTTTGCGATGGACTTAAACCGGCAGCGCTCCGACCTGTACGAGAACTGCATCTTCGAGGACTCGATCTATGCGCAGGGCAACGAGCTCTGCTTCTTCCAGGCAATCCACCAGGAGGCAGACGTCGTCGTTGAAAACGTGGATGCAATCCGTGCCATGACCGGGATCGAGAAGGACGGGAAAAAGTCCGTTGCCGCAACCAATGCGGCGCTGAAGTTCACCCCCATCCAGAATTACCACTGACGATCTCTTTTTTTACCGGATCTTTCCGCTGGATATTGGTCGGGTTCGTCTCCACTCCACGATGCAGGCACCCCGGAACAACCATTAACACATAAAAAAACCCATTCCTTGTGATGGATGCATACGAACGGGTCACCCGCAACACGGTCGAGATTGTCACCGAAGATGATCTGAGGGCGCTGCTCGCAAAACCGGCCAGAAAAGTCTATGCCGGGTACGAGCCTTCCGGTGAGATCCACCTCGGGCATCTCGTCACCGTCAACAAGCTCGTCGATATGCAGGCTGCCGGGTTCGAGGTCACGGTGCTCCTCGCGGACCTCCACGCCTTCCTGAACCGGAAAGGGACGATGGAGCGGGTGAAGGAACTCGCCGAGTACAACAAGAAATGTTTCGAGGGGCTGGGCTTAAAGAATGTCCGGTACGTGCTGGGATCCGACCTCCAGCTGAGCCGGGACTACGAGCTCCTCGTCCTGCAGCTCTCCCAGCAGGTCACCCTGAACCGGGCTCAGCGGAGCATGGACGAGGTCGGGCGGCAGATGGAGCACCCGACGGTCTCCCAGATGATCTACCCCCTCATGCAGGCCGCCGATATCGCGATGCTCGGCGTCGATGCAGCAGTCGGCGGCATCGACCAGCGCAAGATCCACATGCTCGCCCGCGAGCACCTCATCAATTTCGCGTACCCGGCCCCGGTCTGTATCCACACCCCGATCCTGAACGGGCTCGACGGCAAGAAAATGTCCTCGTCCCAGGGAAATTATATCTCGGTGGCTGACTCCGAGGACGATATCCGGAAGAAATGCCAGAAGGCGTTCTGCCCGCCGGAAACTGCCGAGAACCCGGTCCTGCAGATCTTCCAGTACCACATCTTCCCCCGCCTCGACGAAGTGACGATCAGACGTCCCGAGAAGTTCGGGGGCGACCGCACCTTTCCATCTTTCGCAGAGCTCGAAGAGGCATACCGGGGGAAGGCAATACACCCGGCTGATTTAAAGAAAGCCTGCGGCGAAGCCCTGGTCACGGTACTCGCCCCGGTCCGGAAGTACATACGGTAATATGGCAATCCACATTGGACGCATTGAAATCGCCTCCCGGGGACCTGCCCTGTGAGCCAGGAGAAGAAAGAGGAGCGGTTCGACCGGGCTCTGGAAGAGATGGGGGTCCGGATCAAGGATGCCAACCAGTTCAAGGTCCGGGAGGATGTCTTCGATGAGGTCACCTATCTCGCCCTGTACAAGCTCGTTCATAAGAAATGGATATCGGTCATCGGCGGTTCAATTAGCACGGGGAAGGAGGCAAACGTCTTTTATGCCGAGAGGGATGGTGCCCCGATCGCCATCAAGATTTACCGCATCCGGACCGCGAACTTCAACACCATGGGCGATTACATCCGTGGCGACCGCCGGTTCGCAAACGTCAAGAAAAACCGTAAAGACCTGATCTTCGCGTGGACCAAGAAGGAGTACTCCAACCTCGCGCGGGCAAAGGAGGCGGGGGTGCCCGTCCCGGACCCCCTTGTCTGGGACCGGAACATCCTTGTAATGTCCTTCATCGGCGAAGATGAACGCCCGTACCCCCAGCTCCGCAATGCGGAGATAGAGGATCCTGCAGCCGTATACCAAGAGCTGACTGGTTACATAGAAACATTATACACAAAAGCTGAGCTCGTCCATGCTGACCTGAGCGAGTTCAATATATTGTACGGCGACAAACCCTATCTCATCGACATGGGCCAGTCCGTGACCCGGGATCACCCCCGTGCCTTCGCATTCCTGATGCGGGATATTAAAAATATCAACCGGTTCTTTAAGAACCGCTGCACGGTACAGGGAGACGAGGAGCTCTTCAATGCCATCACCGGGCTTTCCACGGCAGAGCCATGACCGCCATATGACCACCAGATACAGGAGTTCCGGTCCGTCATCCATGACCGGCGACCAGAACAGGAACATACAAAGAGTGTTTGTGCCATGATACAGGAGACAAAAATAGCAGCCAACCGGATCGGGGCACTCATCGGCAAGGGTGGCGCGACCAAGAAAGACCTCGAGAGCAAGACCTGCACGACGATCACGATCGATAGCAAGGAAGGAATGGTCAGGGTCGAGGGAGCAGACGACAACGCCGTCCCCCTCCTCCGGGCGATCGAGGTAATCAACGCCGTCAACCGCGGGTTCTCGCCAGGGAGGGCATTCGAGCTTCTGGAGGATGAGGACCTTCTCCTCGAAGTGATCGACCTCTCGGGACTTGCCGATAACCCCCGGCAGCTCGATCGGCTCCGGGGGCGGATCATCGGGAAAGACGGGCGTGCCCGGGAGCAGATCGAGAACATGACCGACACCGAGATCTCGGTCTTCGGGAAGACCGTGGCTATCATCGGCTACCCCGAACAGCTCAAGGTCGCCCGTTCGGCAGTCGATATGCTGATCGAGGGTGTGCCACACGAGAATGTCTTTGCATTCCTCGATAAGAAGAAGAAAGAGGCAAAACAGGACCTCATCAGCTACTACTACTGAACAGACAGCCACAAACCCTGCCCCTTTTCCCGGTTCTCCGGCCGTATCATGGGGCAGGTGACTGCAGTGTCAGGGTCGATTGTTCTTGAGAGATCCACGATAACCCGGGAATGTACATGCTGATTGCGGAACTCGCCGTGCCGGAAGCATTAAAAGAGCGGTACCAGCGATCCGGCATCACCGAGCTTTACCCGCCGCAGGCTGAATGTATCCGGAAGGGATTATTATCCAGCGCCAACCAGCTCGTGGCAATCCCGACAGCGAGCGGCAAGACTCTCGTCGCCGAGCTCGCCATGCACCGCCACATCGCACAGGGCGGCAAGTGCCTGTATATCGTGCCGTTGAAAGCACTTGCGAGCGAGAAGTACGCGGAGTTCTCGAACAAAGGGGTCCGTGTCGGGATCTCGACAGGAGATTTCGACCGGAAGGATGACCGGCTCGGAAGGAATGACATCATCGTTGCGACTTCCGAGAAAGTGGACTCCCTCCTCCGCAACCGCACGGGGTGGATTGCCGAAATAACCCTCCTGGTTGTGGACGAGGTCCATCTCGTCGATTCACCGGGGCGTGGACCGACGCTGGAGATGGTGATCGCGAAGCTGCGGTACCGCAATCCCTCCATGCAGGTCGTCGCCCTCTCGGCGACCATCGGGAACCCCAGGATGCTCGCGGGCTGGCTGGACGCAGAGCTTATCACGAGCTCGTGGCGCCCGGTCGACCTCCGGCAGGGGGTGTATTACGACGGGACGATCTATTTCCACGATGGGAAGCGTACGGTTCCGGTCGTCTCAAAAAACTTCGACGACCTCAACCTCTGCCTCGACACGATCGCGGAAGGGGGACAATGCCTCGTCTTCGTCTCTTCCCGGAAGAACGCGGAGGCGTTTGCGAAGAGGGCTGCATCCGCCGTCAAGCGGGAAGATTCGGACCTTGCCACCCTTGCAGAGAAGATCTCTGCCATCGCCGAGACGGAGCTCGACCGGACCCTTGCAGCATGTGTCGCGAAGGGGGCGGCGTTCCACCACGCAGGCCTGCGCCGCGAAGCCCGCACGATTGTCGAAGAAGGGTTCAGGAAAGGCCTGATCGGCTGTATCTCCTCTACCCCCACGCTAGCGGCCGGCCTGAACCTTCCCGCACGCAGGGTAATCATTCGTGACTATCTCCGGTTCTCCGCGGGAGAAGGGATGCAACCGATACCGGTCGCCGAATACCACCAGATGGCAGGGAGGGCAGGGAGACCGCACCTCGACCCGTACGGCGAGGCGGTCCTGATCGCGAAGGACCGGGACCAGGTAGAGGAGCTCTTCGCCCAATACATCGACGCACCCGCGGAAGATGCCCACTCCAAGGCAGCGGAGCCGTCCGCTCTCTATACCCATGTCCTCTCCCTGATCGCGTCGGGATTTGCCGCAACGCGGGGAGACCTGTCGGCGTTCATGGACAGGACCTATTACGTTCACGAGCACCCGCAGGGGAGACTGATCCTCCGTGCCGTAGACTCGGCGCTCGCATTCCTCGTCCGGTCGGAGATGGTCGCCGAGGTCGGGGAGCACCTCATGGCGACCGAGTCCGGGTCCATTGTCTCGCGGCTCTATATCGATCCCCGGAGCGCGGAGATGATCCTGACAGAGCTCCGCGCGAAAGAGTGCTATTCCGACCTCGGTCTCCTCCAGCTTCTCTGCTGTACCCCGGATATGCCCACGCTCTATGTCAGGAACGCCGACATTGCGCTCCTTGACAGGATCCTGCAGGACCGGGTCGACGACCTCTGGATCGACCTGCCGGAAGACGAGGACGACGCCGAGGATTATTACCGGTCCCTCAAGACCGCCCTCCTCCTTTCAGACTGGACGGATGAGCTGACAGACGCGAAGATCTGCGAGCGGTACAATGTCGGTCCCGGGGATATCTACGGCATGGTGGAGAGCGTGAACTGGCTCCTCCATGCCGGAAGCGAACTTGCCCGGCTCTTCCGACCGGTGTTCCACCAGCAGCTCCGGGTGTATGAGATTTGCATGAAGAACGGGATCCGGCGGGAACTCCTCCCGCTCGTCCGGCTCCGGGGCATCGGCCGCGTGCGGGCACGCCGGCTCTTCAACCACGGGATCACGTCACCGGATGCAATTCTTGCGGCCGGGATTGCCGAGATCACGAAGATCCTCGGCAGAGGGGTTGCCGAACAGGTCTTTTTGG
>ERZ795054.1100-NODE-1100-length-27094-cov-4.505381_pt1 | contig 27094 bp, 39 predicted proteins | sample MGYA00375138_ERZ795054 | MGnify/ENA primary metagenome ERZ795054 (study PRJEB30183, sample SAMN05720215) | anaerobic digester metagenome | isolation source: active sludge of municipal wastewater-treating anaerobic digesters | place: USA | collected 2014-12-23 ... | reverse complement strand
ACCGCCTGGCCGGAGCTGCCATCGTGGGAGAGCAGGCACCGGATCTCATTGCCGCCCTGAGCCTTGCCGTCGCCACAGGGATGACCAAACAAGACCTAAAAAACTGGATTATTCCGCACCCGACGCTTTCCGAATTGCTGGATTTGCACCATTGACCCAACCCGCGCCGGTCACCTTGCACGGGCCCCCGCTTCTTTCATCCGCAGGACAAAGATGACGGCGCCGGTTATACACCCGGCCCCACCCAGCATAAAGACCCATTGGATACTGAACAGATCGGTCAAGGCCCCCGCCAGGAGACTGCCGAAGGGCAGCATACCCATGATTGAAAAGATGAGGAGACTGACCACCCGCCCCCGTTTGCTCTCCTCAACAATCGTCTGGACTTCAGTGTTACTGGCGGCAAAATGGAAAACCATGCCCAGACCGGCCAGGAACATGAAGCACAACGCCAGGGGAATGGAACGGCAGACCGCCAATCCGACAAAGCCCAGCCCGACGCCTCCCATGGCCAGAGGAATGATCTGCATCAAGCGTTTATGAGGCGGTTTCCAGGCAAAATAAAGCGCCCCCACCAGGGCGCCGGCGCCGATGGCGGACATCAGGAGCCCCAGGGTCCGCGGGCCGCCGTCAAGAATTTCGCTTGCGTAAACGGGCATGATCGTTACATAGGGAATACCGAGGATCCCTCCCATGGCCATCAGCAGGAGAATCGCCCGAATCTTGCAGTCATGGAAAGCATAAACAAAACCGTCCCACAGCTCCCGAATAATGCCATGTGTTTCCCCTGCCGGGGGGGGCATCACAAGGCGCATGCTATAAAGAGCCGCAATCACGGCAATATAGCTCAGGCCGTTCATCAGAAAACAGAGCCCTTCACCGGACCAGGCAATCAGAAATCCAGCCACAGAAGGCCCGATCAGGCGGGCAAAATTGAAGATGGCCGAGTTCATGGCAATCACGTAACCCAGGTCTTCCCGATGCTCGACCATGTCGGAGATGAAGGCGTGCCGCACCGGCATATCCACAGCGCTGACGCATCCCAGAACGAGGGTCAGAAACAGGATGGGCCAGACCTGCTCAAAACCAGCCAAAACAAGCACGGCCAGTGCAAGGGCCTGAACCATGGAAACGGCCTGGGTAAAAAGAAGAATCCGATAACGACTCCAGCGGTCAGACAAAACGCCGGCGAAGGGTGTTAGAATAAAGGATGGAATCATACCCAGAAACCCGACCGTCCCCAGAAGTACAGGGGATTGAGTCAAGCGATAGACCAGCCAGGTGACGGCAATCTGCTGCATCCAGGTTCCAATCAGGGATACCGTTTGGCCGAAGAAAAACAACCGGTAATTCCGGTAGTATAAAGCGCGAAATAGCATCATAAATATGAAGGAGCAGAACCGTTAGCCAGTATGTTTCACAACGACCTTGCCCTCAGACAATGCTTTGCTCCTGAGGTTGAAATATGAAATCGGCGACATTGCACCAACCTAAAAACCCCCCGCTCTCCCGGGAGAACGGGGGGTTCTGCTTTATTGAGTCCTCTTAAAAAGTTCTTTTAGAATTTTTTAGGGCGCCCAGGTAAAGGTGTGGTTCTTCAGTTCCGCCAGGAGGACTTCCAGTTCCTTTTCCCGGTTTTCCCGGAAAGTCTTCCAGATTTTCATGCAGTTCTCACATTTACTATTGTCCGCGTTCTGCATCAGGGACTCATACCGGTAAAGACTTTTCTGAATGATGGTGATTGTTTCCATGAGATCATAATCGATGTCACTTAACATGGTCGTGCCTCCTTTCAGTCTCTGCGTTTCATCCCGGGTTTCCTGTGAACCCCAACCACTTTTCTTTTAATATAATTATAGACCGTTAAAAGTCCATTTTCAACTGATTCCATTTGTAGGACATATTCCCGACATAATGATTCATACGGCAAGTCAGACCTGAAGGAGGTGTGTTAGACCGTAAAAACTTGATTTTAAACAGGAATATAAAAAATCCGGGTCCCGCTTTGAGTTAACGCTCGCCGCAGCGGGCCTTTAGGGCGGCAATATCAGCCGGAGTCAGATCATATGATGCGCCGTCCGGCACCAGACGGTGCATGACGGCGTGAGGATAATCGATATGGCCCAAACCCAGGGCATGACCAAGCTCATGCACCAGAACACGGATCAGGCTTTTTTCGCCGTCGAACTGGTAAACGGTAATCTTTTCTTTGGAACCTTTCCTGGCATATTGTCCTTTCTGGAATTCATCCCCCAGCTTGCTCCCCTCCTCACGGTAGGTCACCGTACCGAGGTTATGCTCCATGGCGATTTCATTGATCACGACGGCCATACTGTTGAGGGTTTCCGCCATCTGAATCAGTTCCGCCTGCCTCGATTGCAGCTGGGACTGGTTTGCATTGAGATTTGCCTTTTCCTGCGTCAGACGTTCGTAATCCTCTTCCGAAACACCTCCCCGGCGGCGTGCGGTTTCATTTTCTTCATTAAAAACGCGCACTTGCCCATTTAATTCACGCAAATCCTCTTCCAGCCTCTGCTTTTTGTCATCAAATTCGGTTTTCAACGACTCGAAACGCACCTTTAACGCTTCATAAGTGGCACGGGTATTAGTGATGTCATAATTCAGTTTCTTCAGCTTTTCCGAGGCTTCCTGGCGATAATCGTAAATCAGGCTGATCACGATTTTTCCTTCCGGCTCTTCACGGAAAAGTTCACGGGAAATCGGCGCCGACCATACCGAAGCCGCCTTGGCAACCAGGCGGGAAAATTCTTCGCGACTGAGGCCAAAACGCTCATCAACAGTACCGATGCGGTAGGTCAGGGGCTTCTCGCAAGGACCTGCGGGACGAAAGAATAAAAGGAGCAGAGCCGCCAGAATAATTATGAATACGATGGATTTTAAGCCGATAGAACCTTTTTCAGTCCGTAAAATGGCCTTCATGCTTAAACCCATGCCGTTTACTCTGGTGAAAAGGTGCTGCTGATGCATCTTAAGCGGATACATGATCACACCATGGAAAATTAGCGATATTTTTCCAGAATATCATTGACCCCCTGGATCGCCTCTTCCATTGTGCCGGTATTGAGAATGTATTCATCCGCCAGAACAATGGGAATGGCCGTGCCGTAAGCAAGCTCCCGTTGGTCCCGCTCATGAAAGGCATCCGCAGAGTCGTCACTCCGGCCGCGGGCGATGATGCGTTTACGACGCATAGCCAGAGGCGCTAAAAAGGCTATGATGACCGCCGTGGCCTGTTGCCGGATTAACTCGATCTCGTCCCAGGAGCGCATTCCCTCCAGCATGACAATCGACGCATCGGCATGGAGCGCCGTTTCCAGGGCCAGCCGGGTTACGCCCATTCCGTCGGCGCCCCGCAACTCCGTCGAGACGGAGGCCATATTGTCCGGTGTCGCCTCGATTCCCCGTAATAACACTTCGGCGCGCACCAAATCACCCGTGGCATAATAGGGAATACCCCGGGCAGTGGCATAGTCCCGCGCCAAATTTTTTCCCGCCGCCGGCATGCCGACAACAACAAATATTTTCATAAAATGATCCTCTGCCGAATGGGCTCTTCGCCAATCTGTTCTGACTATTCACAAATAGAAACGGCATGCTGAACCTTCTCGTGAACAAACCGCTTCCCGTAGAGGCTGGTCTCTCAGTTTAACCCCATCCCGTATCCGCCAAGCCCGAATAAAGACAATGCAACGTAGATTTGCTGGTCATCGTGGCTTTTGGTCAGGCCGGCGGTCACCCCCCAGCACTGCCTCTGATATGTCACGGCATAGGTCTGTTCAACCGTCCTGCTCTCAAGGACATTCTCTTTAAGGGTGAAGGAAACCGTAATTTCCTTATTGATCTTGGCCATGAGCGATACGTTGATCTGTTCAATCAGGCTTTTGGTATAGTGATAGCCGAGGGAAACTGTATCACCCCGGGGGGTGGACAAAATAAGGTCGTTGTTCGAGCGCAGCCATGATCCGTCGTTCACATCGTAATAGCTGCGGCTTTTAAAGGCCAGGAAAGAAAGCGGCGTAAAATCAAGTTCAATATCCGTGGTACCGAAATGACGTTCCGTTCCGGATCGAAATCACCCGCCACGAGCTTGTCCGGGTCTTCCCAGTTCCATCTGACGCCATTGATATCGTATGTCTGGGCCAATTTTAATCTTAGAATTTCGCGGTATCGGGGACCCTCGGTTCCTTCGGACATCTTCACCATGAGGGTGTTGATGAGGGCGTAGGAAAAACCGTTTTGCTCACCGATCCAGTCGATGTAATTCGGCATATCATCCTGGCTGACATGAGGCGTATAGGAATAACCCACTTCCGCCCGGATGCCATGGCGGAGTTTCTGGACGGACTTGCCGTTGACATGATAAATGCGCTGAATTTCGGACGTGACCAAGCCGCCGGCTGCATAACTGCTGCGATTTCCATTTTTGTCAACACCGGCCAAATCACTTCCCCCCGCACGCCAGAGGCTGCCGTTCCACTCGAACTTAGGCATAAAATGGACATAGGGTCCGAGATTGAGCGGCAGCATGACGGCCGGCCGAACATCGAAGACAGAGCCTTTCTGGCCCTCGCTTCGATAATAATTGTCATAGGAGGATACCATTTCGAAACGCAGGGGCGTTGCCGGCAGGGGCTGATTGATTGCCGTAAGCGTTACCTCGGGATACTGCTGGAGGGTATTATCGTTTGATGAACTGGTAAAATCGTCCGTGTAGCGTGCCAGGGCCGTCAGGTTAAAAAGGGACCAGTCTTTGACAAAACGCGCTTTGGAATCCAGGGAACGCAGGGATCTGTCCGCTTCGAAGGAAACCTTTTTGAATCGATTTTCTTCTTTTGCACCATAATGCTGCCGATAATAATTGCGGGATGAAAAATCCTTGAAGTACCAGTGGTCGGAAACCCTGGCGATGTCGGCCCGGAGGTAATACCCGTCGTTGTCCATCGCTGTCTCATGCTGGATGTAAAGGGACCACCGGTCGTGATCTTTATCCCAATCCCGGGCCATAGCTCCACCATCATTTTCCTCGACCCGTAAACGGTCGCGGTAGAGATAATCACCGAAAATAACCCCTGACGTTTCCGGCGTCGGGAAATACCGGAATTCCGCCCCTTCCTTGAATCCCCGCTTGCTCATGAATCGCTGATAAAAGGTGGCATCCATACTCTCGGAGATGGCCCAGTAAAAAGGCAGCTCAACGTCGAAGCCGTTTTTATCCTTCGAATAGGAGATGTAAGGGAAAAGTAAACCGGTCTGCCGCGTCGTTTTTGCCGGAAAGATAAAATAGGGAAGATAAAGGACGGGCACCTTGCCGGCATAGAGGGTGCCGTTTTTCAAGGTCCCGTAGCCGTCCACCGTCACATCCAGTTCCTGGCTCTTGAGGGACCAGGCGGGATTCGGCCCGTCGCAGGTGGTGGCAACCGCATTCCGTGCCTGGTATGATGCTTCTCCGCTCTTTTCAAACTGGCCGCCTGAAATATAGAAATGATTCTTGTCGATGAACATCTTGCCGTTGTCGGCGGTTCCCGTTTTCGTATCGATATTGAAAACAATACTGTCGCCTTCGAGTACATCCTGATCACTCTTCAGAACCACATTACCCTTAGCATAAGCCGTGTTTGTCATCCTTCTCAGGATGACCCGATCGGCTTTTAGGGTTCCTCCAGAATAGGTTATCAGGACATCCCCTTCGGCGTGGTAGGTCTCATCGTCTTCTTCATACACGAGGCGATCAGCCTGGATATTAACGGGACCTTCCTTGATTTTCAGGCCCTCATTAAAGGCGGAAAACGATGGAGGCGGGGCCATTAGAAGCACTACAGCCGTGATCAACAGGCATATCAGAAATCTTACCCTTATCCGCCCCATGCTCTCTCTTTCGAAGCTCCTCACGCACCGCTCATCATTTCAGGGTTTTCTTTCGAGTTTCCGCATCCTAGTCTATTTGCATCATTAAGTCAAAACGAACTATGTGGAAATCAATCTTTTTTACGAAGATATCAAGACGAAAAAGACGTGCCGTGCAGAAACCTTTTCACATCGCCAACCAGATAAAGAGAACCACAAACGCAAATCAGATCATCGACAGCCGCTTCGGAAATCGCTTTCCGGAAAGCCAGTCGGGGCGACGGGATGATTGCCACATCCCGGCAATACAGGGCGGCAATGGGCGAAAGCCTCTCCGGCGGCACCGCCCGTTCCGTATTGGGAAGTGTCAGGATAACCCTATCCGCCAGGGGGCACAGGCGTTTCATCATCTCCCGGTATTTTTTATCCTTGAGAACGCCAAAAACCAGGATGAGCCGCCGCCAAGTATAACATCGCTTCAGGGAATCCACCAAAACGTTGCTGGCCGCCGGATTGTGGGCGCCGTCCAGAATAACCGTCGGATTGTGCCGAACCACCTCCAGACGGCCGGGCCATCTGACGGCGGCAAGACCTGAGACAATATGCTCTTTCTTTACGGCGTATCCGTGACCGGCCAGAACCTCAACCGCGGCAACCCCCAGTGCCGCATTTTTCAACTGGTGATCCCCCGTCAAGGCCGTTTTCAGGCCCCGGATGGTCTCATGCATGCCCTGGAAGGAAAACGTCCCATTGCCTCCCCTGCGTACCCTGAAGTCTTTCCCCAGTTCAAGCAGCGTGGCGTCTAGGTCACGGGCGCGGTCCCGCAGGGTCTGCCGGACGATTGGTTGTGTAGCTCCGGTCAGACACAACCCCTTTCCCTTGATAATGCCCGCTTTTTCACCGGCAATCTCCCGCAAATGCTTCCCCAGATAATCCGTGTGTTCCAACGTCACGTTGGAAATGACGGAAACGAGAGGATCGGCCACATTTGTGGCGTCGAGCCGCCCCCCCATGCCGACCTCGAGCACCGCCAGATCGACCCGCTTTTCCCGAAAATGGAGAAAAGCCGCCGCCGTCAGGCATTCGAAGTAAGTACCCGCCGGTTCCGCCGTCGCCCTGATTTCCGCGATACATCGGTTTAGTGCATCCGGCGAGATCATTTCACCGTTGACCTGGATTCTTTCCCGGACATCGACAAGATGTGGCGACGTGTAAAGGCCGATACGATACCCGGCCTGGATCATGATGGCGGCTATCGTGGAGGCAACGGACCCCTTCCCATTGGTGCCTCCCACCAGAATCGTGTCATAAGCCTTGTGCGGTCGCTTCAGTTTGGCAAGGAGTTGCTCGAAAGGAGCCAGGTCAAGACGGATACCGTTACTCAAAAGCCCGGTCAGATAAGTCAGGGTTTCTTGATCATTCATCATGGAATCGTCGGTTAATGTGGCCATGGTGATTTGTGGATATTACAGGCGAATGCTCTGGCCGTCGCGGAGGACATGGATCCGGTGTCCGTCGGAAAGATCCTGAAGCTCCAGCGCAATTTCCTCGTCATGATTGAGCTTGCGGTGGAAAATATAGACTTCGGTTTCCTGGTGGTGAAGTTTCTCCAGCTCGCGGGCCAGCCCCCGCGGTGTCAAATGCCGGGTCAGGCCGGCCATGTCTTCCATCCGGTTGGGAAAAGATGTCTCGATGAAGATACCCTTGAGGTGGTTTGTTTGATTGGCCTCGGCCCAGACGGCCTCGGTCGGCCCTGTATCGCCGATAAAAATGACCGTTTCCCCAAGCGACGCCATCTTGTAGGCCACCGTTTCCACGGTATGGTTGACCGGTGTGATCGAAACCGTCCAGGGGCCGACAACCAGCTTCTCTCCCGCATGAATGGGCAGCATTTTCAGCACCGGTTTGTCCGGTGAAGGAAGGGCGAAAAAATCGGGCCAGATTTCCCCGTTGAACAGGTGGGTGCGCACTGTTGCCAGAATTCCAGGGGTGCTGACCAGAACCAGCGGTTCCGGGCGCATCAGGTAGAAAATATTATCCACCAGAAACATCAGGTCACGGGTGTGATCAAGATGGGCATGGGTCAGGAAAACATATTTGATTTTCAACTGCTCTTCAAGGGTCAGGGCTGACGTGATCGTGCCGCCGTCGATCAGCATCGTTTCTTCCAGCAGAAAACTGACCGTCCCGTAGCCGGGAAGATGCGATCCGTAACAACCCAACACCCTGATTTCCATCTTGATCTCCGTCACTCAGGTTGACGCTGCCCCCGCAGATGCCATGATTTTACGGACTTTTCGCTTTCTGCGGACCGGCGGCGCAAAGCGGCAAACCAATACGTCCCGCTCAGAGAGAAGAACAAACCATGCGCATCATGTTCACGGCAAACAGGTGCTACTCCCCCCCCGCCGTTGTTTTCTCCGAAACAACACGTCCCCTTAAGATAAGAGCGGGGCATGTGCCATGAAGTCAACCGTTCTTTTATTATCCTTGATGCAATTTATTGAAGACAAGGGGAAATCAGGTCACTTTGAAGACTTCATCCCCTTCGCGCACGCGGTCCTTGACTTTCAACCCGATAAATTCGCCGGCTGAGGCCTTGTCGATCTTCTGGTTATTCACTTCCATGGATTCGACAGTTTCCGTAAAGTCCGTGGTGTGACCGACAAACTTCAGGGTATCTCCGACGCACACTGCTCCCGCGGTGATCTTAATCGCGGCAACGCTCGGCTTGGAAAAAAACTTCATCACTTCGCCAATTTTTTCCTCCGCCATAACAACCTCCTTCCTCTATCCTCTGCTTGCCAAGGGTCGATTCTGTGATGTTCGATGGTTTTCAAGTATAGACATTTTTATTTCAATGACAAGAAAAAAGGCAAGTATCACTACTTACCTTTTCACATGGTATGATTAAAATGGCAAATCGTCCGGCAATATCAGGCTTTTTCCACCGCGCTTTTGCCATAGATTTTTTAGGGGGGAAAGGGGGACAAAAAGACACTCTCTATCCTGAAAGCAATGAATAGCAAAAAGGGGGCTTAATGCCATCCCGGAAAGTATTCTCAGCAGGCATCACGATCTTTGTATGGGTAAGAAGCGGCGTTCATCCTTGCAGACCTTCAGCTCGATAGTCGTGTGAGATCGTTTACCAAATTTATTCAACCGTTTTTTATAATGTTCAGCCGGCATGGGATAACGTGTCACCAGTGCGATGATTGCTGCGTAGTGTTTGGGATGACTCTCTATTCAAACTTAAACGATGTGTACTTCTTCGGAACACTTTTTTATGTTATATAAAGAAAACAGTTTGCGATGAGTACCATGATAAAAAGATTGCAGAAAACAAATGTGAAATGAGAAAGTACGGAACATCAATTGGTAAAAAGGGTATATCTCCAAGAAAAGCAGGTGCATGTCTTCGCTAATATCAGATGAGCGACATCAGATCGGGAGGTTCAGTGAGCATGAAAAGAGTATTTTTGTATCTGGTTACCAATATTGCCGTGATTCTGGTTCTGAGCATTGTTTTACGTTTACTGGGAGTCGACCGCATTCTGGATGAAAAAGGCGTCGGTCTTAACATCACCAATCTGCTTGTTTTTGCGGCGGTATTTGGCTTCGGCGGTTCATTTATATCCTTGGCGTTATCAAAGTGGACGGCGAAAAGATTGACCGGTGCCGAGGTCATCAACTCTCCGAGAAACGCCACAGAACAATGGCTCGTCAATACAGTAAGAAACCAAGCAAAGATTTGTAATATCGGAATGCCTGAAGTGGCTATTTTTGATTCACCCGTGCCTAACGCATTCGCTACGGGGATGAGCAAAAACAACGCTCTGGTCGCTGTAAGCAGCGGACTGCTTCGAATTATGGACAAAAACTCGGTTGAAGCCGTCTTGGGACATGAAATGAGCCACGTTGCCAATGGCGACATGATCACCCTAAGCCTTATTCAAGGGGTTGTGAACACTTTCGTAATCTTCTTGTCACGGGTTGTCGGCCATTTCGTTGATCGGGTCATTCTCAAAAATGAGGAGGGGCACGGGATGGGCTTTTTTCTGACCACAATCATCGCCCAGATCGTTTTTGGCATCCTGGCGAGTGTCGTCGTGCTCTGGTTCAGCAGGCAAAGAGAATTTCGGGCAGATGCCGGAGGGGCAATGCTTTCAGGACGGGAAAACATGATTGCCGCATTGGAAGCGCTCCAAAAAGGGGTCCAGGAACCGCTTCCCGACCAGATGTCCGCTTTCGGCATCAGCGGCAAGTCTTCCAGTCGTGGTTTCAGCATTCTGTTTATGAGCCACCCCCCCCTGGAGGATCGCATTGCTGCACTCAAAGAGGAAAGCCGGACGGAAAAGACCGGTTGAGCAAACGTGATGACGCAATCGGAATGCTTTTTTGAACAGTCACGGAGAATTGAAAGGTAACAGTTTTTCGTAAAAGCTTTTTGGCAACCGGAATGCAGGGCCGCAGCAAAGCCTTTAATGAAAAGAGGTTAAGCTTAACCGAACATCGTATTTACTTGCCCAACACCCCTCCGGAGACTATGAAAGCCATGGCCTTTGAACTGTCTATATCCAGTGGGGTAACCCGTTCCACGGGGAATATAAGCACCTGACCGGCAAAATTGTACGATTGAGGGAAATAAACGGCAACGTGCGCTGAGAGAGATAGAAGAGCCAAATCTTCTCTTGTAACAAATCCAATCATCTTTGGCCCCCCTGCAACGACCTCAACGATAGCCGGCTTATCAAAACTTTTTTTGTCACCGGCAAAAGCAAGGATAAGATCTTTGATTGCAGAGTACAACAGTTTGATGACAGGTAATCCGTTAAAAAGACGGTCAATCAAGGTAAAAAATTTATACCCCAAATAATTTGAGGCAAAAAAGCCGATCAGTGTTATCAGAACCAAAGTGATGGCAGAACCCAGGCCGGGAATGGGAAGATGGAAAAGACTGTCAAACTTCCTGATGACCATGACGATAATGATAACAGTTAATGCGGCCGGGACAAAAACCAAAAGGCCTTTAAGAAAATAACCCAGTAAACGTTTCACCCTATTCCCTCCCCTTAATGTGTTGTCTTTATCCGTATTATTTCCGGTCTGTTTCTTCAAGAAAATCTTTCGAAAAAAAGGTATGTGCTAAAAAGATTTTACTGAATTCAATCATAACTGATCATGTAAAAATCACCTGACAATTATGGATCCGAACGAATTCACTATTCCAACTATCACGTATATAAGGAAAATAAAGATAATATGATTAGTATTGTTTCCTTAGAGACGTTTTGGGCGAATCTTTCCACCTGACAACCATTGACTTGAGAAAAGCGCGAGAAGCCTTTGTGCATTCCTGAAAACATGCCTGTCATCGATTGGCGGGAGACGCCTCTGAAGCGAGGTGTACATAAGGCGCTGATCGTGGATGAGTACGGCGCTTTCCAAGGTATTGCAACGCCGTATGACATCTCCAATTCATGGGGATTCATGGGTTTACACATTTGCCTGACGCAGTGCGGGCTGTTCAAAGAAATGATGGTCACTGGCTATGAGATGGTGGATTGGCCATCGGCGAGCGAAGAAGACCCGTTGCTCTCAAATCCATTATTGAAAAAGAGGAAGGGCTGTTAAATACTCTGGGAGTAACTGATCAGATTGATGGGTCCGAGCTTGGCTTTGAGGTTGTTGATATGGACGGACGACGTGTGGATAAAGTTCTTGTCCATATTTTGTCAAATTTATAAGGCAATAAAAAAGGCAAGTATCGCTACTTGCCTTTTTTATTATGATATCGGTGATGCCGGGAAACCGGCTGTCAATTTTAGGCTTTTTCCGTCGTCGCTTTCGTCTTGCCCTTGGTTTTTGCTTCACCCTTGACCTTGACCTCAGCCTGATCCTTGACGAATTCGATAATGGACACGGGAGCGTTGTCTCCTTCCCGGAATCCCAATTTGATAATCCGGGTATAACCGCCCTTGCGTTCACGATAGCGCTCCGCGTACTCGGAGAAAACCTTCTCCACGACATCCCGCTCCCGTATCACAGCCAGAGCCTGACGCCGGGCATGCAGTTCCCCTCTTTTGCCGAGGGTAATCATCTTTTCCGCCAGCCGTCTTAATTCCTTCGCTTTGGAATCCGTCGTCGTGATCTTTTCATACTTCAACAGGGACGTGACCATGTTCTTCAACATGGCCTCCCGGTGAGCGGTAGGGCGGCCAAATTTCTTTTTCTGGTATCCGTGACGCATGAAGAACTTCCTTTCTCAGATTTCCGTAATAATATTTGTGGTTCCGTTCCCTGACCTAATCCGCATCTTCGCGTTTCGGCTGGTTCCAGGGTGGAAAATCAAGTTTCATTCCAAAACCAAGGCCCATCTCCGCAAGGATTTCCTTGATTTCATTCAGGGATTTGCGGCCGAAGTTCTTGGTTTTCAGCATCTCCGGCTCGGTCTTCTGCACCAGTTCTCCGATGAGGCGGATGCCGGCATTCTTCAGGCAATTCGCCGACCGTACGGACAACTCGAGATCGTCGAACGGCCGCAGGAGATACTCGTTCACATCCTGTTTCTCTTCGACTTCCTCTTCCTGGACCTCGCTTTCCCCCTCGTCGAAGTTGATGAATATCTCCAACTGGTCCTTCAGGATTTTTGCGGCATAGGCAATGGCGTCTTCCGGCAGGATACTGCCGTCGGTCCATACCTCGAGAATCAATTTATCATAATCAGCAACCTGGCCGACACGGGCATAGGTCACCGTATATTTGACCTTTTTGATGGGCGAGTAGATGGCGTCAATATTGATGGTGCCTTCGGACTGATCCGGATCCCGTTCCTTCTTCGCCGGAATGTAGCCCCGGCCAACCCGGACAACGAGTTCCGCTTTCATCGTGGCGCCTTCGGACAGGGTCGCAATGTAGTGTTCCGGATTGAGCACTTCCACCGTACCGTCCGTGATGATGTCGCCAGCCCGGATAACCTTGTCGCCGGAGGCATCGATATGGACCGTTTTGGGGCCATCCTGATGCATTTTTAGGCGAATCCCCTTGAGATTCAGGACAATGTCCGTCACATCTTCCTTGACGCCGGGCACCGTCGAAAACTCGTGAAGCACGCCGTCGATTTTAACGGAGACAATCGCGGCCCCGCTGATGGATGACAAAAGAACCCTTCTTAAGGCATTGCCAAGCGTCGTACCGAAACCCCGCTCCAACGGCTGGATCGTGAATTCACCATACGACGCCGTATGGTTGGTCTCATCGACTTCAATCCGCTTGGGTCTGATCAAATTATACCAGTTTTTTAGCATGGTTTACTTCCTCTGCCCTTTGGGTTTTCAAGATTTGTTATTCCGCATTCAATTGTTTTTACTTGGAATAGAGTTCTACGATCAGCTGCTCCTGAACCGGCATGGTCAATTCTTCGCGCACCGGCAACATCTTCACCGTTCCCTTAAAGTTCTCTTTATCCAATTCCAACCACTGAGGAACACCCCTGCGGGCAACAGTACTTACCGCTTCCGAGATCCGGGCGATCGTTCTGCTGTTTTCTTTAACTGCAATTTCATCGCCGATTTTTAAGAGATAAGACGGAATGTTCACCCTTTTACCGTTCACGAGGAAATGGTTGTGACGCACCAGCTGACGTGCTTCCGTCCGGGAGTTGGCAAACCCCATTCTGAACACCATGTTATCCAGCCTTCTCTCCAAAAGTAAGAGCAGATTCGTGCCGGTAATGCCCTTTTGCCGGTCTGCCTTCTCAAAATAACCGGCAAACTGTTTCTCCAGGATTGTGTACATTCGCTTGAGCTTCTGCTTTTCCCGCAACTGCAGACCATAGTCGGAATACTGCTTCTTTCTGCCCTGACCGTGCTCTCCCGGCGCATACCCTCTGCGCTCGAATGCACACTTTTCGCCGAAACAACGATCTCCTTTGAGAAATAGTTTCAAGCCTTCCCTACGACACAACCTGCATACAGACTCGCAATACCTTGCCAAGACCGCCTCCCTGTTATCTTCTTAAATATAACCTATTAATATTTATAATTAACTTAAATAAGATCAAACTCTTCTCCGCTTCGGTGGACGGCAACCATTATGGGGAATGGGTGTTACGTCCCGGATGAGACTGATCGTCAAACCCGCCAACTGTAAAGACCTTAGTGCAGATTCCCTTCCGGAACCGGGTCCTTTAACATAAACCTGAACGCGGCGCACACCGTGTTCCTTGGCTTTCTTGACCGCATCTTCCGCCGCCATCTGCGCCGCGAAAGGGGTGCTTTTCCGGGAACCCTTGAATCCCTGCATTCCCGCCGACGCCCAGGAAATGACGTTGCCCGTCATATCGGTGATCGTCACGATCGTATTGTTGAATGTCGACTGAATATGGGCAATTCCTTCCGGAATATTTTTCTTCTCTTTTTTCTTACCCGTTTTCCTTACCGGCTTAGCCATGCTGCCTCCAGATTAATCTTCTTGATTCGGTTCTATTATTTTTTCTTACCGGCAATGGCCCTTCTGGGACCTTTTCTTGTCCGGGCGTTCGTCCTGGTCCGCTGTCCTCTCGCCGGCAGGCCTTTCCGATGACGCAGGCCACGATAAGTACCTATATCCATTAACCTTTTGATGGACATGGACACGTCCCGCCGGAGATCGCCTTCCACCTTATGTTCCTTGTCAATAATGCTTCGGATGGAACTTACTTCGGAATCCGCAAGGTTGTCCGTCTTGGTATTGTAATTGATACCCGCCTTATCAAGTATCTCCCTCGCCGTCGATCGTCCGATGCCGTAGATATAGGTCAACGCAATTTCCATACTTTTGTTCTTTGGTAAATCAACTCCTGCAATTCTTGCCACCTGACAACCTCCTCGTTATTCCGGCAAATTAACCCTGGCGCTGCTTATGCTTTGGATTCTCACAGACGACGCGCAAAACACCATGTCTTTTCACGATGATGCACTTATCACATATTCTCTTTACCGATGATCTTACTTTCACGATCCCACTCCCTTTTTTAAGGTCAAAACGCTTTTTCTGCCTGTTATCTGAATACTATGCCAGCCGTCCCTCATTTGGAACGATAAGTAATTCTTCCTCTGGTTAAGTCATAAGGCGAGAGTTCTACCGTGACCTTGTCACCGGGGAGAATCTTTATGAAATGCATACGCATTTTCCCCGAGATATGAGCGAGCACTTTATGGCCGTTTTCCAGTTCCACCCGGAACATGGCGTTCGGCAGCGGCTCAATCACTCTGCCATCGACTTCTATTGCTTCTTCTTTTGCCATCCTCTTTCCGCTTTACTTTAACGTTGTCTTACTGCAGCCGGCTGAGAATGTCGGGCCCTTTTTCCGTAATGGCCACAGTATGTTCAAAATGCGCCGACAACCGCCCATCCTCCGTAACCACCGTCCAGCCATCCTGCAGAAGCTTTACCCTGTACGTTCCCTGGTTGACCATGGGTTCAATGGCCAGCACCATACCCGCTTTCAACTCCAGACCGCGTCCTTTTGTGCCATAATTCGGAACCTGGGGTTCTTCGTGGAGATGGCGTCCAATCCCATGACCGACATAATCCCGTACAACCGAATAACCCGCGGCTTCCACGTTTTCCTGACAAGCGGCGGAGATATCTCCCAATCTGTTTCCCGGCACGGCTTGTCTGATAGCATGATAAAGAGCATCTTCGGTGCAGCGCATCAACCTCGTTGCTTCATCGGACACCTTGCCGATAGGAACCGTGATCGCGGCATCCCCGTAATAGCCGTCGTGGCAAACTCCAAAATCCATGCTCAGGATATCGCCGGCAACCAGCACGTGTTCCGACGGCATCCCGTGAACCACGACGCAATTAACAGAGGCGCATAACGAAAAAGGATAGCCATGATACCCTTTAAACGCCGGCTTGGCCTTTTTCCTCCTGGCCAGTTCTTCCGAGTAAAGATCCAGTTCTTTCGTTGTAATCCCGGGTTTGACGATCCCCCTCAACTCCTGGAGAATCTCGGCAACGATGATATTACTGACCCTGATTTTTTCAATCTCTTCCGGCCGCTTCAGCGTTACCATCGAACGCGACCTCTTTCAATATTCCCTGTCAAATCAACGCCTTCTCGAGGCAATACGTCCCTTCTTCATGAACCCTTCGTACTGTCTGGTCAGAAGATGGGTTTCAATCTGCCCGGCTGTATCGAGGGCTACGCCGACCACAATTAAAAGAGCCGTGCCGCCGAAATAAAAGGGCACATTGAAATAGCTGATCAAAATGCTGGGCAGAACACAAACAGCAGACACATAGATCGCCCCGCTGAAAGTCAGCCTCGTCAGCACTTCGTCGATATAATCCGCTGTCTTCTTTCCGGGCCTGATCCCCGGCACAAAGCCGCCGTATTTCTTCAAATTCTCTGCAACATCTACCGGGTTGTAGGTCACTGCCGTATAAAAGTAGCAGAAGAAAACAATAAATGCCACGTACAGCAGTTCATAGACCACCCGCCCCGGCACCAGAGAGTCCGCGACCATCTTCATCCAGGGATGGGGGATGAAATTCGCAATCGTTGCCGGAAACATGATGATCGATGACGCAAAAATCGGCGGAATGACGCCCGACGTATTGATCTTCAGAGGCAGATGCGTCGACTGGCCGCCGTACATCTTCCGGCCGACGACCCGTTTCGCATACTGGACGGGAATCCTCCTTTGCCCCGTTTCCATAAATACGATGAACCCAACGACACTGATCATCATCACTACCAGGAACAGGATAATAAAAATCCCCATCTCGCCGGTCGATAAAAGCCGGAAGGTGTTGAGAATCGCTTCCGGACCCCGGCATACGATACCGGCAAAAATGATCAGCGATATGCCGTTGCCAATTCCGCGTTCTGTGATCTGCTCACCCAGCCACATGATGAAAGCCGTACCGGCCGTCAGGGTAAGCATCGTCATCAGACGGAACCCCCAACCGGGATCAATCACAATGGATACCCCCGTCGGTCCCGCCATATTTTCCAGGCCAACGGCAATACCGAAACCCTGGATGATACTCAATACAACCGTTCCGTAACGGGTATACTGTATGATCTTTTTCCGACCCGCCTCCCCTTCTTTGGAGAGTTTCTCCAGATGGGGTACCGCGATCGTGAGCAGCTGCAGGATAATCGATGCGCTGATGTAAGGCATGATCCCGAGCGCAAATACAGACAAATTGCTGAGGGCGCCTCCGGCAAACATATCAAAGAGCCCCAGGAGCGATCCTTTGGCCTGTTCAAAAAAAGCCGCCAGTGCCACCGTATCAATTCCCGGCGTCGGCACATGGGCTCCCACTCTGTAAACGGCCAGAAGACCAAAGGTGATAAGAATCCTTTTCTGCAGTTCCGGTATCTTTGATATATTCTTAAAGCCGTCTATCAATTACTCGACCTCTACGACGGATCCGCCGGCTGCCTCGATTTTTTCTTTTGCTCCCTTACTGATCATATCAACCTTTACCGTCAGGGGAACTTTGATTTCACCTTTACCCAGAATTTTAATCGCATCGCCTGTTTTCTTGATCAGACCGCTTTTCACAAGCAGTTCTGCATCCACCACGGCGTTCTGCTCAAAACGGTTTAGATTTTCGACGTTAACGGCGATGACTTCCTTTCGGAATAAGTTCCGAAATCCCCGCTTGGGAAGTCTGCGCGAAAGAGGCATCTGACCACCTTCAAAACCCGGCCGCACCTTCCCGCCGGATCTTGCCTTCTGGCCCTTGTGACCTTTTCCGGCCGTCCCGCCGTGACCTGATCCATCACCACGTCCGACTCGTTTGCGATTTTTGCGTGAACCATCTGGCGGTCTCAGTGTACCCAAATTCATATTTCTTTCCCCTCGATCTCTTCATATTTAACCAGATGACTGATTTTATTAATCATACCACGCACTTCAGCTCTGTCTTCAAGAACCACACTGCGATTCATCTTACCCAGACCAAGACCGCGAAGTACTTTCCGCTGTTTCTCCGGTCTTCCGACATAACTTTTTACCTGCGTGATCTTGAGCATCTTCACCACAACACACACCCCTTCCGTTCTAGATCTCCTCGATGGCCTTGCCTCGCTGCGCGGCAATCATTGCGGGTTCCTTCAACTGCTGAAGTCCGTCGATGGTCGCTTTAACTAGGTTATGGGGATTATGGGAACCCAAACACTTCGTCAGGATATTGTGAATCCCCGCAACCTCCAGAACCGCCCGGACCGCGCCGCCGGCAATCAAACCCGTTCCAGCCGAAGCGGGTTTCAGGAGAACCTTGCCCGCGCCGTAATGGCCGATCACTTCGTACGGAACTGTTTTATCCAGAACAGCGATTTTGGTCATGCTTTTCTTTGCCTGCTCCATTCCCTTGCGAATCGCCTCGGGCACTTCGTGGGCTTTTCCCAAGCCCGACCCGACCGAACCATTGCCGTCCCCAACGACAACGATTGCACTGAATCTGAATCTTCTTCCACCCTTCACGACTTTTGCCGTACGATTGATGGCAATCACCCTATCCAGGAGTTCATCTTCTCTTATATCTCTCTTATTCAAGGCCATTCCCTTCAGCGTAATTTATAAAATTTGCCCGTTAAAACTGTAAACCGCTCTCCCTTGCGCCTTCCGCAAGAGCTTTGACCCGCCCGTGATAGAGGAACCTGCCCCGGTCGAAAACCACCGTCGAGATCCCCAGCGACAGAAGCTTCGCGGAAACCGCCTTGCCCACAGCCTTGGCCACGTCGATCTTTTTCCCGCTAAGAGCCGCCTGATCCAGATCCTTGGACAACGTGGAAGCCTGCGCCAGCGTCTTCCCGACGTCATCCGCAATTGCCTGGACATAGATGTGCCGGTCGCTGCGAAAAACCGATAGTCTCGGTCTTTCCATCGTCCCCTGCACTTTGGACCGCACCCTTTTTGCCCGTTTATCCCTAACCTTTGCTATCCTTTTAGACGACAATTGCCTTACCCCTCTCTTTTTATGCTGCAACGCCTACTTGGCGCCAACGGTCTTCCCTTCTTTCCTGCGGACCACTTCACCAACATATTTTATCCCCTTGCCCTTATAGGGTTCGGGTTTCTTGACACTGCGAATTTCCGAGGCGACCCGGCCGACCAGTTCCTTATCGATCCCGGACACCACGATATTGACCAGCTTATCGACCTTCAGGGTGATGCCTGCCGGCACTTTATATTCCACCGGGGAAGAATATCCGACGGCCAGCTTTAAGACATTGTCCACCACTTCTGCACGATAACCGACACCGGAGATCTCAAGCCCCTTTTCATAACCGGAACTGACACCGGTCACCATATTTGCCACCAGCGTCCGGGTTAATCCTTGATTTTGATCCGATATGCGCGTTTCAGCGAGCTTTTTGATTTCAGCCTTACCCGATTCGACGATTACGTCCACCCCCTGGGGCAGAACCCGTGACAGGGTGCCTTTAGGGCCTTTTACCTCGACGGTCAATCCTTCCTTCTTGATTGTTACGCCGCTCGGTATCTCAATGTGTTTTTTCCCGATTCTTGACATGAAAAAATCACTCCATTTGCTGTGACTTGAACTCCCCGACTACCAAACGTTGCAGAGGACCTCGCCTCCGACGTTCATCGCCCGTGCTTCCTTGTCCGTCATGACACCTTTCGATGTCGTAATAATACTGACGCCATAACCGTTGAGCACCTTGGGAATCTCGTCCTTCCCCAGATAGACCCGGCGCCCCGGCCGGCTCACGCGCTGCAAATTACTGAACACGGGTTTCTTTCCGTCCGTGTACTTTAAATAAATCCGCAGCACATCATGGCCCTTCTCGTCCTTCTTCTGTTCAAAGCTGCTGATGTAGCCGCAATTGAGCAATACCTTCGCGATATCCTGATTCATCCGAGAAAGAAATACATCGACGCTCTTGAAATGCACCCGACTGGCATTCCTGATTCTCGTGATCATGTCCGCAATTGGATCCGTCATCCCCATATCTAATACTCCTTCGTCCTGCCTGTATCTACCAACTGGATTTTATAACCCCAGGAATTTCGCCTTTTAATGAAAGATTTCTCAAACAAAGTCTGCACATATCGAATTTTCTGTAATAAGCTCTCGATCTTCCGCAAAGGGGACAACGATTATATTCCCTTACCGAAAATTTCATTTCTCTTTTTGCCTTTGCGATCAATGATTTCTTTGCCACCCTCGCTCCTCCAGCAATGCCTTTCTTTAAATCCAGTTGTTAATTCTTAAAGGGGACTCCCATCAGTTTTAAGAGGAACCGTGCTTCCTGATCCGTTTTGGCGGTCGTGACGATCACCACGTTCATCCCTCTGACTTTTTCAATCTTATCGTATTCGATTTCCGGGAAGATAATCTGCTCCTTAAGACCCATCGTGAAGTTCCCCATCCCGTCAAAGGACGTAGGCGATATTCCACGGAAGTCACGCACGCGCGGCAGGCTGACGCTGACCAGGCGATCGAAGAATTCATACATCTTATCCTGTCTTAAAGTCACCCGGCATCCGATAGACATACCCTGACGCAGTTTGAACGTCGCAATCGAACGTCTCGCCTTGGTAATAACAGGTTTCTGGCCCGTTATTTTGGAAAGTTCTTCCATCGCGCTGTCGAGCACCTTCACATTCTGAATGGCTTCTCCAAGACCCATATTGACGGCAATCTTCTCGATCTTGGGCACTTCCATAATGCTCTTATAGCCGAACTCCTTCATCATCGCCGGAACGACTTCTTCCTCGTAGTGTTTTCTCAGTCTTGCTTTTGCCATTATCTCACGACCTATGCATCTAAGATCTCGTTACATTTCTTGCAATAACGAACTTTTTTGTTGTCATCCAATACCTTGTACCCATACCGGACCGCTTTGTTACATTTATTGCAAACAAGCATGACATTCGAGATATGGATGGACCCCTCTTTTTCAAGAATACCACCCTTCCCCTTGGCATCCGGTCTCTTATGCCGCTTCAGGATGTTGACTTTCTCGACGACGATCCTGTCTTTCTTCTTGACGATCTGCAACACCTTACCGGTCTTACCCTTTTCCTTGCCTACCGTTACCTTGACCAGGTCGCCTTTTTTTACACCTGTCTCTTGCATCCCTGCTTCCTCATCCCTTTTCATCTGCCCTGGGCAGTTTATCCTCTCGCCTGCAAATATCCGGTTACAATACCTCCGGAGCCAGCGATATGATTTTCATGAATTGCTTCGCCCGCAGTTCCCGTGCCACGGGCCCAAAGATACGGGTTCCGACGGGTTCCATCTGATTGGTAATCAAAACAGCCGAATTCTCATCGAATTTCAGGTAAGAGCCATCAGGCCTCTTCACTTCCTTAGCCGTGCGCACAATCACGGCCTTCATGACATCGCCCTTTTTCACTTTGGAGTTGGGCAACGCCTCTTTCACTGACACCACGATGACATCGCCAACACTTGCGTATCTTCTCTTTGACCCGCCGAGAACCTTGATACAGGCAACCCGTTTCGCTCCGGAGTTATCCGCGACGGTCAATATGGTCTGCATCTGAATCATAGCCGAACCTCTTTATTACCTTTCTCTCTGACCTGCTACTTTGCCTTTTCCAAGATCTCGCGCATTCTCCAGCGCTTGTCCTTACTGAGAGGCCGTGATTCGATAATCAACACCTTATCGCCGACTTGACAGGCATTCTCTTCATCGTGGGCCTTGTACTTGACGTGTCTCTTGACAAATTTATGCACAACGGGATGCTTAACGACCCTTTCCGACAGGACGACAATCGTTTTGTCCATCTTATCGCTGATCACGACTCCCTTTATCGTTCTCTTGTTGCCCCGCTCCGCCATTACGATCGTTCCTCCCTCTGCCTAAGAACTGTGTTTACCCTCGCGACATCCTTACGAATATTCGCCAGTGACGCAGTCGATTCCAGCTGACCGGATGCATTCCTCAATTTCAGCTTGAAATACTCATCTTTGAGCTCTTTCAGCTTCTGCATTAACTCGTCTTTACCTAAATCTTTGATATCTTTAATTTTCATCGGATATCTCCCTGGCCAGAAACTTGGTCGCGATGGGAAGTTTATGCGCTGCCAGCCGGAATGCCTCACGGGCAATTTCTTCCGTAACGCCCTGCATCTCATAAAGCACGGCTCCCGGCCGGATGACAGCCACCCACTCTTCCGGGGCCCCCTTGCCCTTACCCATACGGGTTTCCGCAGGTTTCTTGGTCACGGATTTCTGTGGGAACACCCTAATCCAGATTTTACCGCCTCTTTTGACGTGACGCGTCATGGCAATACGGGCGGCCTCAATCTGCCTGGCCGTAATCCATCCGCATTCAGCCGCCTGCAGGCCAAATTCTCCGAAAGCAATACTCCCCCCCCGGATCGACTTGCCCCCCATGCGACCTCTTTGCATCTTCCGATATTTCACCCTTTTCGGTGCTAACATGTCTTATCCCTCTGTGACTGAAATCTCTATTACAAAACCTGAGCGATAACCCAGGCTTCTGTTATGCCTGTTTCTGATTGGGCAATATTTCACCGTGGAAAATCAAAACCTTGACGCCGATCTGACCGTATGCGGTATGGGCTTCCGCAAACCCGCAATCGATATCCGCCCTCAGCGTGTGCAGGGGAACCCGCCCTTCACGGTACCACTCCGATCTTGACATTTCCGCCCCCCCCAGACGACCGGCACAATTGATCCGAATGCCCTTTGCCCCAAACTTCAGAGCCGACGTCACACACTTTTTCATCGCTCTTCGGAAAGCAACCCTTCTCTCCAGTTGCAAGGCCACGTTTTCCGCGACGAGTTGCGCGTCGATTTCAGGCTTTCTCACTTCGAGAATATTGAGGATGATCTCCCTATTCGTAATTCCTTCGAGGTCTTTTTTAAGCTTTTCGATCTCGGAACCCTTCTTTCCGATAATCACACCAGGTCTGGCGGCATAGATATTAACTTTTGCCCTGTTGGCAGCTCTTTCTATCCCGATCTTGGATATACCTGCGTTATAAAGCTTCTTTTTCAGATACCGCCTGACCTTCAGGTCTTCGTGAAGTAACTCCGCATATTTCTTTTCTGCATACCACGAGGAACTCCACGTCTTGATACCGCCTAATCGCAACCCAACCGGGTTAACCTTCTGCCCCAAACCTCCACCTCCTCAATACTTACGCTTCGTCCAATACAATCGTAATATGACTCATTCTCTTTTTGATCGAAGCCGCGCGACCCTGAGCACGGGCTCGCCATCTTTTTAGGGCCGGACCCTGATCAACAAAGATCTTTTTTACATAAAGGATTTTTTCATCGATATTTGGATTCTGAGTCGCATTGGCCACGGCCGATTTCAACAACTTCGCCACAATTTCCGCAGCTTTCTTCCTCGTAAATTGCAATGTCATCTGGGCTTCTTCGATCTTCTTCCCTCTGACTAAATCGACCACCAGCCTCGCTTTCTGAGGAGAGATCCTGACATATCTGACAACGGCTTTCGCTTCCATATCCCTAAAGACTCCAATTAAACCGGTCTGCGACCGGAGCATATTTATTTTCTGACCTTGGTTTTCCGGTCCCCCGCATGGCTGTAAAAAGTCCGCGTCTGGGCAAACTCACCCAGTTTATGGCCCACCATATTTTCCGTCACAAACACGGGGATAAATTTCTTTCCATTGTGTACCGCGAAAGTATGACCGATCAATTCCGGTGTAATGGTTGAACGCCGGGACCACGTCTGGATAACCGTTTTGCTTCCCGATCCCTCGACTTTCCTCACCTTTTCGATGAGTTTTTCCTCTATGTACGGGCCTTTACGTATTGAACGCGCCACTTCCTATCCCCTTCTCTTCACAATATACTTGTCAGTCCGTTTATTGGTTCTTGTCTTATGGCCTTTTGTCGGAATACCCCAAGGCGTACACGGATGCCTGCCACCTGATGACTTCCCTTCACCGCCGCCCATCGGATGATCAACGGGATTCATCACGACACCTCTCACCTTTGGGCGCTTGCCAAGCCATCGCGTCCTTCCCGCTTTTCCGATACTGACATTTTCATTTTCAATATTGCCGACCTGACCGATCGTCGCCCGGCATTCGATAAAGATCTTGCGGACTTCACCGGACGGAAGCCTCACCTGGGCATAATTTCCCTCTTTTGCCATCAGCTGACCATATGACCCTGCACTCCGGATCAGCTGGCCGCCTTTGCCGACCTTAAGTTCCAGATTATGAATCAAGGAACCAAGGGGAATATTCTTCAGGGGCACGGCATTACCCGGTTTGATATCCGCCTTCACGCTGCTGACGACCTGATCGCCTACGGAAAGTTTCGCCGGGGCGATGATGTAGCGTTTCTCCCCGTCCGCATAGTGCAAAAGAGCAATCCGGCTGCTGCGATTGGGATCGTATTCGACGGAGAACACCTTTGCCGGAATGTCGTCCTTATCGCGGCGGAAATCGATTAATCTGTAGCGTCGTTTATGGCCCCCGCCGATATGACGGCTCGTCAGACGACCGTAACTGTTTCTGCCTCCCGTCTTCTTGATGGGACGCAGGAGACTCTTCTCCGGTTCTGTTTTGGTTATCTCTTCAAAATCCGAACAGGTCTGGAACCTTCTACCCGGTGATGTGGGTTTGTACTTTACAATTGCCATCCGTTATATCCCTCTTACCTAGACACCATCAAAGATCTCTATCTTGTTTCCCGGTACAAGCTTGACGATCGCTTTTTTCCAGTCCTGGGTTCTGCCGATGTTTTTCCCGACACGCTTACTCTTACCCTGCACATTCATGACACGAACATCCAGCACCTTAACTTTGAATAACTTCTCGACAGCTTGGCCGATCTCTATTTTATTTGCCCGCCGATCGACTTCGAACAGGTACTTGCCCGATTCTTCTCGGGCGAGCGTGCTTTTCTCCGTGATAAGAGGCCTTTTGATAATCTGATACATTTCCATTATGCCAACAACGCCCCCTCTACCTTTTTCACGGAAGGCTCCAGGAAGACAACCTCCTTATAATCGAGCAAGTCGTACACATTGATGCCTTCGGATCTGACCATCTTTACATCCTTCAAATTACGAGAGGACATTTCCAGCACTGGATAGGACTGATCAATCACAAACAGAGCCTTTCCCCATCCGAAACGATCCACAACCTCCTTAAACTGCTTGGTTTTGATGGCATCCATCGGGAAATCCTTCAGAATGTACATCAGATTTTCCTTGCACTTCATGCTGAGTGCGGAAATGAGAGCCTTCTTCCTGACCTTGCGGGAGACTTTGAACGCGTAGCTTCTGGGTTGGGGACCGAAAACGATTCCACCTCCCCGCCACACCGGGGACCTGCTCGTTCCGGATCTCGCGCGACCGGTTCCCTTTTGCCGCCAGGGTTTCTTGCCGCCGCCGCTGACTTCGCTTCTTCCCTTTGTCTTGGACGTACCTTTTCTGCGCGCTGCCTGCTGCATCCGCACGACGTCATAAATCACATCCTGATTCACATCGCTTCCAAATACGGCATCGCTCAGTTCGATTTCCGACACTTTCTGCCTGTCAATATTATACACATCAGCCATCGGCATCTTAATTACTCCAATTCCTACTTATTTCCCGATTTTATGGATTGCTTGACAAGAAGGAGTCCGTTTATGCCTCCCGGCACGGCACCTTTGACCAGCAAAACATTCTTATCCGGCCGGATTGCCCACACCAGAAGATTCTTGACCGTATTCCTTGCGTTACCCATCTGACCAGGCAGACGGGTTCCCTTGAAGACCCGCGAAGGATCCGCACTAGCCCCGATCGAACCCGGAGCACGATGGAACATCGAGCCGTGGGTGGCCCTACCGCCACCGAAACCGTGTCTTTTCACAACACCGGCGAAACCTTTGCCCTTCGTTGTCCCGGTAATGTCCACATAGTCACCGGGGCTGAATATTTCGGCTTTGACTTCCTGGCCCAGTTCGTATTCGTCCGGATTACCCGGCATCTCCCTGAGGAAGCGGAAGACGCCTTTTCCGGCTTTATTAAAATGACCCTGAAGCGGCTTGGTTACATGGGATTGCTTAATCCGACCATACCCCAGCTGAATGGCGTCATATCCATCACCCGCCACCGTCTTCTTCTGGATGATCACAGACGGCTCCATCTCGATGACCGTGACGGGAATCGCTTCACCGTCTTCTGCAAAGATCTGTGTCATGCCCAGTTTTCTGCCAATCAGTCCCTTTTTCATCACTCTCTCGTTCACTTTTCTATTTATGGATTCAATCCATCATCATGAAAGCTCGCGCTTCAAACCTGTTATGCCTTGATCTCGACATCCACGCCAGCCGACAATTCAAGCTTCATCAACGCGTCTACCGTAGACTGCGTGGGCTCAATGATATCGATTAACCGCTTGTGGGTACGAATCTCAAACTGCTCCCGGGACTTCTTATCCACATGGGGTGAGCGGTTCACACAGTACTTGTTGATTTCGGTGGGCAGAGGAATCGGACCGGCAACCGCCGCACCCGTTCTCTTTGCCGTTTCGACAATCTCCTCGACCGAGCGGTCAAGCAGTTTGTAATCATAGGCCTTCAGGCGTATTCTTATCTTCTGATCTTTCATGGGTTTCCGTTGTATTTCGTATTTTGAATTAGCTATGCAATGATTTTGCTGACCACGCCCGCACCGACTGTTCTTCCACCCTCGCGGATAGCAAAGCGCAGCTTTTCTTCCATGGCGATCGGGGTAATCAATTCTACGCTCATTTCCACATTATCGCCGGGCATAACCATCTCGACGCCTTCAGGCAGATTGGCCACACCGGTCACATCCGTTGTCCGGAAGTAGAACTGGGGGCGGTATCCCGTGAAGAATGGGGTGTGACGACCGCCTTCCTCCTTCGTCAGGATGTAAACCTGAGCCAGGAATTTCGTATGGGGCGTAATGGAACCGGGCTTGGCCACAACCTGACCACGCTCCACTTCTTCACGTTTTGTCCCTCTGAGGAGGAGACCTACGTCATCGCCAGCTCTGCCTTCATCCAAGGTCTTGCGGAACATCTCCACACCCGTACAGACCGTCTTAATCGTGGGCCGGATGCCGATGATTTCCACTTCCTCGCCCGTTTTGATGATACCGCGATCGACTCTTCCCGTCACCACAGTACCTCTTCCGGAAATGGTGAAGACGTCACCAACCGGCATCAGGAAGGGCTTGTCCAGATCCCGTACGGGCTCCGGAATA
>ERZ795054.1098-NODE-1098-length-27144-cov-5.322234_pt1 | contig 27144 bp, 18 predicted proteins | sample MGYA00375138_ERZ795054 | MGnify/ENA primary metagenome ERZ795054 (study PRJEB30183, sample SAMN05720215) | anaerobic digester metagenome | isolation source: active sludge of municipal wastewater-treating anaerobic digesters | place: USA | collected 2014-12-23 ... | reverse complement strand
CTGCTCGTCCATCTTGCGGATATACCGCGGATCCGCCGTCTTTACCTCCTCCACCTCCTTCATCAGCCGCTCCTGGTCGAAGGAAACATCTACCAGGTTCTCCAGGATCATCCGCAGCGACTCGATATCTTCCCCCATAGCCTCCTGCTGCATCTGCTGCTGCATCTCATCGAGCTTCTCGGCCAGGTCCTCCATCTTCTGCGCAGCATTCTTCTGGCTCTGCGATGCCTTGCCGCGCTTGCCCTTCTGAAGGTTGTCGCTGCTCTGCTTCATCTCCTCCCGTATGTCCTGCTGCTCCTTATCGGTGTTCTGCATATTGAAGGGGTCCTCCAGCTCCTGGTTCTGCTTCTCCAGGTCCTTCAGGTCCTTCGTCAGGGCCTCGAACTCCTGGTTCAGCTTCTCCTGCTCCTTCCCCAGCTCGTCCTCCTTCTTCCCTCCCTGCTCGGTCTGCCGCTGCAGCTCCTCCTGCTTGCGTGCCAGCTCCTCCATGCGGTCCACCGTCTCCTCCAGTTTCTTCTCGAACTCCAGTTGCTTGAAGAGCTCCAGGTTGCGGTCCAGCTCCTTCTCCAACTCCTCGCTGCCCATCTTCATCTTCTCCATCATCTCGTTCACCTTGTCGCGGTCCACCTCTTCCAGCATCTTGCGCAGCTCTTCGAACATCTGCTTCATCTCCTCGTCAAACACCTCATTGAAGAGCTTCTCCAGCTCCTGCTGCTTCTGCATCAGCCGCTCATCCACCTCCCGGTACTGCTCTTCGCGCTGCAGCTTTTGCTCGTTCTGCTGCATCAGTTCCCTGAACTGCTCTTCCAGTGATTTTTCCTGACGGAGCAGGTCCTCGATCTTTCGCTTGTCCTGCCAGTTGAGCGACTCCTTCTGCATCAACTCCTTGCGCAGATTTTCAATCTCATCCATCAGGCGGCGGGTCTCCTTCAGCATGTCCCCCATTCCCTCCTGCACCTCCTCTGTAGCCTCATCATAGGCCTTGCTCACTTCTGCCCGGGTGGGGGCACGGTACACCCGCTTCTGTGAGCGCGACGATTTACTACCATTCACCCCGTCATTATCCCAGATTTCAAAAAAGTAGCTCAGCTCTTCGCCCGGAGCCAGTCCGGCGGCCGCCATATCCAGGTAATGGAAGAACTGCTCCTGGCTGCTTCGGCCCGGAAGGGGCAACAGGGTGATCTCCTCCTTGCCCAGCAACTCCCCGTTCTCCCCGCTGCGTTGGCTATGGAACTCCAGGCGGGCGAAACCGTAATCGTCCTTCACCATACCCCGGAAATACAGGCGCTGGTCGAAAACGGAATCCCGGTACTCCTCCACCATGATCTGCGGCCAGGCATCAGGGATGGCCAGCAGCCGGTACGAAAGGCTGTCAGTGTTCACCATCCAACTGTTCCTTACGCTGACGCTGTATTCGAGGTTCTGCATTACCCGAATGCGCTCACTCACCGAATTCCCTCCCTCCAGGCGGAGCTCCCGCAAGGCCGGCCCGGTCCTCAGCTGCACACTCTCGGCATCGCGGGTGTAGAACTTCCAGGTGAGCATAGTGCCCTCGGGCACGCTGAGATCGCCGGTATTCTCCAGCACCTCGTCCTTGCGCCCGGTATAGGCAGGATAGTCCAGTACCGCATCAAAGCTGAGGATGATGGGCTTGGCCAGCACCCTCAGGGTATGCTCCGCGCTGGTCAGCTGGGCGGTGACCAAACGGAAGACAATGTCTTTCTGCACATTACGAAAACGGTAATGGAAGTTCACCGCATCGTCCTTCACCATGCGGTAGCGGCCCTCCGAAGTTTCCACATACACTATATCCGGGGTTTCCTCCCCAAGCACCCCCACCTCAAGTACGTAGTCTTCCTGCTGCACCACGGCCAGGCCTTCGTTGCGTATTTCGAGCTGATAAGGAAGCGCTTTTTCATAATGGGTATTATACCTCACCAGGCGTTCCGCCGGCTCCCGGATGAGGCTGGGCGAGGCGAAGAGGAGTACCAGGACCACCCCCAGGGGCGCCAGGGCGTATTTCAGGTACCTGCGGTTGGCCCGCAGATCAATGGCCGATGGAAAGGGGATGGGACGAAGCTCGGCAGTCCGTTGATCGATGCTGGCTTCGATCAGGGTACGGGACATGGGGGAGTCCTGCGCTATCGTTTTGAGCTGCAATACATTAAGCAGCTTGTCCTGTACATTGGCGAAATGCTTCCCGATGATCCCTGCCGCCTGTTCGTGGCTGATAAGCCGCCCGAAACGGAACAGATGGGCGAGGGGGATGAACACCCAGCGGTACAGGATGAAGAGTGCAGCCGCCAGCCAGGCAAAGAAGAGCACAGCCCTGCCCTGCCCGGGAAGCCAGGCCAGGTACTCCAGCAGGGTCACCAGCAGGAAAAAGCTGAGCAGGGCCCCCATGCTGTATAGTGCCCCGCGGATCAGCAGGTTCTTGTAGTACTTGCGGATGAAGGCATCCAGCTTTTGTATGAGGATGTCGTAATTGCTTGTCATATATGTTGTTCCCGAGGGAAGACGGACAAAGAACCCATAAAAACGTTAATCAGGAAAGGATATTTTCGATCTTCGCAAAGTTATCATTTTCACTCCTTAAGCTAATGAATATGCGTGTTACCCTGCTCTCCCTCCTGGCTATCGTCCTAATGATGAACACTTCACGGGCCCAACAGGTTCACCCGGACATTTATCATCCCTGCGCCCATCATAAGGCCATGGGTGCATCCATGCTTCCCGAGAGCGTAAACGCCCAGCTCCAGGATTATGATGTAACCTTCTATCATCTTGACCTGAACGTTTCGAGCCTGAACACTACGGTGAGCGGAAAGGTGAAAATGGAGGCGAAGGTGACCGCCTCCTCGCTGGACACCCTGGTACTCGACCTCATGAACTATCTGACCGTGGATTCGGTCAGGGTGAACGGGATTACCCGCAGCTTTTTCAAGAACAACGATCAGCTCTTTATCCTCATCAGTCCGGCCCTGGCCCCGGATGCGGCTTTCAGTTCCGTGGTGCATTACCATGGCACTCCGCCTTCCTCGGGCTTCTTTTCCGGCATCACCAGCGCCTATAATTCCACCTACGGCAAACGGGTCACCTGGACGCTTTCGGAGCCTTTCAACGCCCGGCAGTGGTGGCCCTGCAAGCAGGACCTCACCGACAAGGCCGATTCATCCTGGTGCTTCCTTACCACCGACGCTGGGGAAATGGCTGGTTCCAATGGCCTGCTTACCAATGTGGTAAGCCTTTCCGGCAACAAAAAGCGCTATGAGTGGAAGTCGAAATATCCCATTGCCTACTACCTTATTTCGTTTTCCGTGGCCGATTACCAGGACTACAGCATTTACTGCCATCCACAGGGCCTGGGCGACTCCATCCTCATTCAGAACTTCATCTACGACCACCCCAACTGTCTGCCCAACAACCAGGCTGCGATCAACGCCACAGCCGATCTCATCGAACTCTATTCCGATAAGTTCGGTATGTATCCTTTCCCCGAGGAGAAGTACGGACATTGCCTCGCCCAGATCGGGGGCGGGATGGAGCACCAGACCATGACCACCCTGGGTTCATTCAATTTTGAACTGGTGGCCCACGAGCTGGGGCATATGTGGTATGGGGACGACATTACCTGCGCCACCTGGAGCGATATATGGATTAACGAAGGCTTCGCGTCCTATACCGAATATGTGGCGTTGGAGAACCTTTACAGCCCGGCCGATGCCCGCTGGTGGATGACCCAGGTGAACAACAACGTGATGAGTCAGCCCGACGGCAGCACCTATGTTCCTCCCAGTCAGGCCGTTCCGGGCAACGACTGGCGCATCTTCAACGGCCGTCTCAGCTACAACAAAGGGGCATCGATCCTACAGATGCTGCGCTGGGAGCTGGGCAGCGACTCCCTCTTCTTCCATATCCTCCGCACATACAGCGATCAGTATGGCGACAGTGTAGCCACGGGGGACGACTTCCGTGATGTGGTGAGCGCGGTCACCGGGCAGAACTGGGCCTGGTTCTTCGATCAGTGGTATTACGGTGAAGGTTACCCTACGCATAACATTGTATGGCACCAGGTTGGCAATGAGCTGATAATGAACGTTCATCAGAGCGCATCCTGGCCCTCGGTAACTCCCTTCTTCAAAATGCACCTCGAGCTCAGGGTGCTCACCAGCCAGGGAGAGAGCTTCGTCAGGATATTCCACGAAAACCCTTCACAGGTGCATACCGTTGCGGTGCAGGGTACCGTGAACAGCGTTCAGATCGACCCCAATGAATGGACCCTAGATATGCCGGGATCCATTGCTGTTGGCCTCGGGGAACCCGAACAGGGCTTTGTTTTCAATATATTCCCCAACCCCGCCACGCAGAGCGCCACGCTCAGCCTGGAGTGCCGTCCCGGTGCCAGTGTCTCATACAGGCTCTTCGATGTCTCCGGTCGCCAGGTAATGGAAGGAAAAGCACAGAACGGCAATAACACACTGGATATCAGTACTGTCGAGGGCGGAACGTATATGCTGCGACTGACCGACGGACAGCATGTTTCGAGTCGCCCGATCGTGAAGTTGTAAGCGGTTTCATTGCTCAATGCTCAGAGCTCAGTGCTCAGTGCTCATAGTCAGTGAACAAGGAAATCATTGGGACCGTTTTAAGCTCCGTTCTGCTGTTCGAATGCTGGAATAGATGATGGCACCCAGCTCATCACATGCTATCAACACTGAATTCATACTTCCTACTGATTCCGTTGCGTCTCTATTTCTCAATAACCGAAGACAGGTCGTTGTCTCGCGTAATTCCTTTAGTACGATTCTTAATTTATGGATGAAGTCCTTTCGGGATTCTGCCGAACATCTTTGTAATTCATAGTAATCGTTTATAATATATACGATTACCACCCCTCAAAACGGACAAAATGATGATGAATTTATTTCAGTGAATTAGAAAAATGATCAGTGAACAATGTCTATGTGCCTTGAGCATTGAGCACTAAGCATTGAACTACTTCAGCCGTTCCACTGCCCGTGCGATTCGGGCCAGGCTTTCTTCCTTACCCAGGACATCAAGGATATCGAAGAGGTGAGGGCCGGCGGAGGTACCTACCAGGCACAGCCGGAGGGCATTGAGCACAGCGCCCATATTGTGGCCTTCGGCGGAGATCCATTCCTTTACGGCGCCTTCCAAGACGGGGGACTGCCAGGGAGCGATCCCGTCCAGCAGACCGGCCAGGGCCTTCATCTGGCCCGCCGTACCCTCGTTCCAGCGCTTCGCCACTACTTTCTCATCGTAATCTGAAGGGGCTTCGAAGAAGTAAAGCCCCTGTTCCAGCAGATCGGTGGCGAACACGGCACGCTCCCGGATGAGGGAAACCACTTTGACTGCCACTTCAGGGTTTGTCGTGATACCCCGTCCTTTCAGCCCTTGCATCAGCACTCCGGCCAATTCATCATCCGGGCGCAAACGGAGGTAATGCTGGTTAAAGGAACGGGCCTTGTCCAGATCGAAGCGGGCCCCGGACCTTCCTACCCTCTCCAGGCTGAAGGCTCCACAGAGCTCGTCCATACTGAAGATCTCCTGTTCGGTGCCCGGGTTCCACCCCAGAAGGGCCAGGAAATTGATGAAGGCCTCGGGATAATATCCTGATTCCCTGTAACCTGAAGAGACTTCCCCACTGAAGGGATCTGTCCATTGCAGCGGAAACACAGGGAATCCCAGCCGGTCGCCGTCCCTCTTGCTCAGCTTGCCCTGACCATCCGGCTTCAGCAGCAAGGGCAGGTGGGCGAACACAGGCGGTTCCCAACCGAAGGCCTGGTAGAGCATATAGTGCAATGGGAGCGAAGGCAGCCATTCTTCACCCCGGATCACGTGCGTCACCTCCATCAGGTGGTCGTCCACGATGTTGGCCAGGTGGTAGGTAGGCATCCCGTCCGACTTGAACAGGACCTTATCGTCCAGCGTGGCGGAGTTCACGGTCACCGTGCCGCGGATCTCGTCGTCAACGCTGATGTCTTCCCTGGCGGGCATTTTGAAACGGATAACGTAGGGAACACCTTCCTCCAGCAGGGCCCTGGTTTCCTCGGTACTCAGGCTGAGGGAGTTGCGCATATCCAACCTCACGGCCGCACAATAGCTGGTATTGGGCGCCTTTTCTGCTTCGAGCCGCTTACGCAGTGTGTCCAGTTCTTCGGGGGTATCGAAAGCGTAATACGCCAGATCTTTCTTAACCAGTTCCTCGGCGTAACGCGGGTAGAGGTCTTTGCGGTCCGACTGGCGGTAGGGACCGAAGGGTCCGCCCATATCCGGCCCCTCATCGAAGTGGATGCCAGCCCAGCGAAGGGACTCGATGATGTAGGCTTCGGCACCGGGCACGAAGCGCTGCTGGTCGGTATCTTCAATACGCAGGATCATCGATCCCCCCTGCCTGCGGGCGAAAAAATAGTTGTAGAGGGCAGTGCGCACGCCACCGATATGCAGCGGCCCCGTAGGGCTGGGTGCAAAGCGTACGCGGATGTTGGACAAGGGTTCTTTCATCATGGATTCAGTCCTCCCGGATGGGGGATGCAAAGGTAAAGAGACTGGGGCATTTAACATTTAGCATTTAACATTGAACATTTCGCATTGGCATTTATCATTTTGATGCTTTTGACTGCATAGTTGTGATGCTGCTGTATACAATAGCGATCAGTTCGTCAGATTCTTTCAATAGCCGAATCAACGGTTCCTTATGTGAGCCTATCCTGTTTCTTGATGAAAGAATTCTAAGTGTGGATTGAGTCTCCCTTAACTCCTTAAGGACTATCCGCAGCTTGTGAATGAAATCCTTTGTTGATTCAGCTGAGATCGCTTCGCTATAATTCAATGGACAGGAAAGACTACTTCTTGCCAGTTGGGGCAGCAAGGCTCTGGCCGTTACAGCGTCTTTTGGTTGTTCATCGATAACTTTATGAATAGACTTAGCGAAATGCTCAAATCGTCCGAGTAACTGATATTTCTTTTCCATTGGAGCGCTTTTCCTAAATAGACGAATAAGCCCCCCTTCTGCGGAAAGAATAATCGAGAAAATGCGCAATGATCATTGTCAATGCGAAATGCGCAATGCGAAATGTTAAATGAGAACCCTACGCTTTTTTCCAGGTCTCTTTCAGCGTCACCGTACGGTTGAACACCGGTTTTCCGGGGGTGCTGTCCTTGTCGGCGCAGAAATAGCCCAGGCGGATGAATTGGTAACGTTCCCCGTGGTTCACCAGGGAGAGGCCGGGTTCCAGTTTGGCGTGGGGGATCACCCGGAGGGATTCCGGATTCAGGAAGTCCTTGAACTCCTTGTCCTTATGCCCGTCGGGATCGGCATCCATAAAGAGACGGTCGTAAATCCTTACTTCGGCATCGATGGCGTGGGAGGCTGAAACCCAATGGATGGTGCCCTTCACCTTGCGGTCGGTGCCGCTGCCGGAGCGGGTGTCGGGATCGTAGGAACACCTCAGTTCCGTGATGTGGCCCTGTCCGTCTTTCACCACTTCATCGCAACGGATGATGTACGCGCTCTTCAGCCGCACTTCCCGGCCAGGGGCCAGGCGGAAAAACTTGGAGGGCGGTTCTTCCATAAAATCCTCACGCTCTATCCATATCTCCCGTGAGAAGGGGATCAGGCGCTGGCCCGCGGCCTCATCTTCCGGGTTGTTGACGGTCTCCATCTCTTCGGTCCTGTCCTCGGGATAGTTGGTAATCACCACCTTCAGCGGATCCAGTACGGCCATCACGCGGGTGGCGCGCTTGTTCAGGTCTTCGCGTATGGCGTATTCGAGCAGGTCCACTTCAATCACGTTATCCCTTTTGGCCACGCCCACCAGGTCGGCAAAGCGGCGCAGGCTCTCCGGGGTATATCCGCGGCGTCGAAGCCCTGAAATGGTAGGCATACGGGGGTCGTCCCAGCCGTTGACGATGCCTTCCTGCACCAGTTGGAGCAGTTTGCGCTTGCTCATCACGGTATAGCTGACATTCAGGCGGGCGAATTCGATCTGTCGCGGGCGGTAGGCGCCGGGCTCTACGATCTGGTCGAGGAACCAGTCGTACAGCGGGCGGTGGATCTCAAATTCCAGGGTACAGATGGAATGGGTGATGCCCTCGAGGTAGTCGCTCTGTCCGTGGGCCCAGTCGTACATAGGGTAGATGCACCATTTATCGCCGGTGCGGTGATGTTCGCTGTGCAGGATACGGTAGAGGATGGGGTCGCGCATGTGCATATTGGGCGAAGCCATATCCACCTTGGCCCTGAGCACCCTGGCGCCGTTGGGGAACTCCCCGGCCCGCATACGGCGGAAGAGGTCGAGGTTCTCCTCCACGCTGCGGCTGCGGAAAGGGCTCTCGGTTCCCGGGCGCGTGGGCGTGCCCCGCTGCTCGCTGATCACCTCCTGCGACTGGTCGTCCACATAGGCCTTGCCCCGGAGGATCAGCATTTCTGACCATGCATAGAGCTGGTCGAAGTAATCCGAGGCGTACCGTGGCTCGCCTTCCCAGCGGAACCCCAGCCAGGAAACATCTTCCATAATGGAATCCACGTATTCCTGCTCTTCCTTTTCGGGGTTGGTATCGTCGAAACGCAGGTTGCACAGGCCGTTGTAGCGTTCGGCCAGTCCGAAGTTAAGGCAGATGGACTTGGCGTGCCCGATATGTAGGTAACCGTTGGGTTCCGGCGGAAAGCGGGTGTGCACCCTGCTTTGGTTCTTGCCTTCCGCCAGGTCCTTTTCGATGATCTCTTCGATGAAATGCAGCGCTTTGTATGCTTCTCCCGCAGGTTCGGTATTGTTGTTCATTGAGCATTAGGGTTATCAATTGGCAAAAGTACAGCTTTATCATTGCTCAGGGCTCAAGGCTGAAGGCTCATAGGCAGAGTTCAGTACCCAGTGACAATGCTCAATGACTTTGAGCCCTGCGCAATGAGCACTGATAATTGCGTAAGTTTATCTCCGATAAACTTACGATATGCTGATCTCACTGGAAGGAATGGAGTTCTACGCCCATCACGGGCATTACCACGAGGAGCGCGTCATCGGCACCCGTTTCGTGCTGGACCTGCATTTTGAGGCCGAGGTAAGCGATTCCCGGGAAAGCGATGAATTGAAGGACACCGTGAACTATCTCAGTGTGTATAGCCTGGTGCGTGAGGAGATGGGGCAGGATTCCAAACTGCTGGAGCACGTGGCTTCGCGCATACTGAAGCGGGTCCTCGGGGCTTTTCCCCGCATCCTGCGGGCAGAGGTGAAGGTCTGCAAGATGAACCCTTCCCTGGGGGGGCAGGTGGAGAAGGTGTGTGTGACCCTCAACTCAGATGAACTGAGCTGAGGCATTTAACATTTCGCATTGCGCAGTGCGAAATGAGCCCTGATAAATGATTTTCCTATCTTTGTGCCCCGAACTGGTCTCGTGGCCGAGTGGCTAGGCAGCGGTCTGCAAAACCGCGTACAGCGGTTCGAATCCGCTCGAGACCTCCAAAAAAGCCCGCTAATCCTAGGATTGCGGGCTTTTTTATTTCTGATATGCGAGCTCACTCCGAAAAGTAATTGAGGCAAGTCAAGCTTACTATTGTATTCATTGTTAAATTGTTCACTGTCCATGAGCAATGCGCAATGAGATATGAGACATGATTTTTGCCCTCAGGCCGGGCAGGCCTTGTTGGATTTCCTTAGGATAAAGGGCAGAAGATGATTGGATGGAAGAACTTTCCTTAGGGGGCTCATTTCTTATTTTTGAAGTTTATCCGGTTGGGTCTGACCGGCTATTTCTTCAGGTGGAGCTCACGGAAGGTCTTGGAGCCCAGGATGTCGCGGATGTTGGCGTAATTGCCCACGGTTTTGTCATAGGTTTCCTTTCCCATTTCGTCCTGGAGTTTCTTTTCGATGGCCTCAAAACGGGCTTCGCGGGCCGGATCAGGGTCGAATTGTGCAAAGCCGCTGATCTCCATCATCAGCATCAGGTCGAAATCATCTTCCCCGAAGGCATCACCGGCCAGTATCTTGTAGGATTTGATGAGCCCGGCCGCCACATAGGCGTCCATGGCCCGGGCCCAGGTCTTGCTCAGGTCCTTCAGATAAACATCGGCCTGGTTGGCATGGGTACGCACATAGGTAACATTCCATACCGATCCTTCGGTGTACGGATCCTTTTCCTGGGCGTTGGCGGTGGAAACGGAGGCGAAGGCCAGGGCCAGCATCAGCATAGCAGCGCCCAGTGTGTTCAAGGTTTTCTTCATAAGGAGGAGTGTTTGGTTAGGGATTATTTAGAATTATTCCATACATACGTCCTTAAATGCTGGTTTTCTGTTTTTTAACATAGCATTAACAATCGCCCGGGAGTGCACAAAAGATGAAAGCAGTTCGCCGGAATAGCCCCGTACATCGAACATCCTCAGGTTTTGCCCCTACAGGGCGCTATGGACTCTGCCTCCTTCGTGCTACAGAGGTCGGACCCCGACAGGGTCCTCCCTTCCCTGGCTAATGATAGATGCTTCGCTGTGGTGCAGATCCCCTTTTGTATCCTCGCCTCCACTGAAGCGGTACCGGAGTATACCTTCGGGAAGTGCTGTTATGGCACCACCAACTCTCCAGGGCAATCGGGGCAGGAATTCTTGATCATTGAAAAAGTGTCCAGTGAATAGGGATCAAGCCAGTTTTCGAGTCCCGGTTATGACGATCAGATCATTCCCGTCCGGTTCCCTAAGGGATCATCTCGTTAGAATAAACTGCCTGTGTTTGGTTCTTTGACACAAAATTGTATTACACAACATTGTGTATTACAGATGAATGGGTAAGCTATATTGGGATGTAATTCCATTCTACGGGTAAGAGCATTTCAGGGGCTACATCACGCTATATTGCGTCAATGATGGATTTTCATCCATATTTTGTACAGCAACTCGCTTCCTATTGCTGGAGATCGACGGAAGGACATTGTGATGATGCTCTCGTGAATGCATCTGTTGATCAATTGCTCATACATCATCAGATTCTATTCTTGCGAGAAATCGACCACCTCACATTACCCGTATCAAGCAGGCCTTGGTTCAAAAGGAAATCCTCGCCTCAAATGGCACAGGACTGGAATTTACCGATCCCTTGTTCCGCATTTGGTTCATAAGGAAGTATATGGGTCGGTGAAACTTCGTCCATCGACATCGTCAATCAACATCCCTCTGAATTCTCCTTTAAAGGGGAATCATTCCTCATCAAACATATCAGATATCAAATGTCAGATATCAGATATCAGATATCAGATATCAGATATCATTTATACACATCCTTGTGGCAGTCGCTGCAGATATAGTCCTTCCAGCCGCCTTCGGGATCGTTGGGATGGATAAACTCCAGGCTTTCGAACACATTGGCCACCTGCATCTCCCCTACCGGCCCCTGGGCCGTAATGTGGTGGCAGAGGTTGCAGTCCATGGAAATTTTACGTCCATTGGCCGCGACATGCCGGTCGTTGTGGCAGCGGAAGCAGCCTTCGGTTTCCAGGTGGCCGATATGGTTGGGGTAGGTCTCCCAGTTCACTTTCATATAGGGGAAAATGTTTTTGGAGAACTCTTCCTGCAACACCCGCACCGAACGGTCGATCCTGGGCCTGAACTCCGCCATGCGGTCATCGTAAAATGCGTTGTAATAAGCATTTACTTCTTGCTCTATGTACCGATAGGCGCTGTCCCGGGTCGGGAAGGGCACCATGAGCACCTGCATGGCGATCATCTTGAGGTCGGGCAGGTCGCGGGGCAGTTTGCCGGCGGTGAGGGCGCGGTTGACGAAGTTCATGGGCGAGCTGTAGCTGTGCGAAGGACGGTTGTGGCAGTCCACGCAGTCCATGGTACGCTGCTCCAGGGTGTCTTTGCCGGCCGCGGTGAGGGCCACTCCGTCGTAGAGGTAGTCGGTGACCTCCCCGCTGCGGAGGTTGGTATAACGCACCCAGGGGATCTTGCCGCGGTCAGGTGTGGCCATGTACTCGATCTTTACGTTGGGGTTGATGTGCCAGTGTATGCCCTCCGACAGGCCCATGGCGCTGTGTTCCGGACCGGTCTTCATCTGCAGTACGATGTCCCATTCGGTATTCTGCTCATCGGGCAGGTAGTGCCGCTCGATACGGTGCTTGCGGGCATAGAACTTCTCCGGCCAGTGGCATTCCTCGCAGGTTTCCCTGGCCGGGCGCAGGTTGGCGATGGGCGTAGGGATAGGCCTGGGATAGTTCCCCGTGGCCACGGCATACACCTGGTAGAGACCTGACATTTTCGACCGCACATACCAGCTGGCCCCGGTCCCTACATGGCAGTCCACGCAGGCTACCCTGGCGTGGGGGGAATTCTGGTAGGCCACGAACTCGGGTTCCATTACCTGATGGCAAACCGTACCGCAGAACTCTACTGATTCGGTATAGTGGAAGGCTTCGTAACTGCCCACCGCGGTAAGGAGAAGGAAGAGGATGGAGCCGCTGAAGAAGATGAGGGCGGCATTGCGGTGACGGGCGTTGCCCAGGTCGATGGCCGGCATGCGGCCCGCTTCTTCCCCGCTTCCCCTGCGCTTGTCGCGGCGCAGCTTCAGCAGCATGCCAATGGGGATGAACACCAGTCCCAGCAACAGGAAGGCAGGCAGCACGATATACATGAACAGTCCCAGGTATGAGCCCCCCTGGCCCAGCACTGTGGAGACGACAAAGAGGAATACGATCATGAACAGGCTGAACAGGGCCACCACGGCCCCGGTCAGGGAGATCCAGTTGTAGGATGAACGTGGAAGTTTCATGGTTCAGGATTTTATCCTCCTAATTTATGTATTTATTTCTATATATCGCAGGTGTTTGGGATAGGGGGCAAGCGGTCCGTTATCCTATAATGGAGAATATTGTATTTATGTCATTGTATTTCTGTACTTTAATACCAATGCATATTGTGAAGGTCTTCAAAATAAGTTTATATTCACTATACTATATATTTACTATTTTTACGGTATCCCGTGCTTCCTGATATGTCAGAACCCCTGAGAACACCTAATCCGGAGTACTATTGCGAGGGTCTGGGCACCCTTCCCCAGACCGGTATGGGCAAGGTATTGGTGACCGGGGCTACCGGCTATATCGGGGGTCGCCTGGTGCCCGTACTGCGGCAGCGTGGCTATGATGTGCGGGTGATGGTGAGGAGGCATTCGCGGGAGCACCGGGAGCGCTTTCCGGGTTGTGAGGTCGTGGCGGCCGATGCCACCCAGGCGGAGGAGGTCTTCTGGGCCCTGAAAGATGTGCACACCGCCTATTACCTCCTGCATTCCCTCCATCTCGGACAAAAGCGGTTCGAGGAGGTGGACCAGAAACTGGCGGCCAACTTCCGTCGGGCGGCAGAGGAGAACGGGGTAAAGCGGATCATTTACCTCACGGGTCTGGGGCACGAGAATGCAAAGCTTTCGGCCCACCTGGAGAGCCGGATGATGGTAGCCCGTGAGCTTGAAAAAGGGCCTGTCCCTGTCACCCTGCTGAGGGCGGGCATGATCATCGGGTCGGGCAGTGCCTCCTACGAGATCCTGCACCACCTGGTGAAGAACACCTGGATCTTCTTCATCCCGCGCTGGGCCCGCACCCAAAGCCAGCCCATCGCCATACGTGATGTGGTCCGCTACCTGGTGGGAGTACTGGAAATCCCTGAAACCGCGGGGCGGCACTTCGATATCGGGGGGCCGGACATTCTCACCTACGACGAGAAACTGAAGGTCCTCGCCCGCATGCTGGGCCTGCGCCGCCTCTTCCTGCCCGGGCTGATCACCTGGACCCCATTGTACGGATATATCGCCAGCCTGCTTACGCCTGTGCCCGGTCCCATCACCAAGGTGCTCATCGAGGGCTGCCGCAACGAGGTAGTCTGCCAGAACGACGATATCCGCGAGTTCATCCCCTGTCAGAACTATGGGTTTCAGGAGGCCCTGCTCAAAGCCATGACCGCGGAGGAGCAGGACCGGGTGCAGACCCGCTGGTCGGATGCCTATCCCCCGGAGTACGACCTGGCCACCCGCCTGGACGAGCTGAACTATTCCCCGCATTATGTGAGCTCCTACCTTTTGCTGACGCACAAGTCCCCTGCCTCACTCTTCGAGGCCTTCTGCCAGATCGGGGGCCGCAGCGGGTGGTTCCACAGCAACTGGATGTGGAGGATGCGGGGAGCGCTGGACCGCCTGATGCTGGGCGTGGGGATGTCGCGGGGCCGGAGAAGCTCCTCCAGCCTCAGGGTTAACGATGTGATCGACTTCTGGAGGGTAGAGAACCTGCGTGAGGATCATCTCTTGCTGCTGCGCGCGGAAATGAAGCTCCCGGGCCTGGCCTGGCTGGAGTTCTTCACCGAAAAGGGGGAGGGCATCAACAGGCTGGCCGTCACTGCTTTCTTCGCACCCCGGGGCTGGCGGGGCCACGTATACTGGTATATGTTCGTCCCCTTTCACTATATCATCTTCCGCAACCTGCTGAAGCAGATCGAGCGCCGGGCTGCGGTGTCATCCTCCCCTCCCCTGGCTATGCCTTGAATCTGCCGTTCACAATCACTAACTTTAGGTGATTTCCGAGCGCAGCAACCCTTCCCGGTCCATCCATACCCGGGAAACCAACATCCACACCCATGAAAAGAGTCCGATTGCTCATCTTCCTGCTCGGCCTTTGCGCCGGGATGAGCGCCCAGGAATGGGCGAAGCAGGAACTGCCCGGCCTCGAAGGACGCTGGAAGCTCATTGACATCGATATGGTAAGCCCTTCATCAGGATGGGCGGCGGGGAATTACTATGCCACCGAGGGTACCTGGAGGGGTGGCACGGCAGGGCTTATCCTGCGTTTTGACGGCACTTCGTGGAAAAGCGTGGCCTTGCCTCCGGTGGAGGGGCATTGGTGGCTCAGATCGCTTTGTTTCCTCTCCGAAAACGAAGGATGGGCGGTGGGCAGCGATGGGGAGCAGGGGCTCATCCTGCACTTTGCGCAGGGAAAATGGTCCCGCGAGATCCTTCCGGAGATCGCCCAGAAGGAATGGGACCTCTACGGTATCTATATGCTGTCCGGGGGTGAGGGCTGGGCTGTGGGCGGGGCCGGGCAGAAAGGCGCCATCCTGCTGCAGCGAACAGGTGGTCATTGGATCCTTGCCGACCTCCCGGACCTGCTGAACAAACACACCCTGGTTTGTGTCAATGGCAGCTCCGCCACGGATGTATGGGCCGGGGGTTTCAGGGAGGGGGAATTCGGGAAGGTGATGATGACCGGACAGCCCTGGGGCAGCTTCCTGCTTCACTATGATGGCAAAGCCTGGAGCGAGGCCGAGTTCCCTCTGCTCATGAGGAACATCATCATGATGGACCTGCAGGCCTTCAATGAAAAAGAGGCCATTTTCGCCGGCTACAACCCCCCTTTCCAGTCGGCCCGGGAGAACGGAAAGATCGCGGTATGGAACGGAAAGAAATGGAGCGATGCCAAGCCTCCGGATGCTGCCCATGAATGGAAGCTCTACGACCTGGCCATGAAGGACCCCGCAAACGGCTATGCCGCCGGGGAATATCTGCAGCGCCGTCAGGGCTTGGTGCTTCAATGTACCAAGGGGACCTGGGAAGTAATCAAGGAAAAGAAACTACCCCAGGTAAGCACCCAGTGGGATCTGGTGGCCACTGACTTCGACGGAGGAAAAGCCTGGTATTTCGCCGGCTGGGACGCCGCGAACCACCAGGGGATCATATACCGGCTCACAGAATGACCAGCTCCGGGAGGTTCTGGGCCTTGAGGTGTTAATGTTTTGTTATTGCGTCCTAAATAATTGTATTTCTGTACTATAGGGCTTATCATTGTGTATTATTTAGAATCAATCCAAACCAACAATGAGAACAAGCCCTACCCAACTGCTGCTCTGCGGAGCGTTTATCCTGTCAATGGGAACCCCTGCGCAGGATGTGGTGCGTATGCCCCTCATCGGCGACAAAGCCCCTTCGTTCACTGCCCAGACGACCCAGGGCGTGCTGAATTTTCCTGAGGACCAGTTGGGTAAGTGGAAGATCCTGTTCAGTCACCCTGCAGATTTCACCTCGGTGTGTTCCTCAGAGATCTTTGAGCTTTCCCTGATGCAGGACGAGTTCCAGAAGCTCAATACTGCGATCTATGTCCTTTCCACTGACGGGCTCAACAGCCATATCCAATGGGTAAAATCCATTGAGGAGTTGCGCTACAAAGATCGTTCATCGGAGCCCATACGATTTCCCCTGATCGCCGACGATCGCATGGAGATCTCCACCAAGTATGGAATGATCCATCCTTCGGCCAATTCCAAGGAAACCATACGGGCCGTGTTCATCATTGATCCGGAAAGCATCATCCGGATGATCGCCTATTATCCATCATCGGTAGGCAGGAATCTTGAGGAGATCCGCCGGACGCTCATCGCCCTTCAGCTGCAGGAGCGCTACGACGTGCTTACCCCGGCCAACTGGGCACCTGGTCAGGATGTCATGATACATAGCCCAGCGAGCCTGGAGGAATCAAAGAAACTGAAAGCGAAAAAAGGTGATAATCTTTACAGCCTGAATTGGTTTATGTGGTTTCGCCGGCTTGATTAGGCGAAAGGGACCTGCCTTATATCCTGGATGAACGCACAGGGTAAAACAGGTACTGGATGATGAGGATGAGGGTGAAAGTAACCAGGCTGCTGAGGAAGGCCCGTTTGAGGGTATCGAAGAATCCAGAGAAGCTGAACATTTCGAGCATGAAGAGGCTTAGGTGGTGTACGAGGATGAGGAATCCGGCGTAGGAGACGAACCACTGCAGCCCCAGGTCGGCGATGGTGGGGTTGATGCCCGGCTCGTACTCCCTGCGGGAGGCGATGAAGGTGAGGGTAAGCGGGCGCATGAAGGCCATCAGGGTAAGGGCTGCGGCATGGATCCCTCCGGTACCGGAAAATATGTCCACGCCTATCCCAAGCAGGAAGGAGGAGGTGAGCACCAGCCAGCCGGGGGTTTCGAAGGGCAGCAACAATACGAAGAGTACATAGAGGTAGGGGTTGATGTAACCGCCCAGGTGCACGTTATCGAGCACGAAGACCTGCAACACGAGCAGGACGAAGAACCGGAGGACGTTGCGAACGATCAGATTATTCATCCTGGGGTAGCTTTAGCTGGTCAAGTTCTTCCCTGGCCAGGTCGCGGATAACATAAACATGGTCCACCCCCCGGAAGGGGGTGAGCAGTTCCAGGGTGATGGTATGAAAATGGTCTCCTTCGCGCATGAAATGCCTTTTGACGACCCCAATAGGCTGTCCGGCGGGGAAAATGAGGGAGTATCCACTGGTGATCACGGTATCCCCTGCCCTGAGGACCACATGCCCGGGCACTTCTGTAAGTGCGGCCTCCTCGGCTGAACCACCTTCCCAGCGCACGGTGCCCACATATCCGCTGCGCTTGATGCGTCCGCTCAGGCGCACATCTTTATGAAGCATGGAAAGCACTGATGCATAATGCTTTGAGGCGCTGTGTACTATACCCACCACGCCCTGGGAAGTGATCACGCCCATGTCCTTGTGGATACCGTCGTCCTCCCCTTTATCGATAACCAGGTAATTGCTCCTGCGGTTGAAGGTGCTTCGGATCACCCGGGCGGGCACATACTCGAAGCGCTGGCGGTACACGGTATCTTCACGGTAAAAGACTTTCTTGCTGCTGAGCACGAAGCTCTCTTTCAGGCTTGCCCTCAGGAGGGCGTTTTCCCTCACCAGGGCCTCATTGGCCTGGCGAAGGGAGAAATAGTCCAATACCCGGTCGTAGCGCTCCTGCACCCTGCCGGTGAAGCTGCTGGAGGCGGAGAGGATGATGGACTGCTGGTATCCGTTGTGGCGTATGATGAAGTAGAGGGCGATGGCCTCGAAGGTCACGAATAGCAGGGTGAACCGAATTTGCCAGAGCAGGTCGAGGATGTTCCGCATGGTTCAAAGGTACGGAAACAACATGATGTGTTTTACCCGGCCTTCCGGTCCGTTCCGGGTGGCGCCCACGCCTTGTCGGCAGGCCTGGGGAGTGCGGGTCACTTGATAAGGAAGGTGAACTTGTCGAAGTTCTTGAGGGCGATGCCGGTACCCCGGGCCACGGCGCGCAGGGGGTCTTCGGCCACGTGCACGGGAAGCTTGGTTTTAAGGCTGATGCGCTTATCCAGTCCGCGCAGCAGCGAACCGCCCCCAGCCAGATAGATTCCGGTTCGGTAGATGTCGGCACTGAGTTCCGGGGGGGTCATTTCGAGGGCGTTGAGCACGGCGGTCTCGATCTTGGAGATGGACTTGTCGAGGGCGTGGGCAATCTCCACATAGTTCACCTTGATCTCCTTGGGGATTCCGGTGAGCATATCCCGGCCATGCACGGCGAAATCGTCGGGGGGGTTCTCTATCTCGGCCATGGCGGCGCCCACTTCGATCTTGATGCGCTCGGCGGTGCGCTCCCCGATGTTGATGTTATGCTGTTTGCGCATGTACTCCTCAATGTCGGAGTTGAAGTCGTCGCCGGCGATGCGGATGGATTTATTGTTGACGATTCCCCCCAGGGCGATCACGGCGATCTCGCAGGTGCCCCCGCCGATGTCGATGATCATGTTCCCGGTGGGTTCCAGCACGTCGATTCCGATTCCGATGGCGGCGGCCATGGGCTCATGGATGAGCCGGACCTCTTTGGCCCCGGCCTGTTCGGCGCTGTCCTTCACGGCGCGTTCCTCCACCTCGGTGATGCCGGAAGGGATGCAGATGACCATCTTCAGGGCAGGGGGAAAGAGCGTGCGTTTGGTGAACACCATGCGGATCATTTCGCGCAGCATGGCCTCGGCCGAGTGGAAGTCGGCGATAACGCCATCGCGCAGGGGGCGGATGGTCTTGATGTTCTCGTGGGTCTTCCCGTGCATCATCATCGCACGTTTGCCCACGGCGATAATCTTTTGTGTGGAGCGTTCCAGCGCCACGATGGAGGGTTCGTCCACCACCACCTTGTCATTGTAAATGATGATGGTGTTGGCGGTGCCAAGGTCTATGGCTATCTCTTTGGTAAGGAATGAAAACAATCCCATTGTTGCTGTTCCGATTTGTTCCGCACCTGCGGATTTCCCTGATACGTCATTCGTCCTGAAAAGGTTGCCTGCTCAGTGCCTGAAATGCCGGACACCGGTGAACACCATGGCCATGCCGTGGGTATTGCAGTAACCTACACTGTCCTCATCGCGGATGGAGCCTCCCGGTTGGATCACCGCGGTGATTCCTTGGGTATGGGCGATCTCCACCGAGTCGGCGAAGGGGAAGAAGGCATCGGAGGCCATCACTGCGCCTTCGAGGCTGAAGCCGAAGGCCCGGGCCTTGTCGGCCGCCTGGCGCAATGCGTCCACCCTTGAGGTCTGCCCCGTACCGCTGCCCACCAGTTGCTTGTCCCTGACCAGGACGATGGCATTCGACTTGGTGTGCTTAACGATGCGGTTGGCGAACCGCAGATCGGAGAGCTCCCGTTCCGAGGGCGTCCTTTGGGTAGCCACCGTAAACCCTTCATCCCCACCGACCACCTTATCCCTTTCCTGCATGATCATGCCATTGAGCAGGGTGCGGAACTGTACGGGGCCGAATTCAAAGGACCTGGCCTGCAAAAGTATTCTATTTTTCCTGGACTTCAGCAGTTCCAGCGCTTCCGGACTATAGGCAGGTGCATAGAGGATCTCGAAGAAGATCTTGTTGACTTCTTCGGCCACATCGGCATTCACTGGGCGGTTGCATACCAGCACTCCCCCGAAAGCTGAGACCGGGTCGGCGGCCAGGGCAGCCTTCCAGGCATCCGTGAGCAAGGGGCGCGATGCCAGGCCACAGGCGTTGTTGTGCTTGATGACCGCGAACGTGGGTTCATCGAACTCCCCGATGAGCTGAATGGCCGCATCGAGGTCTACCAGGTTGTTGTATGAAAGGGGCTTGCCATGGAGCTGTTCGGCCACCTCATCCAGTTTGCCGAAGAACACGGCCTGTTGATGGGGATTTTCGCCGTAGCGCAGCCCCTGGGCATCGTCCATGGCCAGGCGGAAACCGTCCGGCGGTCCATCCTGGGAGAAGTAGCGGTATATGGCGGCATCATAGGCCGAGGAGACACCGAAGGCATGACGGGCGAATTCGCGCCGTTGAGCCAGGCCCGTGACCCCTTCAGCTTCATCCAGCAGCTGCAGGAGCATGGCATAGCGGTTCCGTGAGGCAACGATGAGTACATCGCGGTGGTTCTTGGCGGCGGCGCGGATGAGCGATATGCCCCCGATATCAATCTTTTCGATGACTTGTTCCTCCGTCCCGCCCCCGGCCACGGTCTCGGTGAAGGGATAGAGGTCCACGATCACCAGATCGATGGGGGGCACGGCATACTGCTCCATTTCCTGCAGGTCGGAAGCCAGGCCGCGTCGTCCGAGTATGCCTCCAAACACCTTGGGATGCAAGGTCTTGACCCTTCCGCCCAGGATAGAAGGATAACCGGTGAGGGCTTCCACCCTGTGCACGGGCAGCCCACAGGAGGCGATCCAATCGGCGGTTCCCCCGGTGGAAAGCAGTTCCACCCCCAGGGCATGCAGTTTCCTCACTATAGGTTCGAGGCCATCCTTATGATAAACCGAAAGGAGGGCCCTGCTGATCTTTCTTGGTAGTTCCTGCGTCATTTTCAATACTTTACTCATTAAAAAGAGGGACTGCAAGTTTACGAATAACCCCTGGCATTCCCATGCCTGCTCACAAGCTCAACATGGAATTCTTGCCGGGGTACCGTAACGGGGCAGGGAAGGGTATTGAGGTAAAGGCTGTGGCAAAATCACTGTATCTTTACCTGAGGAAAGGCCAAGTCACTTCACTTACCAAGACCTCCCCGCATGCAAAAGGCGCTGATGTTCGTCAAACTGTTCCATGAGAGCTTCCGCTTCGCGGTCAACGCCATCATCGTGAACAAGTTGCGCACCATTTTGTCGCTTTCCGGCATCACCATCGGCATTTTCGCCATCATTACGGTGTTCACCATTTTCGATTCCATGGAGTCGGAGATCCGTAAGAGCATCAGCGCCCTGGGATCCAATGTGCTTTTCGTGCAGAAGTGGCCCTGGTCGATGGGCGGGGAATATCCCTGGTGGAAGTACTTCAACCGGCCGGAGCCCAACCTGGATGACCTGAAGGCCATTCAGCGGCAGAGCCGCACCGCGGAAGCCTCGGCCTACATGATGGGCGTGGAGCGCACGGTAAAGCGAGGCAACAACGCCATCGAAGGCGTGACCATCATCGGGGTTTCCCAGGATTACGACAAGGTGATGGAGGTGAACATTGCCGATGGCCGCTTCTTTACGCCGATTGAATCGATGAACGGCCACAGCGTCTGCCTGCTGGGGGCCGAGGTAGCGGAGAATCTCTTTCCCGGAGGCGATCCTATGGGCAAGGACATAAAGGTTTTCGGTCAGCGCTTCCATGTGATCGGGGTGCTGGTGAAGGAGGGCGAGGACATGTTCAGCAACAGCGGCGACAACCAGGTGATCGTACCTGTGAACTTCACGCGCAACCTCTTTGACTTGCGGCAGACCGACGGCACCATAGCCGTGAGGGCCAGGGAGGGGATCAGCAACGATGAGATGCGCGACGAACTCACCGGCATACTGCGTTCCGCACGCAAGCTCAAGCCCAGGGCCGATGACGATTTTGCCATCAACGAGACCGATCTGATCAGCAAGGGCTTCGACCAGCTGTTCGGGGTGATCGCCCTGGTGGGATGGATCATCGGGGGCTTCTCCTTACTGGTAGGAGGCTTCGGGATTGCCAACATCATGTTTGTCTCGGTCAGGGAGCGCACCAGCATCATTGGCATCGAAAAGGCCCTGGGGGCCAAGCGCTACTTCATCCTCCTGGAGTTCCTGTTCGAGGCGGTCATCCTTTCGTTGATCGGCGGCTTGCTGGGGCTGCTGCTGGTGTTCGGCATCACCTTCGTAATCAGCCAGGCCATGAACATGGAGGTCACGCTCAGCATCTTCAACATCATCCTCGGCCTGGGGGTCTCCTTCTTTATCGGACTGGTGTCGGGAATAGTCCCCGCTATGGTGGCCTCCCGGCTCAATCCGGTAGTGGCTATCCGGTCGAACGGCTAGGGATAAGGACATTCCGGGTTTTTTTTGTGTTTTTTTCCGACAGGAGGGGGTCAGAACGTATATATTCACATGCGTCCGGCAAGGCTGTCGGCGACAAGGGGCTATTCCCTATCTTTACAGATTAAACCAAAACTGATGGACAAACGATGGGTGCTCAGGCAACAAGGTGATCCCCAGGCGGTTGAGAGCTTGTCCCAGGCGTTGAACATCGAACGGGTACTGGCCAATCTCCTGGTTCAACGGGGGATCCGCTCATTTGAAGCGGCGGAGAATTTTTTCCGCCCCAAGCTGGACCACCTCCATGATCCCTTTTTAATGAAGGACATGGACCTGGCGGTAGCCCGTATCGAGGAGGCCTTCCGCAAGGGGGAGAAGATTCTGGTATACGGGGATTACGACGTGGACGGGACCACGGCGGTGGCCCTGGTGTATACATTCATCCATAAGCTTTACGAAAAGGTCGATTACTATATCCCTGACCGTTATTCGGAAGGGTACGGGATCTCGGAAAAAGGCATTGATTTCGCCCAGGAGAACGGGTTCAGCCTCATCATTGCCCTGGACTGCGGCATCAAGGCGATCAACAAGGTACGCTATGCCAAGGCCAAGGGCATCGATTTCATCATCGGAGACCATCACCGGCCCGGGGATGAGCTGCCGGAGGCGGTGGCGGTGCTTGATCCCAAGCGGGCCGATTGCGGATACCCCTACAAGGAGCTCAGCGGCTGCGGGGTAGGGTTCAAGCTCATCCAGGCCTATTCCAAAAAGAACAACCTGCCGTTCACCGAACTGAAGCGCTACCTCGACCTGGTGGTGATCAGCATCGCTTCTGATATCGTCCCCATCACGGGCGAAAACCGCATCCTGGCCTATTTCGGACTCAAGCTCATCAACCACCGGCCCCGGCCTGGCATAGAGGCCATACTGAAATTCTCCAACATCCGGCGAAACACCAAGGAAAGCATCACACATACATCGCGCTACCGCAACTATTTCAGCCGGGAGCTCACCATCAGCGACCTGGTGTTCCTCGTAGGTCCCCGCATCAACGCGGCCGGACGCATGGAAAGCGGGAAGAATTCGGTGCGCCTGCTGGTGAGCGAGACACTGCAGGATTCGGATATCCTGGGCGAGAAAATCAATCAGCAGAACAACGACCGCCGCGATCTGGATTCCCAGACCACCCAGATGGCGCTGGACATGATCAACAACGACCCTTCCCTGCAGCATTCCCGAACCACCATAGTGTACCACCCCGAGTGGCATAAGGGGGTGATCGGGATTGTGGCCTCCCGGCTAACGGAAAACTTTTACAAGCCCACCATCGTGCTCACCCGTTCCAACGGGCTTATCACCGGTTCGGCCCGTTCCATCAAGGACTTCGATGTTTATGAGGCCATTGATGCCTGTTCGGACCTGCTGGAGCACTTCGGGGGGCACAAATACGCCGCCGGGTTATCCCTGCAGCCGGAAAACCTGGACAAGTTCAGGGAGCGCTTCGAGAACTACGCCCGGGAAAAACTGAGCGATGCCATGATGGTGCCTGAGATCGAGATCGATGCGGAAATCACCCTCAACCATATCAGTCCGAAATTCTACCGGGTGCTGAAACAATTCGCGCCCTTCGGGCCGGGAAATATGTCACCGGTGTTCCTGACCCATGAGGTAGTAGGATCTGAAGACACCCGGATCGTAGGAAGTAACCATTTGAAGCTCAGTGTGTTTCACCCAAATATCAATACTTACCCCAAAGACGCTATTGCCTTTCAGCTGGGACAATACTGCAAACGCATCCAGAAAGGGGAGCGGTTCGACTTTTGCTACCACCTCGAGGAGAACGAATGGAACGGCAATGTCAGCCTGCAATTGAATGTCAAGGATATCAGAATGATTGATGGTTGATATATCATCAATCACAAATGAACCATCAACCATTTACCATCAGTATCCCATTCCGATGCGGGCGATGAGAAGGATGCCGAACAGGACCAGGAACACCCCGACCACGCGGTTGACGGTGGTGAGCACCCGGGGCTTCAGCAACCCGCTGATGAGGTGGGCGCCATAGCATTTGAGCAGATCGGTAAGGATGACGGTTCCCAGCAATCCGAGGAAGAAGACGTACATATCGGGGGTGTTGATCCCGTAGTTGGAACTTACGGAGATCACCACGCTCATCCAGAAGATCCAGAGAAAGGGGTTGGTGATGTTGAGAAAGAAGCCCTTCAGCAGAAAGGTAAGGGGTCCGGGCACCTTCAGCTCGGGCAGTTCGCTCTCCCGGGCCGCCACCACTTTGCGGGTGAAAGTATAGATCCCCGTGCCTATCAGCACGAAGCCTCCGATGATCCCGAAGTAAAGGTGCATCCCCTTGTTTTCAAGCACGCGTTCGGCGCCAATAGTGCTGAGGTACACCATGCTGATGTCGCTGAGAAAGACACCCATGGCAAGAATGGCGGCCGAACGGAAACCCCGGTGCATGGCTGTTTGAAGCAGGGCGAAGAACGCTGGTCCGAGCAGGATGGCCAGAGTAAGACCGAGCAATATGCCTTCAAGGAGGGGCGCCATATCAGCCGATCAGCTTCCTTTCGCGGAGGAACTCCTCCCATAAGCGTTGATTCTCGCCCTTGAGCACCCGGGGAAACTTGGTCTGGCCCCCTTCCTTGCCCCTGGACTTCATGAAGTCGTAGAATACCTGGGAAGGCAGCACGTGCACAAAAACTTCCTGAATGGCGGCGATGCGTTCCACGCGGTAATCATCGTTCAGCACCTTGAGGTTCCCATCGATGTGGTCGTGAGCCACCAGAGGATCCAACGGGCTGTCGGTTCCCAGGTACCATTGGTGTGCGAACATGGACCCGTGCTCTGTCCCGGCCACCGTGAACTCCCGTATTTCCGTATTCAGCTGTTCCTCCATCATCTGGATGGCGCGGTTCATGTTTTCCTGGGAGAGATGCTCCCCGCAAATACTGAGGAAATGCTTGGTGCGACCGGTGATAACGACTTCATTATGAGCAATCGAGGTGAATTTGACCGTATCCCCGATGAGGTATCTCCAGGCACCGGCACAGGAGGAAAGGAGAATAGCGTATTCCCTGTTCTCTTCCACCTGGGCGATGGTGAGGGTTTCGGGGCTGTCCACCAGATTGCCTTCGCCATCGAAGTTACGGTCGGTAAAAGGAATGAACTCAAAGAAGATGCCGTTGTCGACCACCAGTTGCATGGAAGAGGTCCCGGGACGACTCTGGAATGCGAGGAAACCTTCGGAGGCCAGGTAAGTTTCGATATAGGTCAGCGGCCGGGCCAGGAGCTTCTCGAAGCCCTTGACGTAGGGCCCGAAGGATACGCCCCCATGCACGTAGATGGAGAGGTTGGGCCAGATGTCGTGGATGTTGTTGAGCTTGTAACGCTCGATGATGCGCTCGAGCAGGATCTGCAGCCAGGCGGGTACACCTACGATGACGCCGATGTCCCATTCCGGCGCCTTGCGCACGATCTCGTCGAGTTTGGTGGTCCAGTCGCGTTCCTTGGATATCCTTTTCCCGGGCTTGTAGAAATGCTGGAACCAGAAAGGGATATTGCCCGCAGTAATGCCACTGAGGTCTCCTTCGTAGAATGTGCCGTTGAACTGCAGGTGGGTGCTCCCCCCCAGCATCAGGATTCCTTTTTCATAGAACTCCCTGGGAAACTTGTACCGGGCCAGGGAAAAGATCTGCCGTATGCTCACCCGCTTGATCGACCTGAGCATCTCGGTGCTCACGGGGATATACTTACTGGAGGCCTCCGAGGTCCCCGAGCTGAGGGCGAAGTACTTGATCCTGCCCGGCCAGCTGACAAAGGCTTCGCCCTGAAGGGTGCGGTACCACCACTTGCGGAAAATGGCGTTGTAATCATGGGTAGGTACACGCTGCTGGAAGGCGCTCACCAGGTCCTTCTCCCGAAGTATGTCCTGGAATCCGTAATATTCACCTAAGGAAGTGTCACGGGCCTTGAGCAGCAATTTGCGAAGGACCTTTTGCTGTTCCCTGTATGGATCCGTTTTGCTTTTCTCTTCGCGCAGGCTGAGCCCTTTGAGCTCGATGGCACTCTTGATGATGGAACCCAGGATCGGCATGTAGGGCATTTTTGAACGGTAAAAATAGGAAATTTGGCCTGCCTGCGTGCCTGGCTGAGGCAAAGGGGTCACAAGATCCTATCAAACAATAATTTAGGCCATATTCCGTTAGCTCTTCCATCACAGCCTGATCCTGAGCATCCCCCGAAAACTCTGCCCATGAGCCCCCGTCCCCTTCCTTATCGCATGCTGCGCTACTTCCTGATCCTGCTGGCTGTCGTGCTGACCGCTACCCTTTCCTTCCTGGGGTGGATCCACTACAAGGCTGCAGACCATGGTCCCGAGACCGTACTCTTTCGGGGGAACACCCTTCCCATAATGCCCGACACGCTCCGGTTGATCAGCTGGAACATTGGCTACGCCGGGCTGGGAGAGGGTATGGATTTTTTCTACGATGGGGGCCAGGGAGTTCGTGCCGGACAGCATGCCACAGACAGTGCACTTGCTGCTATCCTGGATTTCATCACCCAGGGCAGTCGCGCCAGGTTCTATTTGCTCCAGGAGGTCGATGCCGGCTCCCGCCGCTCCTGGGGGCAGCCCCAGGCCCGCAGGCTGCAGGAGCTCCTGCCCGGCTATTCGGCCTATTTTGCGGTGAATTACGATGTGGCCTTTGTTCCCTCCCCCCTTCGGTCCCCTATGGGCAAGGTAAAGTCCGGGCTGCTCAGCCTCAGCGACTACCAGCCAGCCGAAGCCTTGCGCCTTGCCCTGCCGGGCCGCCATCCCTGGCCTACCCGCATGTTCATGCCCGACCGCTGCCTGTTGCTGCTGCGCTATCCCCTCGTTGGGGGGAAGATGCTGACCCTCATCAATGTGCATAATTCGGCCTTCGATGATAGCGGCGCGCAACGGGCCGAACAGGTGGCCTTCATCCGACGCCTGCTGGAAGCGGAATACCGTCT
>ERZ795054.1097-NODE-1097-length-27155-cov-6.128524_pt1 | contig 27155 bp, 24 predicted proteins | sample MGYA00375138_ERZ795054 | MGnify/ENA primary metagenome ERZ795054 (study PRJEB30183, sample SAMN05720215) | anaerobic digester metagenome | isolation source: active sludge of municipal wastewater-treating anaerobic digesters | place: USA | collected 2014-12-23 ... | reverse complement strand
AGTGGATATTGGATTACGGGATAGATGGGACAGTAAATCGTCGTTTGAACTACGGTCTTCCGACCGATAAACCCGTGGTAGGTGATTTTAATAATGATAGAGCAACGGATATCGGAGTATTCAGGTCCGGAGAGTGGATATTGGATTACGGGATAGATGGGACAGTAAATCGTCGTTTGAACTACGGCCTTCCAACCGATACACCCTTGACCGGAAAATGGATCTAAATTAACCTTTGTTTTTTTAATTCGATTAATTGGAAAACCCTAAACCACCGTCTCTCTCTACCTCTTCCCGTACGGCTAGTTCTCCTTCAGTGAGCTGGCCAAATCAGACAAGACAGGCACAATCTCTCCCCCTCCCGCTCATATCTCTCACGAGATGGAAGGTTCCTTGAGGATGATGGGGGTAACGAGTTCGTCAAAGAGATGGGTGACCAGTTTTACCGAGAGCTCGTTGTTCGGGAGGAAGACTGTCCCTGGGATCGAAACGCCCTTTTTTCTCAGGTGGGAATACATGTTGTTCTTGTCGGAGCAGATCCGGATAGACGCCAGATCATCGATCACCGGAATACCATGGATGCGGCCATCTGTGCGGCAACATAGGTGACGTTCATCGGGTCGGTCCGGGCCCGGATGAAGAGCGCGTCCATCTTCGGGATCCTGGAGATGCCAACGGGAAAGATGAAATCGACATCATGGCCCATACCTTCCACAACGTCACGGCAATGGATCAGCGCCGTGAGCTGCTCGGCACTGGCAAGGCTCTTGCGGTCAACGAAGATGCCGAGCTCGCTCATAGGAACTCTTGGAGGGAGAGGTACTCTGTGAGGAGCGTCCGCTCATCAGAGGATTTCCGGGAGTACTTTTTCGGGGACAGTGAGGAGAGCAGGTATTCATTGCCGGTCTTTACAAAGACCATGGTCACGAGCTGGAGGGAAAAGAGCTGGTAAATCTTCCCGGGATACCCGTCAATCGGAGCGCAGGAGCCTACCGTCCTGCCAAAGATGCTGACGCAGGAATGGACGGTTATATAGGCCCCGATCTTCTGGTAACAGAACGTATGCCCGGCACCTTATCAGACAGGGAATGCATGACCGGAATCAACATTCCCTCCACCTTACCGCATAACCTTGATAATCTCCTATCACCATCAGTAATAAGGATGCATATCCCTACACCCGAGGAACTCCGCACGCGCCGTGAGGCGCTGGGACTGAAACAGACCGAGCTTGCCCGGCGGGCAGGCATCAGCCAGTCCATGGTCGCCCGTATCGAGGCTGGCAATGTTGACCCGCGGGTCAGTACCTTAAACAAGATCATAATTGTGCTGAACAGTGCGGAACCCAAAAAGATCCGGGCTGCCCAGATCATGCACACGCCGGTCCTTTCCGTGCAGCCACAGGATGCCATCAGCCGGGCGGTGGACATCTTCGAGAAGAACAATATCTCGCAGCTCCCAGTGATCGAGAGGGGTATTCCGGTCGGTTGCATCTCAGAAGCGGTGATTGTAAAGGCCATCGAGCAGCAGCGCCTGCACAAGACTCACCTGTTCACTGTCAGGGACTTCATGGAGTCCGGGTTCCCCACGGTACCCCCGGACATGGATGTGGAAACGGTAATCAACATCCTCCAGCAGAACCACGCGGTGCTGGTGGTCGAAGGAAAGACGGCGCGTGGCGTGATCACCAAGCATGACCTCATTTCGCTGATCCTGTAGGGACCTTTCTTCTATGATTTTTTTTATTTCAGGGTGATGGAACCGTTTTTACTATGAAATTGCATCCTGGCGGAAGTTCGTATCCCTGCTCTGCGAATCATTGAAATCCTGGCTCTTGAGAAACGGGCATGAACGTTTAGAGCTCACCGTGAAACAATGAAAATTGCAGATGTGAGGACTCCCCGCGCGGGGCCCTGATGCGGGGAGCTCTCATAAATATTCAGCCTTCCGGTAATCTGATTATCATCGTTCGCGTGTGAACAGCCGCTCCATGAGCATCTCTACCCAACAAAAACCTACAGTTTCGATACAAGGTCGCGAAGAACAACATCCGGGTCTTTTGCCTTGACAACGCTTGAGGCAAGGAGCACGCCGTCCGTGCCAAGATCGACAGCGATCTTCACGCATTCACCGGACTGGATACCAGCCCCCGTCAGGACTTTCACATTCGGGTTTACCGCATGTACTGTGGCCACAGATCTCCTGATGATCTCAGGGTTTGCCTTCGACACCGACACACCGCTGCCGATCAGTTCCGGGGGTTCGATGGCCACGTACTCGGGCGAGAGCGCAGCCGCAGCCGCACTGGCAGCCTCGTTGTTCGTGCATACCACCGCCGTCATTTTCCCGGCCTGCAGCGCCCTGACCGCAGCCTCGATATCTGCGAGGGTCAGTCGGCGTTCCGAGTGGTTCACGAGCGACCCTGCAGCACCGGCGCCTTTGATGGCATCGGCCGTGATATGGCCGGTATGTGCGCCGGGTTCGACGCCATCCACATGCTGGGCAAAGACGGGGATCGCGAAATGGTGCGCAAGGGGGTGGAGGTCGATATACGTGGGGGCGATCCCGATGGGGACCCCGCTCTCCTTTGCTACGAGTTCTGCTGCCTGTGCGATCCTATGGGCCCGGCTGCCGGTTCCCTCTTTGTAGGTCTTCAGGTTGACAAGGATGAGTGGTGAAGGCATGGTTCCAGCTCCGTGAATTTTCAGGAATGATCCCTATTACTCCATGAGGGTCCGGTTATCATCAATATTTGTGCTCAAATTTCCCCCCGTCAAAAGGGAAGCGGCCCTGATACACCTTTGTTACTCTTTCAGGCCCCGGAGGAAGTGCCCCGTGGTGATCCCCCCGTATGCAAGGGTCTTAACCCGCTCTTTTTGTCCTGATACCTCTTCCGAACCGGATCCCCGGGCCATCTGGTCAATCGCATCACGGTAGATCCGGGTCATCGCGCCGGCATAAGCCCCGGTCCTCCCGCGGCTATCGATCACGAGCTCACTGATCCCGGCCTGCCGGATTGCAGGGAGGTGGTCGATAAGACAGGTCTCCACCGCATTGCCGATCCAGGTCCGGCATTCACCATCGGTCCGGAGCGGGAAGATATGTCCGGTCGTATCCCGGATGCCGAAGAAGAGATGGTCGCCCTCGCTGTCACCCCCGGCCCCGCAGTGACGGACGGGCTCAGGGAGGCAGTCTTCTGTAATCATCGCACCGCTTATCCCCTGCACAATGAGGGCAAAGGAAGCCGTGCAGCCTTCCCGGCGTGCAGCCCGGACGAGCGTGTGACATTCCTCCCCGGACAGTTCCGGTGAGATCGTAAGGGAACAGAAAGGCGGCGAGAGGTGGCAGGCTGTCCGGTGGTTGAAGATGCCGAGCCCGGCAGCGCCACAGAGAGCCATGCCGGGCAGGAACGTCCGGATTGCATGCGCTGCCCCGGGGTTCTCCGTCATGCAAGCTGCAAGGCCGCCCGCGTGCAGCAGCGAAATCTCCGGCAGCATCGCACGGAGATAATAATCGCGGGTGATCTGCGGCAGTTTCAGCACAAAGCGGGCGCCAGAATCCCGGCAGAGCGCCATGGCGGCCTCTGCTGCCCTGCATCCGGTTGTTGTCAGATTCCGGCCCCGCCGCGTGCTGCAGGAATGACGCGGCAGGAGGAATGCCGGCTCAAAACAGATGCTCGTGCATCCTTCCCTGAGAGCCATGGATACTGCTTCCGGCGTATCGGCATATACCGTGAGGGTGGGGGGTGTTGTTGCGATTACGGCATCCCTGGTGCCGGTTGAAATTTTTGGGTGTTCTGTACATGCTGAAGCCAGCTTTTGACGTGCCCGTGCAATCTCTTCTTCCGAGGGGAGGGAAGAAGCAAGGAGCGCTGCCTCTGCCATGAACAGGAACTCCCGGCGCATGCGGTTGAGTTCACCGGCGGGTGCAAAGAGGGAACCGTCATATTCTATGGAACAGTCCCGGATGACAAACGGGGTATCGCCGCTCTTTTTCAGCTGTGCTTCCAGCTGGTTGCGCGAGAGCGGGCGGGTGCGTGCCGGTACAAGACGGAGATCAGGCTGGCAGGACACCCTTACCTTCTTTCCTGAAGCGGATTCGAAATGACCAACCATGCTGATGCACCCCTCAGTATCGACCTTGATACTCAGGTCCACAAAAACCCGGTGCACCAGATCGGCGGGGAGGTGGGCAATGATCTGCCGGGCCCTTGCCTCCCGTTCGCGGGAAGAGGTGATGCAGAGCGCGGATCCTGGCGCAACGGGCCGGGGGGTACTGAACATGATGGTTTTTTTGTCCCGGGTGACCGGCAGGTTGTTGAGCAAAAATCCCCAGTCTTCCTGCCTTTGTCCCGGGTCCTTAAAGAGGAGCCCGTCACCGGTTGCCGGCAGCAGCGTCCCGTTCAGGATCACGGTCACGGTCCCGCTGTGCGGGTCGTGTTTTGTTACCGTACCGATACAGATCCCCCGGTTGTCCGGTGCATCGCGGGCCATGAGGGCATCATAACGGTCACCAAAGAGGTACCCGTTCGTAAAACCCCGGTTGAACGCGAGGAGGAGGTCCTGCTCCGCCTCTGCAGCGGGCTTCCAGTCTCCCGCAGCAATCGCATCGAGGGCCCGGCGGTAGGTTGAGACCACGATCGCAACGTACTCCGGCGATTTCATCCGTCCCTCGATCTTCAGCGAGACAACCGGTGCCTTCACCAGGTCCGGCAGGTGCCGGTACGTGCAGAGGTCTTTTGGCGAGAGGAGATAGGAACCAGCGGAAGGGATATCCCTGATCCGTCCCGGTCTCCCATATGCGTCCTGTTCTCCCGTCACGAGCGTATACGGTTTACGGCAGGGCTGGGCGCACATGCCGCGGTTCCCGCTTCTCCCGCCAATGACCGACGAGAGGAGGCACTGGCCCGAGTAGCTGTAACAGAGCGCACCATGGCAAAAGACCTCAAGCCCGACACCGCTCTTCTGAGTCTGCCCTGCGATGGTCTGGATCTCCGCAAGGGGGAGTTCGCGGGCAAGGACGACCCGGGAGAACCCCTGCTCCGCTGCCCAGATCACCCCGTCGGTGTTATGGATGGTCATCTGGGTTGAGGCATGGAGAGGGAGGTCCGGGACGATCTCCCGAGCCAGCGAGGCGACCCCAATGTCCTGCACGAGCACGGCATCGGCGCCGGCTGCGTAGAGCCAGATGAGATAGTCTGCCACAGGTTCAAGTTCCCGGTCATGGATGAGCGTGTTGACCGTTACATAGACCCGGACGCCGCGGGCATGGGCAAGGCGTATCCCTTCGGTGATCTCCTCATCCGAGAAATTAGCAGCGAATTTCCGGGCGCCGAACCGTTTCCCGCTCAGGTAGACCGCATCGGCACCCGCTGCCAGGGCTGCCCGGAACGATGCCGGCGAACCCGCAGGGGCGAGCAGTTCGGGAAGTCCTTTTTTTCCGTCACGGGGGGCAGGGGACATGGAACAACCGGTTATGGGAGGATTATCCTGATGATACCGGCCGCGAACCCGGCCGGTCTGCCGGAACCGCGTCGGAAATAGTGGATAAGCGACATGTCATCCATGGGTAAGCGATCAGGAATTGGCGATCATGAAATATACACCTATCCTCGTCACAAATCCCGATCGGGTGCCGGATTTTTGCGTGCAGGACCCGTGACGCTGATGCGCTGTCCTTTCCCGGCCCGGCATCTTCCCCTCGCGGTCTTCCGGTACCCTTTTTTAGGGACAAAGGATAAGAGAATGGTACGGATGAAGATCGTTGCAGCGCTGACCGACCCCGCCCACGCCGCTCTGGCACAGGAACAGGGAGCCGACCTCATCGAGCTCCGCCTCGACCTGTTCGGGAGCGACATGGTCCGGAAGGCGCAGCGTGCTCTTGGTGAGGTAACCCTGCCGGTCATCGCAACCCTCCGATCGGCAGCGGAAGGCGGGCAGTTCTTCGGGGATGCAGTGGAGTGGATGGATTTGCTTTCCCCCCTCATCCCGCTTGTGGATTACATTGATATCGAGCAGCGTTTCTCGGTCCATGCACCTGCGGTCAGGGCAGCGAAAAAACAGGTCATCGCCTCGTGCCACGAGGGGAGAATGCTCTCTCTCTTTGAACTCTTCCAGACGGAGCGGAACCTCCGTGCATATGGGGATATCCCGAAGATCATCGTCACCCCGCTGAGCGGGGACGATCTCATCGACCTCATCTCCTTTACCTCCGCTGCCAGGAAACCGATCTGCACCGGTGTCATGGGCTCCCAGTTTCGTCATGCCCGGGCGATCCTCCCGCTCTTCGGCTCGGAATTCGTGTACTGCCATACCGGCAACCCGACGGCAACGGGGCAGTACTCGGTAGCGGAGTTCGTGCAACTGAGGAAACTGCTGGGCATATAACCATCCCACAGCCAGATCTCTTTTTTTCCTGCTTTTTGTCTGTCATAACAAAATCCGCACACAATTTCGGAAAAATCCGCATTGGAGAAAACAGTTTTTTCTCCTCATGATCGACACCCTTTGCGCCATCCCTGCGCCTGTCGGGGGCTCATGGCGCATTGCGACAGGATTATCCTCTTTTCTCTCAGGATATGGTAAAAAAACCCTTCTTTCGTGATTATCATAATGCGGGGCTGCCACAGCGGCGGGGCTCAAGCGTGAGCAAAAGTCCCCGGGAGCGCCTGTCCGATGATTTCTCCCGAACTGAAAAATCCTCTTTTTTTTTTGACAACCTCTTACCCCTCCACGCGTTCTCCCTCAAAATCCGGTACCCGCTAAATCCATGAAAAAACCGCAGAAAAACCGGACCGGAGGGAGGGATCGGACCCGTTTTTTCGCTAAGCGTCTTTCGTGGATGCGGTGAATGAGGATTTCTTGTGGTCCTCCTGCCCGCGTATTACCCTCAGCACCTCCGCGCGAAACGATGGTGAAGACGGAGGGGCGGTATGGTTTTTTGGTTTTGCCAAAGAACCTGCCCGATCCCCCGGCCTTCAGAAAACCTGTTTTCACTCAGGAGAAATCCTTGTTTCAATGAGTTGCTAGCCTCATCTGCGCCAGCCCCTCCTGAAGGGGAGCACTGCAATATCCCCGGCGGTTTCTCAACGAATATCCAACTCTCGTCTCTCCAGCCCGGTGTCATCACAAACCGAGCGCCACGCGGGCAGGACATCATATCCTGACGTCAGCGTGTCCATGATGTTTTTTATGTGTCGTTCTTCATGCAAAATTACCCGGGCCCGTGAACGTACATGGTTTTATAAGAGGGATCGGGTGCCGAATATTTGTCGTCCTGAAACATCACGGCGATCTTTGTTCCGGAGAATCCCCTTCCGCCTTCTTGCCGCAGTTCTCGCAGAATCTCATGCCCTCATGCAGAGTTGCTCCGCAGTCCGTACAGAATCTCTGTCCTGGTGCCACCATCTCCGCAGATTTTGCGCTCACAGCAATATCCGGATCCATTTTCCGAATAATAACTGCGGATCCGGATGCCTCCGCCCGTCCCTGCGCTGAGCACGCGGATGACGGGTCTGCATGGGCGCACCTGATGTTCCGGCTGGTCATCCACCAGCCGAGCGGGATGATGACGAGGAGGATGAGAAGCAGCCCTGCAACCGTCAGCACTTGAAGACTGAAGTTGAAGATACCGTGCATGAGCATGGCCCCGAAAAGGCCGGCAAGGATGATTCCCGTACGCTCATTGCCGGGCCGGAATTTTGCAGTTCCCAGAGAAAAGCCCCAGATGCACGAGAAGACCACATGGCCGGGCACAGATGCGACCGCCCGGATGATCCCGACCGCAAGACCGCCTTCCAGCACGTACAGGATATTTTCTATGGTGGCAAAGCCAAGGCCGGCTGCCGTGGCATACACCATCCCGTCAACCGGCTCGTCAAACTCAGGGTGGCGGTATATCGCGAGAAAGACGACAAGGAATTTTAAGGTCTCCTCGATCACCGGCGCAACGAACGCGGACGAGAATACGCCCTCCGGAAACAGCAGCTCGAGAAGCCCGGCGGGAATGACCGAGAGCGCGCCGAGGAAAAAGATCCATGCCACAAGGTGCAGGGGCTCGGGCTCGTACGAGTCCCTGCGGTACATATAGAGAAGGATAAACAGGGCGGGGGCAATGGCAAGGACGAGCAGTTCCAGCATCACCGGACTATGGGGGGCCGGGACTCTTGAGGGTTTCCGGGGATCTGCCCGTGTCATGGCGGGCAGATCCCGTTCACGCTCTGGATGAAACCGCCATGACACCCGGGCGAAATCCTGAAATATCCATGAAAATCAAGCCTCCTGCTATGACACGTGTCATCATGCTCGCTCCCGCATTCCTGATCCTGCTCTGTATGTTTTTTTCCGGCTGCACATCCGATCCGGGAACTCCGGCACCGGCAACAACGACTCCGGTACCATCGCCAACGACCGCGCTCTTGACCGTCACGGCAACACCTACCCCCCTCCCGACTACGGAGCGTATCCGGATACTTCCGGCGGAACGGCAGGTCAGCCTGGTGCTGACAAAGGACCGCCCCTCATCGGAGATCCACCTGCTGTACCAGGGCGGTCCCGGAGATCTCTCTACCAACCGGGTCACGATGCGGGTATATACCTCTGAGACTGAATACCGGGAATATATTATGGGTGGCGGAAGGAAACCCGTTCCCGGCGATGAGATTGTTGCCCCGGGGACGCGGGGGGGTGACCGGTGCGAGGTCTTCATCATCTCGGCAGGAACCCGGTACAAGGTGATGGACGAACCGGTGTATGGGGGGATGTATTATTAACGGGAAATCTTTTTTTTTAAAAAAAAACCGCTATCATCCTCTGGAGCCCGCCAGCAAACCAATAACGCGGGACTCTTTAGCGGGGGCTGACACGCGATGATCCAGGCTTTTTCCGCCATTGCGGGTGCTTTCGGGTTATCTACATCAGCCGGCCTCAATGCATATCTGCCCCTGCTGGTTGTGGCGCTGGCAGCCCGCTATACCACCCTTATCCAGCTGAATGAACCGTGGAATGTGATGACCAGCGGCTGGGTGATTGCAGTCCTGGCAGTGCTGTTGCTGGTCGAGATGACCGTTGATAAAATCCCGGCTGTTGATACCCTCAACGATGGCATCCAGACAATAGGCCGCCCCTTGGCCGGCGCCATCCTTTTTGCCGCAGGTTCCGGCGTGGTGGGGGAACTCCATCCGGTGCTGGCCTTTATTGCCGGGCTCCTCATTGCCGGAGGCGTTCACACCGTGAAGACGGTTGCCCGGCCTGCCGTTACGGCAACCACCGGCGGCACGGGAAACTGGCTGGTCAGTCTTCTGGAAGACGGGCTGTCGCTGGTCCTTGCAATCATGGCGATCCTGGTACCGATCCTTGTCCTTCTTCTCATCGGAGTGCTCCTCCTTCTCGTTGTCGAAATTACCGGGAGCCGGAGCGTAAAAACCTGATTTTTTTGTTCTGATGCATCGGGTATAGGGGAGTTCACGCCAGAACCATGAAACTTGGAACACTTTTTCAGGTATTCAGCGCCCTCTGATGGAATGCCTCTTCCTACCGCAGCAGGGCAGGCAATTGATCCGCCGCACAGGGCATGAACGTCCCGCTTACCCGTGTGATTCCTCCACCCCTCACAGAACCCCCGGCAGTAGCGGGCGGGAGGGGATTTTCCTGACAGAACTGTTTTGTCCATTGCCCGCGTCAGGAAGAAGATTAAAGGCAAAATTACCTTCTGTTTAATTTGAATTTATAAAATCTTCGATTTTTGATATTGATAAAAAATAAATAGTATATGTAATTAATGTCCAAACCTTTATTACCTGCGGGATCATTATTACACTGTATAGACCAGTTGTGCCCGTGGTCAAGGAGGTGGTTAAATCAGATCTTACTGGATGTGCGGGGCCTATCAGGTTGCACCATCCCCAGTGAATGCCAATGCCAAAGAAGTCCTGGTTCATGATTCTGGAGAGCAATGCCACATGGATGACTTCTGTGATGGGAATGATAAACCGCTGGTAACCCGACGTTCACCTCAATGATTCTTCCAGCAACATACCTTTTTCTGGTACCAGCCTTTTTTTAGGAGAACCTCGGGATCATTTTTTTCCATAATCCTGTCGCGTCAGTTTCATGTCCTGGTGTATCGACACGCGCAGCGTAAAAAAAACGTGTCATCTGGGTACATGCAAAGCCGGAGTCTCTGGTCGCACATGGGAACTCTCACGGTATTAATAGCTGAACCTCCCATGCACTACTTATGGCATCAGTGCCACCTGAAGGAGCAACCGGCAGCTCACCTTCAGATAGTCCCCTCACCCAGGTGATACATAACGAGCTGACTGCGGTCAGGAAAAACCGGTCCGATCTGATAACAGGTATGGTGCATTCCCGTTTCCATATCATTGTCCTTGTCCTGTGTATCGGTATTAACGGGATCTATTTTCTTTTCCGCCGTGACTATATTGCACTTTTTATCGCTGCCAGTTATTACCTCAACATGTATTATTTCATTATCCTCCTGATACCACAGAATGTAAAAAAAAAGGCAGGTATCCCGAACCTCACGCTCTCCAGATTCCGAGACTGGTTAAAAGAGATCGGATTAACATCAGGAACAGCACGGTTTACGAAGTTGTTCATGAATTCTATTTTTATCAACAGCAGGACATTATCTCTTGGGATCGGCCTCATTTTCACGATCGATATCCTTTATGCGATCCGGGCTCACACCGTCCTGGAACTCCCTCTCAGGACTACTGTCATTGTCATTTCCCAGTGTGCCATGATTGTGGTATTTTATCTCCTGGTATGGAAAGTGGAACCATTCTCTATGAAGTATGTGCAGAGTGTAGAGCGGGTCAAACGCCGGCTCATTCATGAAAAAATTCCCCGTAATCTTATAACCATCATGTTTGCCGCCGGTTTTCTGATAGCTCTCGTGTTATTTTTAACCACGATTATTCTCCTGCCGGGAATCACCCTGAACGCGTTTCTCGACCAGTCAAGACTGACTGAACTGGGAAACCTCTTCAGTCTTATCACACTCCTTGCGATCAGCCAGTATTTCATTATCCGTTATATCCACGGCATTACGAGCCGGAGAATGGCTGAACGCCTTTTCGATTACAAGGAGTTTGAACTTCTCGAGCTTCAGAATACTGTCGGATCTGGGAACAATTCCGTTGAAAATCGTACTGAAACAACAAGCCGGCTCCTTGAGACCAAGATCTATACAATCAAGAAAAACACCCTTAAAGGGTTTTTCCCGGTCTTTGTCGTTGACCTTGACTTCTCTGTTATCCTTGACAGCACGACCCGGATTGCAATCAGAGGGTATATCGGCGATAAAAAACCAGAGAATGAGATAAAATTAGCTCTGGAGAAATCATAGGATAGACTATCTCGGGGGCTTTCGCTCACGCTCTGCCCTTGCCGCTTTGCGAGCCCCCGCGTTGCGATAATCACTCAGAAGGTTTTTTTTACGATTTCACAGAAGAAAAAAGGACTATCCTATCGTAATGCGTTCCCGCCCCCGATGCGGGCAGGGTGGGCGCAAGGGGGTCGATCATTTAGAGAAAATGAGGTTTTTGTACAGAGCGATAATAATCAACTATGTGCAAAAACGTTTTTTTTTCACGAATTTGATGCGATGATCATGGGGAAAGACACCTGATTTGCTAAAACTCCCTACGATAAATCCTGCGATGGTATTGTTCCGGCGTGATCGCAAGAGTCTTTGCCCCGTTTTTATTCAGCGATGATGCGGCCGGATTTTTCATCCTGTTTTGGCAGGCTCTGTGCATTCCTCAAGACTGAAATTCCGGAACGGATAAAAAAAATGAATGGTATCAGGTTTTTGCCTGCGCTTTCCTTGCCAAAAACGACATGCTGATTGCAGAAAAGCCGCTCAGCAGGCTGAACAGCCCGGCGATGAACGGGAGGAGGCTTGCCGAAAGGAGCGGCCGTGCCAGCAGCAGGATGCCGAAGAGGAGGCTGATAATCCCGAGTACCCCGATTCCCCAATCCCTGGTCCTGAATGCCTGGAAGAGGTTGGAACCACCGATGAAACAGGCAAAAAAGCCGATGAAGAGAATAAAGAATCCGAGGATGAAGACGGTCGAGTAGAGCGGGTACATGAGGATCAGGATACCGGCGATGATGTTGATGATCGCAAGAAAGAGTTTCCAGCCCATGTTGCTCCGGTCAACAAAGAGACTAGCTATCGAGAACAGGCCGCCGACAAGCCAGAACGCTCCCATGAAGGTGATCAGAAGCTCGGTGGTGATTCCCGGCGTAGAAAGGAACATAATCCCAAGGATCAGCATAAGGATTCCCCAGAGGAGGAGAACCCACCACGGGAAGAGTCCTTCCCAAGGGAGTTTTAGTGCGGTATCTGCTGGTGTTTCAGTCATATACATACCACTGACGTGATGATGTATATAAGGAGATATTTAAACCTTATGGCAACGGTCCTCCCACCATTCTCGGTGAGGTGCAACCGCTTCCTGACGCGGTCCGTTGGTCCCCGTATCTGAAATTCTCCGGCCCGGAACATTCTCGTGCAACCGTGCCAGAGAACCCGGTACCGCGGGCATATAAAAAAATGCCTCATCCGGTTCGGGGGATTGTTCCGGCGCCATGAAGGGAAATCCTCACCCGGCGGGAGGACGCGGAAGAGTACCCTGCCATTTACCCGATCCGGCGCATCCATGATCTGAGCCGTAATCCGTTGACGCCGACCGTCATCCCCAGCAACACGATGATGAGGCCCAGCACGACCGTCAGCAGGGACAGAATATCCGCGGGACAGATGAAGAGAAGAACCGCAAAGAGAAGGGAGCTACTGCCAACCGCCATGCGGTTGTAGAAACCTTCCGGCACGGAAGATCGCCCTTTTGCCACGCGCTTCAGGAGCATGCATGCACTTGCGATCATCCAGACTGCAAGGATCACAAGAACGCTGATGGCCCAGAGGGCGAGAGGCAGGAGATAGGCAAAGATCCCTGCAAAGAATATACCGGATGCCATGAGATGCTCGCGGGTCCGAAAGATGAACGGTAACCGGAGACTGAATGCACCTGCCAGGGAAAGGACGGCAAGGCAGATGAGTGCAAGAGGGATGAACACCTCAAAGAGGTTCGAAAAAAAGAGGAGGGGATTTTTTGCTATGCGGAGCCCCGCAAGTCCCAGGATCAGCCCGGAAAGAACCTGCCGCTGCCAGAGGTACCTCTGGGTTGTGAGGAGTGCCTGCGTGTCCCGGATCTCTTCCCTCCGTATATCCAGGATGAGGGTCATGAACGTGTCACTGATCATGAGAACGAGGGGCGCGTCATCCACAAGATGCAGCAAGGGATTTTTGTCCGGGTCATGCCTGTCAAGGTGTACCCGCCATTCAGATTTGGTCTCATGGACATGGAACCGGCCTTTCCGGTAACTTGCGATGGTACCGGGCGAGGGGACATTGATTCCAGACTTTTTCCATCCGGTATCCAGAGGCTCAGTAACCGTCTCTTTTGGTACGGCAACCTCCCACACGCCCTGGTGCAGGGGTTCCAGATAGTTGTCCAGGGTTGTCACGTTCATGGCCTCCTGCCGTTGCTGCCCGTTATTATGACTCCAATGGAGTACCCGGGTAATAAAACAATACGGTGTCCTTGGCATAGGGCATGGCTGAAACGGTGGGATACCGAAGGATGCCTGCCTGAACGATTCTGCGGCGAGTTCCCCAACGGTCCGGCTTTCACCTTCAATCGTTCTTGGATTCGTTCTTACTCCGCACGGAGGATTGTTTCGATTTTTACAAGCCGGAGATGCATCTCCTCCAACTTCTCTCCCTGCAGCGCTGTTGATGCCTGGAGTCTTTGCATTCCTGCAAGAACCTGTTGTTGGAATACCGCGGCAGTATCCGGATACCCGTTCCCCGCGCTCTCCTTTGGCGCCAGGAGTTTGTTTGCGATAAATCCTGCAAAGGTTCCGAAGATCCCGACACCGGTTGTCATGACCAGGATCCCCACAAGCCTTCCCGTGGTGGTGACCGGAAACCGGTCACCGTAACCGACGGTCGTGATGGTCACGTACGCCCACCACAGTGCATCGGTCGCACTCGTGATATTCGCATCCGGTGCCTTACTTTCAGCGGAGAGGACCAGAAAGGCACCGGCTTCGAGGATGATGATGACGCAGAAGACCAGGAGGTAGAGTGCAGATTCCGCCCGGTTGTAGGAGAGATGATCGACAATCCTCCGGGTTCCGTTTTTTTGGAGAAGCCGGTATGCCTTGAAGATACGGAACAGCCGTAAAAACCGCAGGCCCGGCAGGCATGCCAGGAGGTCCGCCCATCCCCAGTTATGGATCATGTACCGGGATCGGGATTCTGCCGTCGCGATGCGGTACCCGAAATCAAGAAGAAAGATAATCGTCAGGCAGAGGTTGATGATGGTTACCACGTTGACTGCATCGGGGTCGATTCCCGGAATAATCACAAGAGCGGTGTTGAAAACCGCTAATACCGACACTGCCGCGATAAATATCTCATATCCCAGTTCCTTGTCATCCTGTTCTCCTGTTACCATACCAATCTCCTGACAGGATGATGCGCGATGCCAGACTAATAATTATCGTCCGGTATACAGGCTTTGGACCCTGACAACGGACAGGGCGCCTTAAAAAAAGGTTCAGGGTTCAGGGATCATCGCTTTCTTTTCAGCAGGATGAACAGGGCGCCCATGGCCGATAGTGCCGCAGCCACCGGCACCGGAGAGAGCGGGGTTGCCGTGGTTGGCGGGACAAGGGGAGTGAGTGCGGCATTGATCACGACATTCTGCCCGGATTTGAGAGCCCCGGAGGCGGTATAGGAATTATAGCCGGCCAGCCGGATCTCGACGTTGTAGGTCCTGGCAGTATCTATCGGTACATTATCGAGGGATAATGGCGTGATACCCTTGTAGGCATTATTGATGAAAACATCCGCCCCGCTTGGCTGGGAGAAGATCTCGGCGCTGGCAATGGCCGGTGAGGAGGAGGCCGGCGTAAGCGCTGCCGATACCTGAATTGTTGCTCCGGCTTCGACCCGCACTGCCGTTGTATAGTCCTGGTATCCTGATTTTTTTATGACAAGGGTGAAGCTCCCGGGGGATAATCCCGTAATATACAGGGGGCCGGAAGCGCGGGTCTCCCCCTGGTAGTCCCCGTTGAGATAGACGGAAGCACCGGATGGTGAGGAGGAGACATCGAGATCGCCCGTTGCCGGGCTCATGACCGGTGTAAGGGCCATGGACAGGTAGGCGGTCTGGCCGCTGTTCACCGTTGCGGTCTGGGTGAAGTCCTTATACCCGGACTTTTTTAATAGGACGGTGTGTTGCCCGGTGGCAAGGTTGCCCACAATCTGGTTGGTGAGGCCCTGGTAGATGGTGTCAACGTACAGACCCGCCCCGACCGGCGTGGAAGAGATGGAGAGTGACCCGGTCTGCTTGTTTGCGACAAGCGCTGCATACACGGTGGCGGTCTGGCCGGGTTTTATCTCAATCGTGGTGGCGTACGGCTGGTACCCGGACTTTGAGACCCGGACATTGTGCCACCCGGCACTCACGCCGTTGAACGACCCGTCAGTTGTCAGGGAGTCATACCCGTTATCAAGCACCGCGGATGCTCCGGATGGACTGGATGTCACATAGATATTCCCGGTCTGGACAACGGGGGTCAGGGATGCAGAGACCTTAATTGTCTGGCCGGCAGCGGGGTTGCCGGGATAGTACTGGCTCCAGGACTGGTAACCGGATTTCGAGACCGTGATGGTGTGGCCGGGGGTTCCGGTGGTGGAGACGCCGATGCTGACCGGGCTTGTTCCGTAATCCGTGCCGTCGAAATCAACCCGTGCCCCGGACGGGTCTGACGTCACCGAGTAATATCCCTTCTGGCCGCCGGGAAGCGGTGTCGGGGCAATGGTCGGGATCAGGGCTAGGGATGCATAGACGGGAATGTGTTGTCCTGACGCCGGGTTTCCATCGTAATACTGGCTCCAGGGCTGGTATCCGGCTTTTTCAACGGTGATGGTATGACCCGGTGTGGCCGTCGAGTACACCGATGCGCTCACCGGGGTTGTCCCGACGAGTTTCCCATCGACTGTTACGGTTGCACCGGCGGGTGTTGAGGTGATGTCATAATACCCCACCGAACCGCCAATGAGCTGTTCCTCCGCTGCCGCGGACACGATGCCGCTCATCGCAATGACGATGAAAAACAGTACAAGAAAAGGATTCTTCATAGTAGGTGTCCTCGCATTTCCGGTATATTAAAGGATCGCTTTTTTCTCACGGACAGGCAGAGCCCGCTTACGGAATCTTTCCCGAAAGGATCTTTCGGACGAAAATGCCGGCAGATATCCTGCTCTGCTCCTTTCCCTGCTTCCTTCCATTATCATACCTTATGACAATCCGGCCGACCCTGCACCCCTGCTCTCCCGCAGCTGCCGGACACCGATGCCGATCATCAGGGCAACAACCGATGAGATGATGAAGAGGATGGTCAGGTTCTGGTCAGCCGCACTCATGACCGCTGCCAGGAGAATTGCTGTCAGCGGGGCGCCAAGAGCAAGCGTGACAACGGCAGCGAGGATGCAGAGTACAAAGATGCCGGCCGGTATGCCGGGGAAGAGAAGGGAGAGTGCGAGCCCGATCATCGTGCAGGAAAATACCGTCGGAAATATGGGGCCGCCAAGATACCCGCTCTTGAACGACACCGAAAGGAGCAGCACCTTCAGGACAGCCATGAGGAGCAGCATCTCAATCCCAATCTGTGCGGGATTCTCCATGATCCCATGGATCGTAGTCTCACCGGAGAACATGAGGTCGGGGATGAGATAACAGACAATGGCGATGATGGATCCGGCACTGAGGATGCGGGGGATGATCCGGTCCCCGAAGACCCGGTCCATCAGCGTACCGATACCGCTCATTGCCATTCCCATACCGATTGCGATGCCGGCTCCCAGGATGCCGAGCAGGATCGCCCAGAGAATAAAGGGGATGGTCACAGCGCTGACAGACGGGAATTTGAGGAAACTGGCAAAGGACTGCAACCCGAGCAGGGTGTAGAACAGGTACCCGATAATGCCCGCGATCAGGTTCCAGGAAAGAAAGGTGAGGGCATCTTTTTTGCCGATATTGAACTCGGTTGCGAGGACTGCCGTAAAGAGCGGGCTTCCCAGGATCCCGTTATACGCTGAGGCCAGTGCTGCCATATCAAAGCCGGGTGCGGATCGTTCCGCAACGGCGAGCTTCCTGCGACACCATGAGGATATCTCCATGATAAGGACGGCAACGGAGCCCTCCGGCCCGACACTGGCCCCGGAGAGGAGCGAGAAAAATGAGGTGAGGAGGGTGCCGGGGAATGTCCGCTCATCGCCATGGGACCCTTCACCCTTGAGTGATTCTGAAAATCCGCCGTGGATCACATCGGGAGCCTGCAGGTATCTGATGCAGAGTCCCACGAGGAGGGAGAAGAGAAGGACACCGGCCGGCATGGTCCAGCGGCTGGCGAGGACAACCTCATTCATCCAGATGGTTCGGTGAAGGAAGGTGTAGGTCTCAAGCCAGAGGGCAGTGAACGTGATGGCAATGATCGCAATCAGGAGGATCTGCCAGAGTTTCTGGTCAGGCATCCTCACTCCTGAGGATTCATCGGACATGGGGATCCGCAACTCCAACGGTATCTTCTCATGAGAATCCACTTATTCTTTTGGGTATTCCGAACGTTCCCCCCATCAGAACGCAGGACCCGCCTGAGAACGGGCACACCCTGCGGGGCCGGGTTCCCTCGCCGGGAACGATGGAGGACAAGGCGTGTTTAAAAAGACAGAAATACCTGAACCTGATCTGATATACGTACCAGAGAGATAGTTGGAGAAACAGAATGAAAGTCATCAGGGCTGACCGGCACCAGGAGAACGGGCGGACCATCGTGAACCTGAACTTCAAGACCATGGACCAGTTGCTGGATCCTGATGATCTTGGTCCATTGCCGGAAAAAGAACTGACAACGGAGGCAGAAGAGGCGATTCTCCGTAACGTGTTTGCCGGCACGCTGTCGAGTCCCCTGACCCTCGGGATACAGGCCCCGGGCGTACCGGATGCCGGGCAAAAAACAGGGATCCCCGATGCCATCCGCCATCATTTTCGCTTCCTTCTCACGGAGCACGACCGCGACTGGGCAATTTTTTTGAGGGAACGAAGAACTGCCCTTGCTTTTACCGGATTCAATATCCTGGTTGCCCTGGTCTATCTGGCATACTCCGTTGAGCATGCGGACTGGATGGCATCGGTTCCCGGACAGGCCATCGGGGGGATCATCATCATTTTCAACTGGGCTACCATCTGGGATACCTACGAGTTCTTTATTTTTGATGGCCGGGAAAAAAGGCAACGGAGAAAACTGCTTCAGAAAATAATAGATGCTGAGATTCGGGTCGTTCCCCCGGTGCAAGATAGATAAAATTTGTGATCTTTAGAAACAGGTCTGAATGGATCGGTTCACACCGGAATGATGAAAATTGCAGATACGAGGGCTCGCCGATGTAGTGCCCCTCGCGGGGCACCGCGGGGCAGTTCCGTGTTTTTTGTATGCTCAGGGTTATTGATCCACCGCGGGGGGACGCCCCGTCAGGGGCGGCGGCGTTGATCGCACATAATCGAGAACGGGAAAAATCTGAAAAATCACCTTTGTTCAATGCAATTTTCATAGGAAACCATGTGCCCTCTGCTCAGGGGTACTTGGGAGGGTGACCCCCTCTCTCCCCCAACGGGGGAGGCAGCATGCGGGGACAAGCCGCCCTGACCCCGATTCCGGGCAAAATGTTTCACACGGTAGACGGACACAGTCATGCTCCACGGGGCGAGCCCCGACGAGGCGGCGAGCACCCGTGGTCCCATCGTAATTCTCGTTGCAGTTTGTTTTTGACCGCTTTTTTAGGAGTGCAACAATTTACCGGTATTTCCTCACCTCCAGCAGGGAGTCAGCGAGCACCAGAGCGAGCATCGCCTCGGCGACCGGTATGATCCGGGGCAGGATGCAGGGGTCGTGCCTGCCGCCGACAGAGATATCCACAACCTTGCCGTTGATGTCCCGGGTCTGCTGGGTCTTTGCAATGGACGGGGTCGGCTTCACGGCGATCCGCACGATGATGTCCTGCCCGCTTGAAATGCCCCCGAGGATGCCGCCGGCATGGTTGGAGGCAAACCCGTCCTTTGTCATGAGGTCGTTGTTCACGCTCCCGAACTTCTCCGCAACAGCAAACCCGTCCCCTATCTCAACGCCTTTCACCGCACCGATCCCCATCATCGCCCCGGCTATCAGGGCATCCAGTTTCCCAAAGACGGGGTCGCCCAGTCCCGCGGGGCAGCCCGTTGCCACGATCTCGGCAATACCCCCCACGGAGTCCCCGGCGTTTTTTGTTCCAAGGATCTCGGCCTCGATGGCAGCTGGTTCTGTCTTCCCGTGGACCGAGACGATCCTGCCGGCAACCGCGATCCCGTGCATTGCGAGCAGCTTCATGGCAAGGGCGCCGGCAGCAACCCGCCCGATGGTCTCCCGCCCGGAGCTCCGGCCGCCGCCCCGGTGATCGCGGATGCCATACTTTTCCTGGTACGTGAAGTCCGCGTGGCCGGGCCGGAAGACCTCCCGGAGGTCCTCGTAATCCCCCGACCGGGTATCCTGGTTCCGCACGATCATCGCAACGGGGGTTCCCGTGGTCTTTCCTTCAAAGACCCCGGAGAGGATCTCGACCCGGTCGGCTTCCTGCCGCGGCGAGGAGAGGGGCGACCTTCCCGGGCGGCGCCGGTCAAGGAGTGCCTGGATGTCGGTCTCGTCAAGGAGGATACCGGGCGGGCAGCCGTCGATGACGGCGCCGAGTGCTTTGCCGTGGCTCTCGCCAAAGGTTGTGATGCGGAAATTTCTGCCAAAGGTGTTCATGGGAGCAGCTCCCGGATCTTCTCATGGGGCACATCGATGCCGAAGAACAGGTAGAACTGTTCCCGTGCCTGGCCGATAAACATCTCGGTGCCGGTGATGGTCCTGCAGCCCACCCGCCGTGCTGCCTCGATCAGGGGGGTGACGGGCGGGGTGTAGACGAGGTCAAAGACGGTCATTCCCGGGCGCAGCTGGTCATCGCGGAGGGGGCTCAGGTCACCCGGGTTCATGCCGAGCGGGGTCGCGTTGACCACGAGATCGGGGTGGATCGAGTCAAAGTCCGACAATGCTCCCCATGTGCAACCGAACCGTTCGGCGAGCACCTGTGCCTTTGCCGGTGTGCGGTTCAGGATGGTTGTTTCCATGTCGAGGTCGGTCAGGGCGAATGCGGCTCCTGCTGCCGCACCCCCGGCACCGAGCAGCACCGCTTTTGCCCCCTTCAGGTCTACAAGCGGTTTTCGGACCCCAATCCAGTCCGTGTTGTAGCCCGTTGCCGTGCCGCAGGCAAAGACCACGGTATTCACGGCACCGATCTGTTGTGCCGCGTGCTCTTCGACCTCATCGATGAGCGGGATTACTTCCTGCTTGAACGGGATCGTGACCGAGAGCCCCTTGACATCCAGGTGGCGTGCCACGCTCAGGATCTCGTTGAGTTCCGGGTCCTCGAACCACGTGTAGTGGTAATCGAGACCGTAGGCCGCAAACAGGGCATTGAAGAGGAACGGCCCCTTGCTGTGGGCGCAGGGGTAACCGGCAACGCCCATGAGGCGCGTGAGTGGGTCGGGGGGGGTCTCGTCGAGGACCTTCAGGAGCCGTTCCATGCATTTCGGGGGGATCCGCCCCGTCCGGAAGAAACTGATGCAGGGGGCCCGGTTTTTTGCAAGGATAGTTCCCTGCCGGAGCAGGTGCATGACCATTGCCGCCGCCGCATCCGGCGTGGTCCCGCTGGTGTCAATGCAGAGATCTGCCGCGGCATGGTACAGCTGCCGCCGGCGGTCCATCATCTCAGCGATCTCTTCCCGCAGGGGGAGCCCGGTCAGCGGCGGACGGGGTTTTTTTGTGAGCCGCGCTTCAATGGTATCGATATCCGCGTGCAGGAGAACCATGACGCTGTCCCGCCGCAGCAGCTCCATGTTGACCGGGTCGGTGACAACGCCTCCCCCGGTGCTGATCACGGCACCGCTTTTTGGCAGGCCGGCAATGACCCGGCGCTCCTCTTCCCGGAAGCGCTCCTCGCCGTCCTCGTGGAAGATGTCCGGGATGGACCTGCCGGTCTGCTGCTCGATCAGGGTATCCGTGTCAAGGAAAGGGAGGCCGGTGCGCTCCGCAACGATCTTCCCGATCCCGGTCTTTCCCGTACCCCGGAAACCGCAGAATACAATCCTCTTCATACCGGTACCCCTGCCTGTCTCAGTAGCTCCCAGAACCCCGGGAACGACTTGTTCACACACTCTGCATCCGTGATGGTAATCCCCCCCGAGCCAAGCCCCAGGACAGCAAAACTCATCGCTGTCCGGTGGTCTTCTGCCGGGTCGATAATCCCGCCATGCAGCGGGGCCGGCCGGATGGTCATGGAATCGTCACCGATGTCCACCCGGCCGCCCAGCTTCCGCAGGCGTTCTGCGGTCCCGTTGATACGGTCGCTCTCCTTGAACTTTAAATGACTGATCCCGGTGATGGTGGTGGGGGTCCTTGCCATGGCTGCAACCATGCAGAGCGTCTGGACAGTGTCCGGCGATGCTGACATGTCGACCGTGATACCGTGGAGGTCCCCGCTGTGTTCAACGGTTACCGTAGCATCCCCGAACGTAACCCGGCACCCCATGGCAGCGAGGGCGTCGAGGAACCGCCGGTCTCCCTGCACGGACCCCGGGTTGAGGTTTCTGACCATGACCCTGCCGCCGCAGATGGCCGCGAGGGCGAGGAAGTACGATGCCGAGGAATAATCGCCCTCGACCCTGTAGGACCTTCCCCGGTACCGATCCTCTGTGCTGACAACAAACCGGTCATAACCGGTACGCCTGACCCGGCCCGAAAAGGCCTGCATCACGTCAACCGTTACATCGAGGTAGGAAGCGGATTTCGGGGGCAGGGGGATCGTCACATCCACGTCCTGCCCTGCATAGGGAGCAGCCAGCAGGATCGAGGAGATGAACTGGCTGCTCACGGACCCGTCAATGGCCACCGGTCCTCCGGTCAGCTTCCCGCTGACCTGGATCGGGGGAAAGCCGTGATTTCTCAGGAAATCGACCGAACCGCCCAGGGTATTGAGCGCTTCTGCAAGCGGCTCCACCGGCCGTTCCTGCATGCGGCTGTTTCCCGTAAGAATGACCGGGTGGCGGCAGAGCATGCCAAGCGAGGCCAGGAGGCGGAGGCTGGTACCGGAATTCCCGAGGTCCAGCAGGGTTGTTTCGCGGTTCGGGATATCCCCGTCACAGCCGTTGATGATTATCCGGCCCGGGGATTCCTGCACGTTCGCCCCCAGTGCCCTGAGCGCAGCAGCCGTGAGGTGGGTATCGTCAGCATCCAGGGGATTTTCTATCTCCGTTGTCCCGGACGCAAGGGCCCCGGCAATGAGCGCCCGGTGCGTGTAGCTCTTGGACGGGGGGGCGGTCATTGCCAGGTCCACGTCGTGGATCTTCTGCGGCGTGACGATCATGGGCCCACCGCGATCTTCCGGTAACAGCCGAGTTCCCTCACCGTAGTCATCTCCTGTAATTCCCTGATGACCGCAGGCGTTTCGGGGGACCAGGTATAGTCGAGGAAGAAGACATAGCTGCCCATCCCGCGCTTCGAGGGCCGCGATTCTATCCGGCTCAGGTTGATCCGGCGCCTGGCAAATGCCGCGAGCAGGTCGTAAAGCAGCCCGGCCCGGTCCACCTGCGGGTCGATCAGGATGCTGCATTTCTCCGGCCGCGGATCCCGGGCAGGATCTTTTGCTATCCTTACAAACCGGGTCGTGTTGGCGGCATTGTTCTCGACCGAAGAGACGATGACCGGCAGGCGGTACAACGATGCTGCCGCAGACGAGAGGATTGCGCCGGCATTGGGGACCCTGCGGGCTTCCTGTGCGCTTGCCGCATTGCTGCTCGTGTGGATGACCGGGATGCCCCACTCCTCGATCCGGTCGCTGCACTGCTCGTGGGTCTGCGGGTGGGCAAAGATGACCCGGATCTCCTCAAGCGGCACCGTGGACGCAAGGTTGTGATGGATAGGCAGGTACATCTCTGCGGTGATGGAGAGCGGGTATTTCAGGAGCCCGTCCAGGGTCTCGCCCACCCCGCCGGCCTCCGAGTTCTCCATGGGGACGATCCCGTCCCCCTCGCCCCGGGCAACGGCTGCCATGATCGCGTGGATGGTCGGGGCAAAGACCAGCGGTTCGCACTTCATCTTCAGGGCAACCTCGTGGGAGAAGGTGCCTTCCGGCCCGAGCGTGATGGTGGTCATCTATTCACCATGAAATCAATCAGGGCATCCGTTGTCTTCTGGCCTTTTGTGCAATAACTGCCGAGGTGCCGGGTGTTCTCTTCAAAAAATGCCCGGAACCCGCCGGCATCACGGTTGTTCACGATTGCCGAGAGTTCGGCTGCCGACTCCCTGCAGGCAGCGAGCACTTCCGGCACATAGGGATTCTCTTCGAGAATATCGGCATAGAGCTCCGGGTCCTGCGAGAGGAGCCGGCCGATCAGGGAGAGTTCGATCTGGTACACGGGGCTCGTGAACTCCTGCGTTGTTTCAATATCAATGCCAAGTTTACGGATGCTCTCGGCCATGCAGAGCGTGACATAGTGCGTCAGGCCCTGGACTACCGCCATCATCCGGTCGTGTTCTTCCGGTGTTGTTATGGAACACCGGGCGCCTTCTTTTTCAAAGATTGCAACAAGGTTCTGCAGGGCCGCATCCTCCACCCGCGCCGGGCAGACAATGATGGTCTGGTTTTTCAACGAGCCAACGGTCGGACCGAACATCGGGTGCAGCCCGACCACCGCTGCCGCTGATTTCAGCATTGCCTCGACCGGCCTGACCTTGAGCGACGTGAAATCGCAGAGCATCTGGCCCGGTCTCATGAGCGGGGCGATCCGGTTGATGACCCGGAAGGTATTGCGGATGGGGACGGAGACGATGACGAGCTCGCACTGCCGCACAATGTCTTCGCTGGTGACCGGAGAACTCCTCCCGCTGACCAGCACCTCGTACCCCGCCCGTTCGAAGACGGGGACAAAGAACTGCCCCATCTTCCCGGTCCCTCCGATGATGCCTGCCTTCATGATCACTTCTCACGGATAGTCTCTCTGACGGCTATCCCGAAATGCCTGCCGCCTTCGAGTACGCAGCCCATGATGGTGTCGCCTTTCTGGAGGTTCACGACCGAGATGGCCTTCCCGTCTTCGCCCACGAGCCGGATCGTCTCGGCGTTCTGGAGGATGAGGCTCACCTTCGCTTTTCCGGCCTCCGCTTCCACGAGCAGCAGGGGCCGGCGCTCGATCTTGGTCCGGCCGATAATGGCGGAGTGGGCAGTACCTTTAGCATCAGAGACCAGGACCTGGCCGCCAATGGCAAGGTCGGATAAGTACGCGGTCTTGCCGTCCGGCAGAAGGATGTAGGCATGGACCGCCCCGGCGTTCACCCGGAACGGGCGGGGGGCCACGTACGGGTTCTCGAGCGTCTCGGCATGGACAAGGAGCATGGCCGAGGAGGTGTTTCCCATCAGCATGCCCTCGCCGTCGCTGAGCATGGAGCAGGTGTCCACGCAGACCCGGTCGCCCATCCCGACAGGGTGGATCTTCGTGACTTTGAAGGGCACGAGGCCGACCCTGTCGGCCGGCGACTTCAGGAGGGCTGCAACGGATTTCACCATCGCCGGGCTGTCTGTCTTCAGCAGGATGCCGTGCGTGCCCTTCTCCAGCACATGGAGTGCCATCTGCGCATCTTTCTCATCCTTTACTTTCGCGATGATCCTATCGGACTGGGCAACAAGGTTCTCGAGCGGGATGACCGTCCAGTCGCTCGTTTCAGCGATGACGAGCGTGTGCTTTCCCTGTTCCGCCGCCCTGTTCTCGCTCGCCTTGTCGGTGATCGTGCACTCGACAACGTCTTTTCCGGGCTTGATATCTCCATCGGGGGCGACCGTGGTGATCCTGCCCAGCCGCCGGACATCTTCGGCCCGGTCAACAACGATTGCATCGGCGCCGCTCTCGATCGCCGTTGTCGCGATCTCCTTGTTCCATGGTCTGATGTCGACCCAGAACTGTTTCATATTCTTGCTCCGTTCTGCTGTTGTTTTCTCTCAGGGGAAATGCTCATGAACCGGGCTGGGTTTGAACAATGTTCAGAACTCGGAAATCCAACGAAGGCTCCCCGCCTCAGGGCCTTTCCGAGGCACGGCGGGGCAAGGCGGTTCGATCCCAATCGCTGGACAAAATTATCCCAAGCCGTCCTGATCCGCCGCGGGGGCGCCCCGTCGGGGGAGGCGGCGTCCATCGCAACCATGGGCATGGGGGTCTCAACCCCCATCATTGTCACTTCCGGTTTTCCCCGGATCCGTTTTTTCGTCATCATGCTTCTGCCCGTATCGTGCTTCATGATCCACCGGTTACTTCTTCGTCCCCAGCGCCTTCTCCGGGTCCACGTTCTCGTGGACAACGGCGCAGAGGGCTTTGACAAAGGCCGTGGTGTCCGTGCGCTGGAAGGAGTTCCTTCCCACGCAGACCCCGGCCCCGCCGACCTTCACGGAGTCGCGGATGATTTTTAATGATTCGAGGTCGCCGGTCTTCTCCCCGCCGGCAATGAAGACCGGCACCGAGCAGGCCTTCACGATCTTCCCGAACGCCTCGGGGCTGCCCGGGTAGTTGGTCTTGATCATGTCCGCACCGAGCTCTTCCGCGACTCTCACGGCGTGGCCGACTGACTGCGGCGAGAAGGAGTCGATTCCCTTACCTCTCGGGTAGCACATGATGAGGAGCGGCATGCCCCAGCGGTTGCAGTCCCGGGCAACATTTGCTCCTATTTCGAGCATCTTGGACTCGTTGGGCGAGCCGAGGTTGATATGGATGGAGACGGCGTCGGCGCCGAGCGCGATCGCTTCCTCCACCGTGCAGACCTGCACCTTGTCGTTCGGGTCCGGGTTGAGCGAGGTCGATCCCGAGAGGTGAATGAACAGGCCGATATCGCGGCCATGCTTCCGGTGCCCGCGCTTGACGAGCCCCTTGTGGAGGATGATCGCGTTTGCGCCCCCGTCGCTTACCTCCGAGATGACCTTTGTCATGTCCAGCAGTCCCTCAATCTGTCCCATCGAGAACCCGTGGTCCATCGGCACGATGACCGATCTCCCCGTGTTCCGGTTGATGATCCGTTCGATCCTGATCTCCTTTCCTATCATGATTACACCTCGAGAATTTTCAGCGCTTCATCCACGCTCTTGTTCGCATGCACGATACAGGCCGCTGCCCGGACGAACTTCGCCGGGCTCTTGTGCTGGAAGGCGTTCCGGCCGATCGAGATCCCGGCCGCCCCGCCCGCCATTGCCCCTTCTATCAGTTCCAGTGTTGTGCGGTCATCGGTCTTGGAACCTCCGGCCACCACGACCGGCACCGGACAGCCCCGGGTGACTTCGCGGAAGCTCTCCGGGTCGCCGGTATACACGGTCTTGACAATATCCGCGCCTAATTCCGCCGCAACCCGGGCCGCGAGCTTGACCTGCTCGAGATCGTTTGCCTTTTTGATGTCCTTGCCCCGCGGGTACATCATCGCAAGGAGCGGCATGCCCCATTCCATGCATTCCACCGCAACGTTCCCGAGGTCCTGCAGCATGCGGCTCTCGGACTCCGCGCCGATGTTCACGTGCATCGAGACCGCGTCGGCGCCCATCTTCAGGGCGTTCTGCACCGAGTTCACCAGCACTTTCTCGTTCGGGTCCGGCCCGAGCATCGTGCTTGCGGACAGGTGCAGGATCAGTCCCACGTCCCGCCCGCTCTGCCGATGGCCGTGGAGCGCGAGGCCGACATGCCCGATCACGGCATTGGCCCCGCCCTCGGCTACCAGGTTCACGGCCTGTCCCATATCGATGAGCCCCGCGATCGGCCCGTTCGTGACCCCGTGGTCCATCGGTATGATGACCGTTTTTTTCGTATTGCGGTTCATGATTCGTTCCAGACGGATTTCCTTTCCTCTCACACGTAACAACTCCAACAACAACCCCCTGCATTCACACAAGAA
>ERZ795054.1096-NODE-1096-length-27156-cov-5.186229_pt1 | contig 27156 bp, 17 predicted proteins | sample MGYA00375138_ERZ795054 | MGnify/ENA primary metagenome ERZ795054 (study PRJEB30183, sample SAMN05720215) | anaerobic digester metagenome | isolation source: active sludge of municipal wastewater-treating anaerobic digesters | place: USA | collected 2014-12-23 ... | reverse complement strand
GCTGGCTCTCTCGGTGGACCGGGCTGCGGGCGGGGCCCGCTCGCTGCAAGTGGGCATCGCTCTGCACGTCGGCGAAGCGGTCGTGGGCCTGGTCGGGAACCCGGTGCGACAGATCAACTACACCGCCCTGGGCCACGCCGTGGTCATCGCCGCCCGTCTCCAGGGCCTGGCCCTGGGCGGCGAAGTCGTGGTTAGCCAGGACGTCAAGGCAGCCGTGGAAACACGGTTCGAACTCGAAGCCCGCGAGCCGGTGCAGGTCAAAGGCCTCTCCCAGCCCGTCCTTTGCTATGCCGTCAAACGCGACCTCCAGATGCACGATGAGAGATAGCAGAGGGTGCAAACGCCATCTTTGACGGACACCAACTCGAGACGCAGGCAGTTCAGTGTCGGAAACAAGATGTGGATCCCCGCATCGACCTTGACGCGCGCCGCTGAGAGCGGTCACTCTTGTCACCGACAAATGTCACCCGTCCCCCATTCTGTTGGCGATCACAAGACGCTCCCCCTGCCCGCTCTCGTCATAACCTTATGAAGCCACTCACGCGTCACCCCCTGCAGTCCGGCGTGCCCCGCCGCCGTTTTCTCCAAACCCTCGCCCTCGCCAGCGCGACACCCCTGTTCGTCCCGGCACGCGTCTTGGGCGCCGCAGGTCAGCCGCCTCCGTCCGAAAAGATCACGCTGGGCGTGATCGGCGTCGGCGCCCAGGGCCACGTCGACATGCGGGTGTTCCTCGGCAACAAAGACGTCCGCGTGACCGCCCTGTGCGATGTCAACCAGCGCAATCTCGAGGCCGCCCGCCAGGCGATCGCCGAGACCTACGGTCGCCCCGACGTCAAGGTGTACTCCGATTTCCGCGCGTTGAGTGCGGACCGTTCGATCGACGCGGTCCTCATGGCGCTCCCGGTCCATTGGCACAGCCTCGCGGCGCTCGACGCCATCCTGCAAGGCAAACACATCTATCACGAGAAGCCGATGGGCCTGTCGTTTGCCGAGGCGCGTCGGGTGCGGGAAGCCGTCGAGCGGAAGGGCGTGGTCTTCCAGTTCGGCACCCAGCAGCGATCGGACCGCCTCTTCCGGTGGGCCTGCCAACTTGCCCGGAGCGGGCGGTTGGGCAGGTTGCGCGAAGTCCTGGTTTCGGTTCCCGGCGGCAAACACGGTCCGGTCTTCCCCGAGCAGGCGGTGCCCGACTACATCGACTGGGTCCGCTGGGTCGGCCCGGCCCCGTCCACTCCGTTCCACGAGCAGAAGCTGAGCCGCGACAACCACGAGAACATGCGCGCCTTCTCGCTGGGCATGATCTCGTGCTGGGGGATTCACCATCTCGACATCGCCCAGTGGGGGAACGGGACGGACGACACCGGCCCTGCGACAGTTGAAGGCCAGGGGGATTTCCCGAAGGAAGGGGCGTTCGACGCGATCGAGCGGTGGCGGGTGCGGTTCGAGTTTGCCGGGGCGGCGCCGGTGACTTTTGTGAATGATGGGACGCCGGGCTTTGCCCACGGTGTGCGCTTTGTGGGCGAAAGCGCCTGGGTGCATGTCCGACGCGGCGCTCTCGGTGGCGCCATGAACGACGGGGACGTCCAACCACCGCCGGCCAATCTCGCCGACGGCATCACGGGGGCGTTTCTGAAAGACCCCGCCAATCAGCCCGAAGCCCTCCCAGTGCAATTGCCGATCAGCCAGGATCACGTGCGCAACTTCCTCGATGCGATCCGGCACAAGCAACGCGCCATCTGCGACATCGGGCCCGCCGTTCGAGGCGACACCCTCTGTCAGGTCGCGCTGATTGCGGTGCAACAAGGCCGCAGGCTGGCCTGGGACCCGAAGGGGGAAACGTTCGTCAGCGACCCGGGAGCCAATGCGCTGCTCGAAGCGCGTCCGTTCCGCGATCCGTGGGGATGACCGGGCAGCAATTCTCGTTTTGACAACGCTCAGAGCGCCGGGTCGGGCAACCCGGCCGGCAACCGTTGCATTCTTCGGGGCTGTAGGCCGAGTGCCCTCACCCGGCGAAAACGCGCAAATTCGAGGGCCGAGTGCCCTCAGCCGGCGTCTTCGACAACACCGCGCGCGAGCGCCTTCACTCAGAACGAACCACCCGGTAAAACCGCCTGGCGGCCAAGCCGCGGCAGTCCGTCCAAGTCGAGAGCGCGCCGTCGGCAACGATGGACTCGCTCACCGCCAGCCACCCGGCTGATACGAGAGAGTCCGCCGATTCCACCCGATAAGCGTAACCGGGCTCGCTGCGCCATGTGAACACGACGCAGTCGCCTATCCGCTCCGCCCCGCCCTCCAAGGTAAAGGGAATGACGAGGTCAATCGCGATCAGGCGTGTGCCGCCGCCACTGCGAATGCGCACGACGTGGCTCGCCCTGCCCGGGGCCAGGCCGGTGCGGTCCGCACTCACGCCGATGAGGATCGCCGCGCCCGGATCCAACCCGCCAGCCATCCGGTCGAGCTTGAGCCACGCCGGCTGCGGTTCGGGAATCGCCCAGATCAAAGGGCGCCCGCCGCTGTTCTTCAGGCTGACGGTCGTTGCGGTCTGATCGCCCTCGATCAGGATTGCCGAGGGGCTGACCTCGAGCTTGGGCGCCGCGCTCGCCCCGGCCAGGGCGGGTCCGCCGGGATCGCTCAGATTGCCGTCCGCCTGCAAGTCATCATCCCCGCGCACGCCATCCACCAGGTGCAGCAGCACGCGGTTGCCGTCGATCTCGGCGCCGCTCTGTCCGTCGTACATGAACTCGTGCCAGCGCAGCTCGATCGAGCCTGGGACGCGCCCGTGTTTGTAATAGGAGTTGAAATCGACGCCCATTGCGAACTCGAGTTCGACCAGCAACTCGCCCCCCGGCTCGACCGCGCCATAGGCCCGGATGTCGAACGCGCCAAACGGCAGGAGAACGCCGGGCGGCAGACTGTCGAGGCCCGAGACTCCCAGCGCGGTCACCCGGGCCATGCCGGGCCGGTTGACCACGCGCGATCGGTAGTAGTGCCGGCCCTCGTGTGTGAAACCGCTCACCACGACATCCTGCAAGTAGTCAGGCACCCCGTCGCCGTCGCCGTCGTAGAGCGGATCGTTGCCCTCCGGACCCTGCTCCTCGGCATCCGGATTGCCGTCGCCGTCCTGATCGGCCAGGCCAGCGTCACGGGTGAAAACGAAGACGTCGGGAGACCAGTTCGGATCGATGAAACCGGGCTTGATGTTCGTTGACTCCGATTCAAACGCGACGACGTGGCCGTCCCCGCTGATCGCCGATCGACTGGCGCCGCCGTAATCGGGTTCCGTGTCTCCGCCGCAGGCGCACGCGCTCACCCGCAGCGTCTCGCCGGTTTGAACGTCATGCAGAAAGACATCCGTCGCGATGCCGGTCTTCTCCGGAACAAGAAGGGCTTTCGAAAGAAACACAACGAACCGGCCATCGCCGCTGACATCCGGTCCCCAACTCGAGGCCCACAGCGGATTGGCCCACGACGGGACCGATCCTTCCGCGCCGGCGCTGGTGAGGCTCACCCGCACCGTCTGGCCTGCCTCGCGATCATGCACAAAGACATCGCGACACCCATTGGCATCGTCAGCCACAAGATTCGTTGCCTCCGAATCGAACGCGACGAAACGTCCGTCGGCGCTCAGAGCGGGGCGGGTGGAGAGGGTCGAGATACCGGCGCTCTTCGCCGAGTGTCCGTTTCCCTCGATGCCGCTCGACGAAACGCTCACACGCACGGTCTGGCCGGTTTCGCGATCGTGCACAAACACGTCGGCAGCTTCGTTGCCATCGTCCGGCACCAGGTTCGAGGCGTCGGAAGCGAACGCAACGAACCGGCCATCGGCGCTGACTGCGGCCCCCCAGGAGGCCGCGTTCGCCTGGGTGCCGTCGCTGGCCACGCTCACGCGGCGGCGAGCCCCATCGGGCTGGGTGACGACGAAGATATCGGCAACGCCATTGGCGTCATCGACAACAAGGTTGTCGGCGAGCGACTCGAAGGCCACGACCGAGCCGTCGCCGCTGATGCGGGGTCGATCGCTGTGGCCGTTGGCTTCGTTGCCACCCCCCCACGCCGTCAGGCGCTTGACGATGTTGAATCGGCGGTCGCGCAGGAAGATGTCGCGTTTGCCGTTGTTGTCCGGGATCGCCAGGTCAGTCGCCGAAGACGAGAAGACGATCGACAGGCCGTCGCCGCTGATGTCCGCGTCGCCGCTCGATCCAGGCGGGGCGGTCTCGCCGCCCGCCGGACGGGTGCTGACGCGCTCGGTGGTTCCGGCCCACCGGTCTCGAAGAAAAACGTCCGAGTGCCAGAACTGTTGGAGGCTGCCATCTTCGTAAACGATCGTCGTCACGTTGTTGCAGTCGCTCGGGACCAGGTTGATGGCGATGGAATCGAATACGACAAAACGCCCGTCCGCACTGAGGGCGGGACGCCAACTCCTGGCCACCGTCCAGTACTGTCCGTCGTCCGTCCAGCCCAGCGCCAGCGCGCCTTGGGTCGGCTCTTCCTCCGAGTTGACGCTGGCCAGTTCGAGTGCGTGCTCGCACTCATTGGGTCCATAGACTGTCGAGGTCCTGGAACGCGGACCGCCGGTGCTCCAGTTGCCCGCGGCGTCGCCCGCCTCGATGGCGAATTCGAAGGACTGACCGGGCAAGAGGCAGCTCAAGGCCAGGTTCGTGGTGGTCCCATTGACCATGGTGAACAGGTTCGAGTCGCCGCGCTCGATCACGTACAGGCTGTAGCGGGACACACCCACGTTGTCCTCGGCCGGAGTCCACCCGAGCACGAGGCGATGCGTGCCGCGTTCAACCGTCTCGAGCCGGCTCCCCAAGGGCCAGGTCGGTGGCGAAAGATCACGCATGGTGATGTGCAGACGGGGGCCATCGGTGCTCCACTGGTCCTGCGCATCGCTGGCCTCGATACGGAATTCGTAGCTCTGGCCGGTGACGAGGTTGCCGACGGCATGCCCGCGTTTCTGAGCGTCCAAGGTCGCCAACACGATGCCGTCCTGAAAGACGCGATACGCCGTGACCGCCGCGTCGTCCACAGCCATCGGCCATTCGAGCCGCAGGCTGGTCTCCCCGACGTCATGTGCGAGCAGTTGGGCATCGAGCGGCCAGGTGGGAACCGCGTTGGCCTGGGCAGTCTGCACCGTGAGCGTCAAGGCGCTCTCGGTCCAGAGCTCGGCCTCATTCCGGGCTCGCACAGAGAAAGAATACTCGGTCTTTGGCGCCAACCCCTGCAGGGTGAGATCGCTCTGCTTGGGTGTCAGGGTCCCCAGCACCTGTTGCTCGGGCGCGTCCTGGTAGAACTCGTAGGCGACGATTTTGCCGCCCTGGCTCTGAGCCGTGGGCCGCACGAGGCGCAAGCTGGTCGACCGGATGGCCGTGGCGGTCAACTTCGCGTTGGCGGGCCAGTAGGGAGCTTCGGACGGGATGTCGCGGCAGGCTTCAGCGGCGGTGTTGGCTGTCAATCGCACCGAGCCCTGCCCCGTCCGCGCCACATGAAAGCCAGGTTCGGCTTCGAGAAAGCCGAAGTTGGCCACGGAGGCTCCGGCGACAACATGGCTGCCATCGAGCGTCCGTTCGAGCCAGACGTCCGCAGCCTGGGCCGGGTAGCGCACAAGGCTCAGCAGGTCGCCGCACGGGCTGAACTGCACCTCCGCCGTCCCTGTAATCAACCAACTATTGATGACGTTGTGGCGGCGAGGCAGGTTCACCAGGTTCAGACTCACCCCGTTCTCAACGTTGAACAGGTAGGCGAGCGACGCATCCTCCGGGTCCGGGCTAAAGCCCCAGGTTGCCAGCCCGAACTTCTGACCCGCTTCGCCAAGGCCGGGCACGGCCCGGTAATCATGACGCCAGGCCTCGGTGAGAGTGGCAACCTCGACCGCCCACAGGTGCATGCCATCGCTCGGATCGCGAGTCAGGCAGAGCAGGTACCGCCCCGACGGACTGAACACCGACACCGCATCGGCGACCGCGGTCTGGATTTGCCACGATCTCTCCGGATCGCCTTCGAGGTTGTAAAGCCAGGCGTTGTGCTGCGCCGGAATGCCCGGTTCGCCGTGGCGGGTGGCATGGATCACCAGGCCCCGTTCGTCCGGGCTGAACCCCCAGCCGATTACCGATGAACTCGGGCCAAAGGGCAGCACCGTGCTTCCCTCCTTTCGCACCACCAATCCGTTGCCGCCGGCAAAGGGTTCGACCAGGTAGGTTCCCCGCGGGGAGCGGAGGGCATTCCACTGGACGTTGGCTCGAGCCGGCCGCACATAGACGCCCGTGCGATCACAGCCACAGTCGATGCCCAAACGCGGTATCTGACCCAACGCCGAGTTGACAAGTGAGATCGCCAACCCCCAGAGCAATACCTCTGTTCTCATAGCGCGCACTCTCCGTCTGCGGGGAAACCCGATCAGTGTGAAACCGCGACGCTGTCGGAGGGCGGGGCAGATCTCAGCCGCCGCCGGAGCAGGAAAGCACCCGAAGAAAAGACGGTGGTGTGGCATAAAGGAACGTTACTCACTCGAAGGGACGATGCAACGCGCAATGCAAGACTGCCCAGATTTGCAGGTGCGCCTCGAGCCCATGAACTGATTCGCAGCCGTCCCACAGCGCGGGACCGGCTACGAGGTTTATGGATTCACAGGGCGGATTCAAGAATGCCCCCAGAACGGAGGGGGGACGGCTCGTCCCCCGCCAGGGCCCGTCGACATCGCCTTTTTCCGGCGACGGGCCGTCGCTGCTCCCATTCTTGAACCCGCCTTGATGGATCCAGGACAAGGCCCAAGATCAGCTCGACACGGGCGAGGCGTGGTGGCAGATTCAAGCCATTCCAACAGCAAAGCCGAGAGAGCATCTCGTTCCCTAATGAACCGGAGGCGTCTATGCAGACTGATTCCGAACACTCGATTGACTTCAGCCCAACCCCGCGGCGCCGCTGTTTGGCGCGCTGGTCCATCGGACCGGTGCTCGCCGCCATCCTCCACATTGGCATTGCACACGCCGCAGCCACGCTTGGACTGTGGGAATTCGACGAAGGCAGCGGCTCGGCGGCACTGGACTCGAGCGGCAACACCAACCACGGAACGGTCCAGGGCGCAAGTTGGGTGTCACGGAGCGAGGGCTCTGCGTTGAGTTTTCGCGGCCGGTCATCGGACTATGTAATGGTGCCCCACAATGCCAGCCTTGCCATCGCCTCGCCGTTTTACGTCGAGGCCTGGATTCGCGCCCGCGGGACCAACCACTACGGAGCGATTGTCGACAAGCACCAATGGCTGGGCAATGGGCGCGCTGCCGGATTCACACTCTATCTCACGGGCGGACAACTGCGTTTCGGGACCTATTGTGGCACCCGGGGGGACAGCGATCTGTTCGCTCCCGGCGAACTCCGGGACAACGTTTGGCATCATGTGATGGGAGGATGGGATGGGGCCAGCATCTACGTGTTCGTCGACGGCAACCTCGCTGCCGAGGCGCCGTGGACGCACCCGCCGGCCTTGAGCACCGCAAACCTGGGCATCGGCAAGCGGCTCGGAGGCTGGGGCGGAACGCTCGACTTCGAGGGAGAGATCGATTTGGTGAGGCTCTATGGCTCACCCTTCCAGGGCGGCAACGTGGCCGGACGCGTCGACGAATTGGACGCCTCGGGCCGGGTTCGTGGTCCCCTCGAGGGCTGTTCGATCTCGCTTGACGACCTCGTGCTGGCTGCCACCGACGCCCAGGGCGAGTTCTCCCTGCCGGCTGTGGCGGCGGGCGAACACACGCTCGCCCTGAACAAAGAGGGATACTACCCCACAAGCCGCTCCTTCACTCTCGGCGTCAACGAAAGCCGTTTCGAGAGCTTCCAACTGCTCGCCCCCTCCGGAGGAACAACACCGGTGGCCTTTGACTTTCGCTGGCCTGCTGGCCGCAACTACCTGGGCGGGCTGCCCGGCGCCCTCGAAATTGGCTGCACTGTCGCCTGGAACGGATCCCCCGGGTCGGTGCGATGCCTCATCGGGGACGCCCCTCACGCGGCGACTCTGACCGATCTCGGCAACGGTGTGGCCCGAGCCGAACTCAAACAACTCGACATCCCCGATAGTCTCTCCGCGCCGGCTGAACTGGTCCTCGAAGTAACCAACGGCGCAGGAAACCAGGTCACGATTAGTCCCGGAATCTACTTCCATCCCCTGCCCCGGCTCCTGGCACTGTGGTTTGGCGCTGCGCCGCCTTGGGCCGTTGACGATACCCAATACGATTTCTCGCAGTCTGTCAGCCTGGTCTTCTGGAAGGCCGAGGTGCCCGGCGGCATCTACGAATCCGAAGCGTCTGTGGGCCTGTCCCGAAGCCTAAGCCTGGACACCCTCGCGGGAACCGCTCACGGCTCACTTTCCGGCTTCGGTGCGTTCAGCCACTCGATGGATGTTCCCGGCGTACCGGTCGAGGTTCTCGGCGAGGGACGCCTCGATCTGGGGGGCGCGGTGGACCTGGCCTTCCAGGGCCTGTCGCCGCTCGTCATCACGCCGTCATGGTCCGTCGCGTTCCAAGGCAAGGCCGGCTTGGGAGTCCCCGTGGTCGTGGTCGTGAACGTCGTGGCTCCGGGCCTGGGCAGCTCCCTCGCCGAAGTCCCCGGCCTCGGCGACGTGAAACTGCGCTTCTACCTCATCGGCGGCCTGGGACTGGCGGGCGAGTACGCCGACGGACAATTCGGCGACTGCTTCCTGGGCACAACCTCGCTTGTCTTTTCCGGCACCGTGGGCCTCGAAGCCCAGCTCGTGCTGGATATGGATGAACTCAACGTCGAGGCCGGTGTCTACGTGGGCGCCACAGGCACACCCGACTTCCTCATCTGCCCCGAATTCGCCTTCCAGGGAATCACCTTTCGCGGCTATGCCGGCGTGTTCGCTTCAGCCTGGATCTTCGAATGGGAAGAAGAAGCGGGCGTCGAACTCCGTTTTGAACCCAATGCAGCCATGTCTCAAGCCACACGGGCGGCCGCCCCCGCGCAGCCGTCTCGAGGCGCCTGGATGCCCTTGGGCACCGGACAACGCCTCTGGGGTCCGGTGGACCGGCCACCCATCGCCAGCCTCTCCCACCAGCCCCGACGCCCTGTCGGACTCGCCGGCCCGGGACCGTCCGAAACGGCCATCGTCCGGGAGAATGTCGTCCGGCTCGCTCGCCCGGCTCTTTGGGCAGAGAACAACGAGACACGCGTTCTCTATGTCACGTCGGACCCAGCCAAGCCGTGGCACGCGTCAACGGACCTCGCACTGGCCACGCAAATCGGTCAGGAGCCGTGGTCGGTCGATCCAGTCACCAGTGACCTCGCGGCTGAGTTCAACCCCGCTGTGGCCGCGGCGGCTTGGGGCGCAGCGGCGGCCTGGGAGAGAATCGCCGGCGATGCCGCGAACCTGATTCATCCTGCAGAGGTCGGCCCCTTGCTCGAGATCGTCGCGTGCTTCTACGACCGGCAATCAGGCCTTTGGACCGAGCCCGTGGCGTTGACAACCAACCAGGTCGTCGATCGCAAACCTGTCGTGGTCGCCTGGACCGACGGTGCCGGCGTTCTCTGGATTCAGAACCAGGGTGGCGCGTCGGTGGGAACCGCCGCCTCGGGCGATCGCGTCTGCTTCGCCGCCACGGCCGGGGCTGGCCAGTGGCAGCAGCCCGTCATCCTGTGGGAAGGTCCCCAGGGAGTCCTCGATCTCTCCGCGGTCTGCGGTCCCGACGGCGTGCTCTACGCCGCCTGGATCGTTGACGAAGACGGAGACCCCGCCACGCGTGCGGATCGCGAACTCTATTCCTGCACTGCCTTCAGTCGCATCTGGGGCGTGCCGGTCCGGTTAACCCGAGACGCGGTCGAGGACGCCGATCCAAGCCTGGCGATCATAGGCACGAACCCGCTCTTTGTCTGGCGGTCTGGAGGCGCGCTGACCTACGCCGGCATGGGACAATGGAATCCGCGTCCGGTCCACCAGGTCGAGGCCGAGGACGCCGATGTGCCTCCAACGCTCGCCGCCATTCCCGGCGGCGCGGCGCTGGTGTATCCCCTGCCCGGGTCGATCGGCACCGATGTCATGGTGTGCACCTACGACCCCGCCCTCGATCAGTGGTGCGCTCCGCGTCCGCTGACAGCCGATGTCGACGTCGAACACTCCGTGGCGGCCGCGCACGGCGGCGCGGACCTGGTTTTGGCCTGCTTGCGCACCCAGACAATCCGCACCAACAAGACGGTCGTGATCGACGGTGCCACCTACCACCTGCACGATCTGCCACAGCCGGGAAGGACCGATCTCGAGGTGTGGCGGTATCCCCTCGGTGTGGACCCGGCGGCCCAAACGAGCTCGATGCGGCTCGACCCGCCGAATCCGCTCCCAGGCGCCACCTCGATGATCCACCTGAGGGTCGAGAATCGTGGGGAGTTTGCAGTGCAGGAGGTCAGGGTTGCGTTCTTCGACGGCGATCCCAACGCCGGCGGCGCGGTTCCTCTCGGGGCAACCGCCAACACGGCCCCTCTTCTGCCAGGCGCAGCCGAAGCAGTGTCCATGCCTTGGGTGGTGCCGGGCAACTCCGGCAGCCATCACGTCTTTGCCCTCGTCGAGCCGGTGCAGCCCATGGCGGACCGTGATCGCTCGAACAACATCGCCTCGGTTTGGACGGTCCTGCCGGACCTCGTCGTCGAAGCCGTCTCGGCCACCTCGGTCGGCGCCAACCACGTCGCGCTCGAAGCTCGCGTCCGAAACACCGGGACAATCCCCACAACCAAATCAACGCTCGCGTGGCGACTCGGCCAACCGGATGGCTCGGTCATTGCGCGCCAATCGCTCCCCGTCCTCAAGCCGGGAGCGCTGATCGAGTTGTCCTGGCTGTGGGCGCCGCCTCAACGGGACGAGTCCGAAACGTGGGTGGCGGTCTGGGCACTTGCCGATGACGACAACACGGTCAGGGAAATCGACGAGTCGAACAACCAGCGCCGACTCTCGACCCGGACGGTCGCCTTCTGGGTGCCGCGGATCAGCAACGTCCGCCTCGAAGACAGCGACATGGTCGCGCTGGACATAGTTGCCCCGAGCGCAGTCCCCACGGAGCTCGAGGTCGAGGCGACCGACGCTCTCGCCAACACCGCTGTTTGGAGCGTCGAACCCGCGGCGAACATCAGCCGCATCGGCCCATCCGCTTTTCGGGCAACCTTGCCGCTCCCGGACGGTTCTCGCTTCTACCGCGTCAAGCTCACCCCGCATTGAGAAGCTCCGCTGCCCTGACCAAGGCGGCATGGAAGCTGCGTAGTCGCCGCCGCGCGTGACGATCTCCCCACCCTGCTCGGCGCAGGGGGCCTGGTCCATGGCGCCAGCGAGCTCCGGGCCCCCTCCTCCCGCTCTGGTCCGGATGGAATTCACGAGATCAGAACACCGCAAAATCCAAGACCTTTCGAAGGTACTCCCCTTCTTGCCTGATGATGGGGAATTCGGCTTCGAGCTCTGGCCAATCCCTTGTCCCAGAGTCAACAATCTGCTTCAGATCGGTCGCGACGAGGAGAAAGCCGTCCATCTTGATCTGGCTCGCTTGAAGTCGGGCTGCTCACTGACAGCTTTCAATTGGCGCAACGCTTCAAACCTATTCGTGTTGCCGTCCAGAACGCTCGCAGTTCTTTCACGAACTCTCGTTCGCTCTTCCCCAGGCCCGGCGGGCTGACTGATACGTCCTCCAGATTGAAATCCGCCGGATTGAGCAACAAGGGGTTGCTCAGGCTCTTGTCAATGTGCAGCCGCGGCAGCGGCTTGTCGCCATCGGCGTCGTAGCGCCGCTGCTTCAAGAGCTTCTTGATCTCGGCCAGAATCTCCACGGGCGCTCGCACCCGGTAGCTGGTCGTCGCGCGTTCTTTGAGAACGAACGTTTGCGGTTCAAGTTGGGCGCTCTCGGCCTGCCGGGCTTTTCGGCTGTAGAACCGGTCCAAACAGCTTCGCAGTAGCCGGCTCGCGCCTTCCTGCAACCGATCCGGATCGCTGGCATCCACTTCCGCCATGACCAGGTGATTGCTGGCCAGCATCCCAGGCAACGCCTCTCTACGCACCAGCAGGTTGTGATAGCCGCGCAGCGCCTTGTATTCGAGCAGGTCCGCATACAAAGCGTCGAAATCCAACACGCCGCATTCCGCCGCATCGCGGAAGTGAATCTCCCCAGCGCATCCCAAGTGGCCAGACGTCAAGTCTTCCCCTGCAAGAGCCGTGACCTGCGGCATCAGATCCACCATCACTTGCATTGGCGCGGCTTCCAGTGGCCACGTCTCCTCTTCCACACGATAGCCGACGCGCGTTGCGGGGATCGGCAGTGGCGATCGCGGATTCGCCAACCGCACCCACAGTTCTAATTCCTCCTGAATCTCCTCCGCCGCGATCATGTCGCGGAAAGCCTGGAGGTATTCCGCATTCCAACCGAAGATGAGCAGTTTCTCCAGATTCTCCAATCCGGGCGGACGCGGCGGTATGCTGCGTTTCAACGACCATTGCCTGCCCTTCAAACGCACGCCGCGACCAAACAACTGGATCACTTGTGGCCCTTCGCCTCGCCCGGTGTTCAGCAAGCCCATCGCCGACACACGCCAGCTTGACCAGCCTTCGATGAACTTCTTCGCGCCGACCAGGACATTCACCTTCGAATCGGGCCGGTCGATCTCGCCGAACAACGACCCGCTGAACTTGTCTTCGCGAACGTCCAGCTTCAGGGCCTCGTCCAGGTGCTTCTTGAACGCGCTCACGTCTCCGATGTTGATCACCGCAAAGTAGGGGCGTTCCCTCCCCGATGACGTTGAAACCCGCAACGCCAGCTCGCCGTCCGCGTTCTTGAGTTCCCACACCTCCAATCCGCCCGTGCCGTGGAACAACCGCTGGCAGATTTCCCGGTAAAGCCGCTCGGCATCGCGTCCGGCCAGTTCCGCCAGCAGCGGCTTGAACAAATCGCTCCGGGTCTGCGCATCCTGAAAACCGCTCTCACCGGCGAGAAAAACCCCGATGGTCTTGATCGCCCATGCCGGTTCTTCCAAGAAGCGCCGCAGAAACTCGACCACCTGCGCCACGTCGCTGCGGCTGCGTCCGTCTCGGGTGTAGATGGCCTTCACGCTTGAGCCGAGGAACACCCAGAGCGGCTTTTCCAGGTTGTAGGCGCGGTAAGCGTCGTGGTTCTTGTGGAACAGGTGATACTGCTGGTAGAACGCCAACAGCCCGCCAACCAAAAGTTCATGCGCCTGGTTCTCTCGCGCACGCGACAGGTTCAGCACTCGGAAACCAGCAACACCGCGTCCACGCCGCTCAGCCGCAGCTCCTTCAGGTGCTGTTCCGAGAGTCCCTCGTTCGGCGTGATGAGCAGAATCGAATCGAACTCCCGCCGCTTGTCCGCGCGCTTCACCAACGCTTCGGGATGCCGCCCGTGTCGCAGATAGAGGAACACCTGCCACAGGTTCACATGGAGCAGCAACGTCTTGCCGCTGCCGGTGGCCATGAAGAATGCCAGCCGCCGCAAATCAGAAGCCTCGAAATCGGAAAACTCATGCAGTGTCGGCTCGGCGCGCTTCTGCCGTTGCAGGAAGGCGTTCAGGTCCGCCAGAAACGCCACCGGCTCCGTCGTCAGCCGGTCGAGGAAGATTTCCGTGTAGAGCAACCCGAGATACTGGAAGTACTTGAACGCAAACTGGCCGCGCGCCTTCGCCAGCCGCGCTTCGTAGCTCATCACGCGGGCGTCATACTCCGCGAGTTTGTCCCGTAACGCTGCGTCCTGCGCCCGGCCCAGGAGCGCCCCGTAGAAATAGCTCTGCCCGTCCGCCGCGCGGCCCTCCTGCACGTTCAACGGCTGCTTTAACTCGGTCAGATCACGCGCATCGAACAGCCCGTGAAAATACCGGTTCAGAATCAGCGCGTGTTCCAGTCTCATAAGCCCTCCAAAGCCGGCAAGCGAGCCATCAGCCTCCGGCGTTGCGTCTCCCGAAAAGGGCTGCTACGGTGTGGGCATGTGACGGGATGAAAACATTGACCGAACATTCTTACGTGGCCTGCGCGAAAGGCGTTTGCGGCGGCGAACCGGTCATTCGCGGCACACGAACTGCCGTGCGCATCATCGCCGAGAACTGGCGCGCAGGACTGTCGCCGGAGGAAATCCAGGCCGAGTATCCGCACCTGACCCTGGCGCAGGTCTTTGACGCCCTGTCCTACGCGGAAGACAACCCCGAGGAAATGGACGCGCTGATTGCTCAACACCACCGGGCTTACGAAAAGGGAGTCGCTGCCAGCGCCAAACGACGCGCGAATGGGAGGCGGTAAGTGGCCCGGCCCGCGCTCTATCTGGACGAGAACTTCGGCCTGACCTTTGGAAAGATTCTGGCCAGCCGTGGCTTGGACGTGCTGACGGCTCAAGCCGCTGACATGCTGGGCCGTGACGACCAGGAACAGTTGGAGTTTGCCACCCGCCACGGCCGCTGCCTGGTCACCCAGAACATCGCCCACTTCGTCGTGTTGCACACGCAATTCATCCGCGGCGGGATGGCCCATGCCGGCATCCTCCTGGTCGAACACAATCCCAACGCGGCGGTGATGGCTTCCAAGTGCGTCCGTCGGCTTGCCAACGAAACCGGCGAGACCGTCCGGTCGCAACTGCTCTTCGCGTGACACGCGGGCCTCGCTCACCGTTCCTCCTCCTCCAGCAGCCGCTTGAACAGCCCGTCCAGCGATTGCACGCCGGGCACGGCGCAGTCGCCGTTGATCCACGCCTCGTCAAACGGCCCGTCCTGCTTCAACCGCGCTTCCAAAAACTCCCGCTCGACGGCGGGATCAAGCTTGTCCATGTCGCGCCACAGCACCAACACGCGCCGCCCGTCGGCCTTCTTCGCTTTCACCGCCCGGTAATCGCGCTTGCCGGCCTCGTCGCGCCACGACTCGATCCGCTGGACGTACAGGCCGTAGAGGAAATTGAACGTTTCCACCAAATCCACCGTCTCCGTGCGCGGCCCGTCCTCGCCGATCACCTCGATGGTGTAGGCAAACGGATGCTCCAGCTTCGCCAGATTCAACATGCTGGCGCTGGCCTCCAACGGCAGCCGCGCCATGTACGTCAGCCGGTAGGCATCGCCGCCGACCTTCTCCTTGAACGCCTTGGCGCGCGGCGCCTCGCGCCCAATCGTCTCATCCGACACCAGGTTGTGCAGCGCGTCCTCGTAGCCCTCCAACCGCAGCACCTTCACCAAACGCGGCGTGCGCTTTACCTCCTCGTTTGTGGGCACGCGAGCCGGCTCGCCGTCCTTCCATTTCGGCGCAAACATCACCTTCTGGACGCGGGGCAACGCAATAGTGTCGAAGTATGCCGCCATCTCGACAAAAAGGAACCGGCGGCTGTCACCGAAACTGCGGCGACCGCTGGGCGCCCGTTGTGCCGACACGGCCAGGTCAGCCCTTAAGTAAGTAGTGTGCGTTCTGCCGTCTTTACTTTGAGGGCCGCTCGCCCGACGGTGTCCGGCACATCGATGCAATCCGTGTTCTTGCGTGTGGAGTTGGGGCAGACGCTCTCGCGCGTGACGATCCGCAAGGCCCGCGCGGTGGGTGTGTCGGTCAACGCGACGGCCGTCGTCATCGAGGATCTGGTGGTCGAGAACCAGTCCGCCTTTGACATCGTGGAGGCCGAGTTCAGCGCCGCGGGCGTGCGCGAGATTTCCTTCGGCAACACGTATCCGGTCAAAGCGAGCGAGCGCCGCGGGGGACGGCTTCACACGGAAAGGGGGGGGTGGGTGGATTGGCTGGGCTTTGTTTCGCAGCAGCACGGAAACAAGTCGGCCTTGATAGTCCGGCCAGCCGCCAAACGGCACACCGCGTCCCGCATGAACTGAATAACGGGCTTGCTTCCGGCTGACCGGCCCTTAGCCTGAGCGGGTCTGTTTTTCGATATTGACCGCGGCTTTTGCTGAGGAGCGTTTGGACACACCACTCCGAAAGCTCGCCCCGGCTCACCCTCCGCCACAGGGAGGGTGATGCTGTCAACGGAACCGACGACGATTTCACAGACTGACGATACTGCCATGATGAAAGGCACCGATGCTCCTGCCCTGCCCGCCCTCCCCCTCGAGGCCTTTGACCATCCGGATCGGTTCGTGCGACGCCACATCGGCCCGCGCCCAAACGATGTTCAGCACATGCTGCAGACTCTCGGGTTTGCGAGTCTCGACGCGATGATCCAACGTGCTGTTCCGGGGGCGATTCGCCGCCAGACGGCGCTGCGTCTGCCTGAGCCGCTCTCCGAATTTGAGGCCCTGGCGCGACTGCGGGCCATTGCGGGGCAGAACCGGCTCTTCCGCTCCTTCATCGGCCAGGGCTACTACGACTGCATCACGCCGCCGGTGATCCAGCGCAACATCCTCGAGAATCCCGGCTGGTACACGCCCTACACGCCCTACCAATCGGAAATCGCCCAGGGCCGGCTCGAGGGACTGCTCAACTTCCAGACGCTGGTCTGCAGCCTGACCGGCATGGAGATCGCCAACGCGTCGCTCCTGGACGAAGCCACGGCCGCCGCCGAGGCGATGATGATGTGCCATCGGCTCAAAGGGGCTGAAGGGCGCAACGTCTTCCTCGTTGCCGCGGGAGTCTTTCCGCAAACCCTCGCCGTCGTGCAAACCCGCGCTCGCGCCCTCGGTGTGAACGTGCGCTCGGTCGACCCTTCGCAGATGACCTTCTCGCCCGAGGTGCTGGGCGTCCTGCTGCAATTCCCTTCCGCGAGCGGGGCGATCGAGAATGACGAGGAGTTGATCCGTCGTGCACACGCCGCCGGGGCGCTCGCGGCCGTTGCAGCCGATCTTCTGGCTCTCACGCTGCTGCGTCCTCCCGGCGAATCGGGAGCCGACATCGTGGTCGGCAGCGCCCAGCGACTCGGGATACCGCTCGGCTTTGGCGGCCCGCACGCGGGGTTCTTCGCGACGCGGGATGCGTTCAAGCGACAGATGCCCGGGCGCCTGGTTGGCATCTCGAAGGACTCGCGCGGCCGACCTGCTTACCGGCTCGCGCTGGGCACACGCGAGCAACACATCCGCCGCGAAAGAGCCACCAGCAACATCTGCACCGCGCAGGCCTTGCTGGCCAACATCGCCGCCGCCTATGCGGTCTATCACGGCCCGGATGGTCTCAGGTCCATCGCGCAACGCGTCCACCGCCTCACAGCCGCTCTGGCTCAAGGCATCCAGAAACTCGGACGCCGGGTGGCCAATCCGACCTTTTTCGACACGCTCACCATCGAGGTTGGGGCGGGCGGCGCGGCTGCGGTTCATCGCGCCGCCGCGGCGCGGAGCGTGAACGTCCGCGCCGTGGATGCCGATCACGTGGGCATCTCGCTCGACGAAGCGACATCGCTCGACGACGTGCGGCTGCTGCTCGAGGTTCTGAATGCCGGCCAACCGGTGCCTTTCGATGTCGCTGCGTTGCCGATCTCAGACGCGCCCCTTGCGCCCGCGCGTCAGACCCCGTTCCTCGAAAGCCCGGTCTTTCATCGGTATCATTCCGAGACCGAGATGCTGCGGTACCTGCGGCGCCTCGAGTCGCGGGACCTCTCCCTGTGCCAGGCCATGATTCCTCTCGGATCGTGCACGATGAAGCTGAACGCGACGTCCGAGATGCTCCCCATCACGTGGCCCGAGTTCAGCCGCATCCATCCGTTCGCGCCTGTCGACCAGACGCAAGGCTATCAGCGCCTGTTCCGCGACCTCGAGACCTGGCTGGCCGAGATCACCGGCCTGGACGCCGTGTCGCTCCAGCCCAACGCAGGGGCCCAGGGCGAGTACACCGGTCTGCTGATCATCCGCCGCTACCATGAGCACTGCGGCGAGGGGCATCGGAATGTCTGTCTGATCCCCGCCTCGGCGCACGGCACGAATCCCGCCAGCGCGGTCATGGCCGGGTTCAAGGTTGTGGCGGTGTCGTGCGACCACGAGGGCAACGTCGATTTGGCCGATCTGCGGGCGAAGGCGGAGACGCACGCGGCCGCCCTGGCGGCGTTGATGGTCACCTACCCTTCGACACACGGGGTGTTCGAGCCTGGGATACAGGAGATCTGCCGCATCATCCACGCGCACGGAGGGCAGGTGTACATGGACGGAGCGAACATGAACGCCCAGGTTGGCTTGATGAGCCCCGGGACAATCGGGGCCGACGTCTGCCACTTGAATCTCCACAAGACGTTCTGCATTCCGCATGGCGGGGGCGGGCCCGGGGTCGGTCCGATCTGCGTGGCCAGGCATCTCGTGGATTATCTCCCCGGCCATCCATTGGCCGGGCCGGGCCGCGGCCAGTCGATCGGAGCGGTGTCGGCCGCGCCGTGGGGCAGCGCGAGCATCCTGCCGATTTCGTGGGTCTACATCGCGTGCATGGGCGCGGCGGGACTGACCGAGGCCACGCAGGTCGCGATCCTGAATGCGAACTACCTGGCCCATCGCCTGCGCGACTTCTATCCGGTGGTGTACAAGGGGCCGGGCGGGATGGTCGCCCACGAGTGCATTCTGGATTTCCGTTCCTTTGGGACGGTCACGGCCGAGGACGTCGCCAAACGGCTCATGGACTATGGGTTCCACGCGCCGACCCTGAGTTGGCCCGTGGCCGGCACGCTGATGGTCGAACCGACCGAGAGCGAGTCGAAGGAGGAACTGGACCGGTTCTGCGATGCCATGATCGCGATTCACGCCGAGATCGCGGAGATCGAATCGGGCCGTGTGGACAAGCAGAACAACCTGCTCAAGAACGCGCCGCACACGGCCGACATGCTTGCCGCGGACCCATGGACTCGGCCCTACACACGCGCCCAAGCCGCCTATCCGACCCTGCACCAACTCGAATTCAAGTTCTGGCCTCCGGTCGGGCGTGTCGACAATGTCCACGGCGACCGCAACCCCGTCTGCACCTGCGTCGGGATGGACGCCTACACGAACGCTTGAATCAGGGGCGCGCGCGCGGTTAGCGCGCATGAGTGCACCTTTCGATGACATCGGGTCCGCGGCGGTAACGGCGGCCCTGGCAAGCGGCACGATCGCGTAGGGAAAGCGGCGGAAGTTGAGCTTGCGATTGTCGCCTGGGATTCTACGCCAGCGCTCCGGCTCGGCCATGATGCGGCGCAATGTGGATTCGAACTCCTCAACGAAGTGGCCGCCCAAATCGGGCTGGCGCTCTTCATACCAGAGAGCGGCGGCTTCCAGTTCCTGGTCCGCTTCAGGATGGCTGACGACGTGCATCGAGCTTGGCGCGAATGTCTCGAACGGCCTGTTCCACTGGACGGCAGGTCACTTTGCCTGCTTCGATCTCGCGGGAACGGCGATCAATGACCTCGTTCCATTCGTTTTCAGCGTCAGCATCCACGCCGTCATCGAGGCTGGCGATGAGTTGGCGGGCCAGGTAGGCCCGGTCCTGCTCCGGCAAGGCCAGCACTTCGGCGACTTTTTCAGCGGTTACGCTCATGCGCGCACAATACCGCCAAGTCCATCGGGCTGACAAGCTGTGCCTTCAGCGCCTCCCTAAACGGCCCCGCTGCCCGGTGCCGGAGAGTCCTTGAACCAGTCTGAGAGCGGAGTGACACTTCATTAGTTGGCCACGGACTTTGAGATTCAAGGATCCTCGCGCGATGCCCAAGCCCGGATAGTTCATAAGGCTTCGCGGCGTGTGGTATCCGGGCTTCTGGCCCGCATTCGCCCATCTTTTGGAGTCTTCGGCTTCGCGGTGGTCAAGACTCTATGAAACATGCGGGCCAGGCGGGGAGTTCCGCTGCACGGTGGCCGGCACACCGGGGACGTGGATCCAAATCAGCCCGGCGGCCATCACAGCCGATCCGACCACGGGCACGATCCCGACCGGTTACCTCATCCTGAACGTCACCACCGGCCACATCAAGCGCCACGCCGACGGCTACGTGTGGGAGGTGCCGGAGGCGCGGTGCGCGTCATTCCGACCGGACGCGGTAGAACCGAGCCGGGTGGTTCGCCCAGTCGGCGTCGCTGAAGTACGCCCAGCCGTTCTTCAAGGTAACGTTTCCCACCGGCGCCCAAGCCGACTGCGTCGGATCCACACAGGCTTCGACGTCGACCGGGATGTCATTCGTTGCCCAGGAGATGATGAAGCCAAACTGATTCGCACGTACACCGAAGCTGGGACCGAAGCCCAGGATCACGGGATTGGGAAGGACCCACGGGGCAGTCGGGCGATCGCTAAACGTAGGTCCCCAACCGATGGTTCCTGGTAGGTAGTAGACTGTTGCCGGACACTCGTAGAATGCCCAAGTGTCTTCGGGCGCGTCACCCCGGAAGTAGACGCTCTGTAGGCCGGTGCAGAACCCGACGTCGTAGTCCCCGAACGCCGATCCCGAGATGCTCGTGACTCTGTTCCCGATCGTCACGCTGGTCAGGTTGGTGCAGCCCTCGAACGCCCAGTACTCAATGGTGGTGACGCCGTTGCCGATCATGACGCTGCTCAGGCCGGTGCAGCCCTCGAACGCCCTGTACCCAATGGTGGTGACGCTGTCGGGAATCGTGATGCTAGTCAGGCCGGTGCAGCCGGAGAACGCCCTCTCCCCGATGCTGGTGACGCTGTCAGGGATCGTGATGGTGGTCAGGCTGCTGCAGCCGGAGAAAACCTCTTCTGGGATGGACCGAACGCCGTAGTCTATCGTAACGGTTACCAGGGCGGTGCAACCGCTGAAGGCACTCGAGATGCCGTACTGGAACCACCCCGCAAGTCCCCACTCGGTCACGCTGCTCGGGATCCTAATGCTGGTCAGGCTGCTGCAGCCAGAGAATGCCATAGCCCCAATTCTGGTCACGCTCTGGGGGATCACGACGTTGGTCAGACGGGTGCAGCCAGAGAATGCGCAGCCCTCGATGCTGGTGACGCCCTCGGGGATCACGACGTTGGTTAAGCTCGTGCAGTCCATGAAAGCACATCCAGCAACCACTTGAGCACCGTCATCGATCGTGACGCTCCTCAGGCTCGTGCACGCAGCGAAAGGGCCGATTGTGTGAAAACACCCCGATACCCCACAGGAGTGCCAGAAGTCCGCCCACTCGGTCACGCTGCTCGGAATTCTTATGCTGGTCAGGCCGGTGCAACCAGAGAACGCCCCTTCCCCAATACTTGTGACACTGTCGGGGATCGTGACGCTGGTTAGGCCGGTGCAGTTGGAGAACGCAAAGTCCCCAATGCTGGTGACGCTGTCGGGGATCGTGACGCTGGTCAGGCCGGTGCAACCAGAGAACGCCCCTTCCCCAATACTTGTGACACTGTCGGGGATCGTGACGCTGGTTAGGCCGGTGCAGTTGGAGAACGCAAAGTCCCCAATGCTGGTGACGCTGTCGGGAATCACGACGCTGGTCAGGCCGGTGCAGCCCGCGAACAGTCCGTCTCCAAGGTGGGTGACTGGCAATCCGTCAATTGTTGGCTGGATCGTGATCGAACCGTTGCATGAACCTCGCCGCATGAGCATAGCCCCACTGCCGATTCTGGCGTATAGGAGGCTGTCGCAACCCCGAAAAACCCCTGATGCGAGGACGACACTTGCATTGCCTATCGCCACGCTGGTCAGGCCGGTGCAGCCGCAGAACGCCTCATTCCCGATGCTGGTGGCGCCGTTGCCGATCATGACACTGGTAAGGCCCGTGCAGTACGCGAACGCTCCGTCCCCAATGCTGGTGACGCTGTCGGGGATCGTGATGCTGGTCAGGCTGCTGCAGCCGTAGAACGCGGTCTCCCCTATGCTGGTGACGCTGTCGGGGATCGTGACGCTGGTCAGGCTGCCGCAGCCCGAAAATGCATAACCCCCGATGCTGGTGACGCTGTCAGGGATCGTGATGCTGGTCAGGCTGGTGCAACCGCTGAACGCGCCGTCCCCGATGCTGGTGACGCCGTTGCCGATCACGGCGCTGGTCAGGCCGGTGCACCATAAGAACGCCTCGGCCCCAATGCTGGTGACTCCGTTGCCGATCACGACGCTGGTCAGGCCGGTGCACTGACAGAACGCCCTGTACCCGATGCTGGTGACGCTGTCGGGGATTGTGACGCTGGTCAGACCTGTGCACCTAAAGAACGCCCCGTTCCCGATGCTGGCGACGCTGTCGGGGATCATGACGCTGGTCAGGCCGGTGCACCAGCGGAACGCATCCTCCCCGATGCTGGTGACGCTGTTGCCGATCATGACGGTGGCCAGGCTAGTGCAACCGGAGAACGCCGACCACCCGATGCTGGTGACGCTGTCGGGGATCGTGACGTTGGTCAGGCTCCTGCAGTCCCAGAACGCCTCGTCCCCGATGCTAATGACGCTGTCGGGGATCGTGACGTTGATCAGGCTCCTGCAGTCCCAGAACGCCTCGTCCCCGATGCTAATGACGCTGTCGGGGATCATGACGCTAGTCAGGCCGATGCACCCGCGGAACGTCCTGTACCGGATGCTGGTGACACTGTCGGGGATCGTGACGCTGGTCAGGCTAGTGCTGCCGTAGAACGCCGACTCCCCGATGCTGGTAACGCTGTCGGGGATGGTGTAGTTACCAGCTTTGCTGCCAGGATATTGGATGATCGTGGTCCGTGTTCTGTCAAACAAGGCGCCTTCCCAGCTGCTGTACGCAGGGTTCAGCGCCCCAACCTCGATCGAGGTCAGGCCCGTGCAGCCGAAGAAGGCCTGGTCCCCGATGCTGGTGACGCTGTCGGGGATCGTGATGCTGGTCAGACCTGTGCAGCCCGCGAAAGCCTGCCCCCCGATGGTGGTGACGCCGCTACCGATCGTGATGGTGGTCAGGCCGGTGCAGCCTTGGAACGTCCTCTCCCCGATGCTGGTGACGCTGTCGGGGATCGTGATGCTGGTCAGACCTGTGCAGCGCGCGAAAGCCTGCCCCTCGATGGTGGTGACGAAGCTACCGATCGTGATGCTGGTTAGTCCCGTGCAGTCAAAAAACGCCCCCGACCCGATGCTGGTGACCGGCAGACGGTTGATCATATCCGGGATCCTCACGGCACCACCTGGGCCGGTGAATTTGGTGATGGTGACCTCCTGGCCGTAGATGTAGCTGAACTGGGCCTGCACCGTGGCCGACAGCACCAACAAGAGCAGCAGCGGCAGAAGCCTGCCGGCGTGGTGTCGTGAATGATTGGTTGGCGTGTTGCTCGGGTCGGCTGACCTCTTGATCGCGTTTCGCGTCTTCATAACGGTATCAGTTGATGGTTGTCTCCCCACTTCCCCTTGCGCGCGGGTCGTTGGCTGAAATCGAAGCGAGTCAGCGGCTCGTGGCGGTATTGGCGGACCTATCGCACAAAGCCCGCGCATCACCAAGTCTGGTTTTCGATCCTGTCTGGTCTTCGATCCGCCAACCGTTGTTGGTGACAGGTTCCTGCCGCCGTTCTCGCTCCGAGGCACCGGCGAGGCGCTGCCGGAACGCGCCGGTGGTCGAGTCCATCCTGCCTTTCGATCTCGCCCGTCTCAAGTCAGCCTCGCGCCTGCGAAGCGGATCGACCGCGAGGGCCGACTTGAGCCTGCGCTCATCTGGCCCACTCTCGAACGCCGAAATGGTTCGCGATTATTTGGCGATGGTGCAGTGCGGTGCACAGTCGTGCACAGTGTTGCACGGAGACTGGCGCGGCTTTCTCACCAGTGTTGCTCGACGCGAAGCCGATGTCAGCGAAAGAGGCTGTCATGCGCGCCAGGCAAGCAAAGCCGCGCCCGCCGTAGAGAGAAGGACGGCGAACAGAGTGTTGGAACCTGTTGTTTCCTTTTCCGTGAGCGTGGTTGCGATTTTGCCCTGTATGGGCGCGGCTTTGCCACAGCCCGGATTTCCGATACACCCGTCCGTTGCTGAGAAACCCGGCTCGGGGATTCAGGAACCGTGCCAAGAAAGCAGAAAAGCCGCTGAAGTCCAGCTGCTTAAGTGCTTAATGAACAACGGACATTGGTTGCGGGGCTTGGATTTGAATCCGCGTCCTGTGGGCGGGACTTCGCTTCGCTTCGCCAGCGATCCTGCGGCCGCGGGATTATGAGGCTGACGGTCTATGGGTTCATTCCTGACCTGACGGACGGAGGAGCAGGCTGACGTGATCCGGTTGGTGGTGATGGCGCGCGCAAGGGGAGGCAGGAGCGTGGGCGACGGGACAACCCGGGCTCGCGAACCGCCGGGACACTATGATCCCCGCGCACGCGTACGCCAGTGTCGGTCGTGTTGCTTGGCGTGCAGGACCGCGTACACGACGATGGACTCGCCTTCGATGCGATACGGAAACCGCGGCGGATAGAACCAGCGCACGCCCAAGCGCCGGTGACGGAGTCGGTAGATCAATGGGTTGATTGGCAACTCACGCAGGGCATCGCGCACGGCACGTGTGAATTCTTTGCCGAGCCCCTCCTGGCGTTCCTCATACCAAGCTTCCGCTTCCGCGATGTCCGCCTCGACCTCCGGGCGGACGAAAAGCTGGCAGCTCATCGATTCAGCCGCTGATCGAGGCGTGACTCAAACCGGCTCAAGGGAATGGCCGCGCCGGGATTGCGTTCGTGTTCGGCGAGCCGAGCCTCCAACATCGCCTTCTCCTCCGCTGACAACTGGCCCTCGTCGAACCACTCGTCGCCGTCGAGTTCCTGGACTTTCATGACCAGTTCGCGTCGCTCCTCGCGCGTCAGCTTGGGCAGTTCGGCAAGAATGTCCGCTTTGCTCATGGCCGGACCATAATCTTGCCCGCGAATGCTCGCAAGGCCAGGAATGCCGCGCCGACGCCTGCCTGCTCGAACCCTGGGCGAGGTCCGCCCACGACTTGGCGCTCCACCCCTTTTCACGCCAGCCTTCGTGTCCTTCGTGTCTTCGTGGTGGATTGTCTCGACGTCACCCTCCTCGCCGAGGAAACCGCCAAGCAGTTCGTCACCTGCGAGAACGGCGACCCGACCACGATCATCGGTCTGTCGATTCCTCCTTTCCGTTCGGCGATGAAGATCCAACGCGGCGGGCACGGCGTCAACCGCGTGGCCGGTGCCCGGCAGGGGCAGTCCGAACCGTCGCCTGCCTCGTGCGCCGCCTTGAACCTGCGCTCATCCGGCCTCCTCCAACCGCCAAAAGAAAGGCCTTCAAGCGCGGTCTTGAACGCTCTTCAAGCTGATTCCTTCGGGAACGTGTAAAACTCGTAAACGATCCGCCAGGTGAACTCGGCCCCGGGCTCGATCGCCATGTCGATGAAGGGTTCAATCGAGAGCGGCGCCCGGATCGCCCACAAGGCCATTCGCGAAAGGGGCCGGTCCGACGTAATGCGGACGCCTGCTCCCAGGCGCCGGTTCTCGATTCGGATGTCGTAGTCCTTTGGATCGGCGCCGAAGCCCTCGATGTCCATATACACCCGAGCCTCACCGGTGAGCGTCTTGGCAAAGGTGATCCGGTTCCCTCGCACTTCCGCCTGGTTGCTCGTCGAGGGCGGGTTGGGGCGGATGCGGAAGGGGACCGTGATCGAGAAATCGGGGCCGGGCGCCTGCCGGTCGAGGTAGAGAAAGTTGTGATTGTAGACGCTGGTCTGGATGATTCGCTGGCCCGTGTTGCGCAAGGCATGGTCAAGCACCAGCCGGGGCGGGTCGCCCGCCGCCGACACGCGCTTGCGATACGCGTAGGCATAACCGCTCGATGAATCGGCCAACTCGTGTCGGAACTCGATCGAATCAGGGCTCCGGGCGAGAGACCATTTGCCGCCGTCCTTGATCGGGTAGAGCCGGAAAGGACTGTAGTCTTTTCCATCCGGCCTGAGAAGCACACCGACGCCAATCTTAACGAAAGTCCCGCTGGCCGTGGCCTGGTCGAATCCCAGGCCCTTGCCTTTGGTCACAAACTCCTCCGCCGGTCCGGTGATGGCGGTGCAGGGGCCGGCGACGATGTCCGCGCCGTCGTAAACGAAGTCGTCGACGCCGGGATCGCTGCGCTGGAACCATTGCGGGAAAAAGTCGTGTCCGGCGTATTCCAGGCTCCCGATCACCCCAGACCAGTCGAACCGGGTCCCGCGGTAGAAACCGGTGTTCGCGTCAGGCAGATACACCCGGACCCGAATGGGACCATTGGCGATTTCGGCCTCGGGAGCCGGACCGGCCGAAGCGCAGATGCCGGCGGCAAGCGGCACCCCGAGGGCCAGGCGTGCGGTCATTTTCATGCAGCCGGACTATCGCACCCGGCGTTCCTGCGAACAAACACCTTCTTTCCCACCGCGAAGCCTCCGACGCAACAAGGATCAAAGGCTGGCCAAACGCCCGGGTTCTGCCATTCTCCAGGGGCATGAACGACTGGATTACCGGTTACGTGGCCGCGCAAAAGGCGGCCCTCGATTCGATCCCCACCGACGCCGTGGCGCGCTTGATAGGCGCTTTCCAGCGGGCTTGGCGCGAGGATCGTCAGATCTTCGTCTTCGGCAACGGGGGCAGCGCCGCCAACGCGTCTCATTTCGCCACCGATCTCGGCAAGGGCGCATCGGACAAACTGCCGCGGCGTTTTCGGGTTCTGTCGCTCAACGACAATGTGCCCTGGATGACGGCGCTCGGGAATGACTATTCGTACGAAGACGTGTATCTGCGCCAGCTCCAGAACTACGCCCGGGCCGGCGACCTGGCGCTGACCATGAGCGTGAGCGGGAACTCACCCAACCTCGTCAAGGCGATCCAATGGGCGGCGGCCAACGGACTGCACATGATTGCGCTGGTCGGGAGCAAACGTGGGCGCCTCGCCGAACTGGCCCAGGATGTGATCGTGATCGACGACACGCACTACGGCCGGGTCGAGGACTGTCACATGGGCATCTGCCATATGCTTTGCTACGCCTTCATGGAAAGGCCCGAGTCCGCAACGACCATCGACGCCACCGGCTCATGACCGTCGACTCGTTCGGTTGCTTCGCGAAGCCCGATCTTTGGTTCTTCACACGTCTTCCGCGAACCGCTCCCTTTCGATGGGCCCAGTTCCCTCGGAGGGCCGTGCTTTTTCGGAGGGCCGAGTTACACGAGGCCCTGATTGATGAGGATGATTGTCTCGAGCCATGGACTCTCCCGCAACCGCGCATACGCGTCAACCACAGGCCGGCTAAGATGCGGACCTTGCACGGAAGCTGCCCGGGCACGAGTGCTTTCGGTGGCGCGAAGCGTTTGGAGTGCGTGTGCTTCAGCACCGCTTTGGAATGGGAACGCACGGAGGACCGTC
>ERZ795054.1093-NODE-1093-length-27179-cov-109.042361_pt1 | contig 27179 bp, 29 predicted proteins | sample MGYA00375138_ERZ795054 | MGnify/ENA primary metagenome ERZ795054 (study PRJEB30183, sample SAMN05720215) | anaerobic digester metagenome | isolation source: active sludge of municipal wastewater-treating anaerobic digesters | place: USA | collected 2014-12-23 ... | reverse complement strand
AACTGGGTGCTCTTTTGTTTCAATCCACGCCCCCCGTTGCCGGGGGACGATGCTTATCTCCTGCAAGTTCCGGAAGCATCGGAACAAAAACCCCGCGTTGCGCGAACCTCTTTATTCCTGAGCAGAAAACATCTTACGCGAACAGCGCTCCCTCTGGAAAGGTGCACCAAATCAAGTAAATGCACAGTGCGCGAACCTCCCGGGGAAAGCATGTTCACTTGGGGTGCGCGCAAACTCACAGGATTAGCGGCGCGTCGAAGTCGGTGGCACGAAAACAGCCGTGCTCGCGGACTTCGTAACCTTTCAATTCGGCAATACGGTAGAAGCGCAAATTATCTTCTCCGTCCTTGATTTCGGCGACCAGGTCGCGTTCCAGCGCTTCGAAACGGGCGCGGTCGACCTGGCATTCGAATACCGACTTCTGCACCCGCTGGCCGACGCTTTCGCAGAGTTTGGCAACACGGCGCAGGCGCCGCCGGCCTTCGCGGGTTTCGGTGTTGACGTCGTAGCAGACAATGACCAGCATGATCAGCGCACCAGATAGGGTAGATATTCGGCCGTATCGCCGCGCAGCGTGCGCGCCAGCAGGCGGGCCTGGAGATGTGGCAGCAGACCGAAAGGCACGGTTTCGCTGAGCAGCGGATGACTCAGGTTTTCCTGCTTGCGCTCCTGATAGGCGACCAGCACCGTCTTGCGCGCATCGCCTTCGAGCAGTACGGCGCCGCCCTCGCGTTCGACGAAATCGTCCGGGCCGATCTGGCCGCGATTGATCAGTGAGAGAACCAAGCGGTCGGCAAAGGCACGAAATTCTTCCATCAGATCCAGTGCCAGCGCTGCCCGGCCCGGACGCACGACATGCAGGAAGCCGATCTGCGGATCGAGGCCGCAGGCCTCAACGGCCGAGCGGCAATCGTTCATCAACAGCGAATAGACGAAGGACAGCAAGGCGTTGATCCTGTCCCGTGGCGGGCGCCGGCTGCGCCCATCCATGCGAAAGCTCTCCCGCACCGAAGCGCGGATCAGGGCATTGAGCGCGGCGAAATACTGCCGCGCTGCTTCGCCTTCCACGCCACGCAAAGTATCCGCATCGTCGGCGCCGGGCAGCGCCCGCAAGGCCGCCGCCAGATCGGCCGCGCCTCGCGTCAGGAGCGCCGCATCCTCTGGCGCTTTCGCTTCGCGGGCGCCGCGCAGCAAGACTTGGCGGCTATTGCGCAACTTCCCAGCGATGCAGTTGCGCGCCACGTTCAGGGCAAAAGCCGGGTCGCCGGCCAGCCGGTGCTGCGCCTGGCGCAGCAGCACGTTGCCGGAAACCGGCCCTTCCAGGCGCGCCTTGAAGCGCCCATGCGTGTCGAGCAGAACCAGGCTGATGCCAGTATCGGCCAGCTTGTGCATCAAGGGCAGCGACACCGACACATGCCCGAAGCAGACGACCGCGCTCAGGTGATGCAGCGGCACGCGCAGCCGCGTTTCCTTCTCCACCTCGACGCGCAGGGTTTCGTTGTCGAGATGCACGTAGCTCTCGGGCGTGGTCACGTAAAGCGTATTGAGCAGTTGCATGTCAATCATCCACTTCGAACAAGGAATGCCGGACAGCCAAGTGCGTCGGCGTTTTCGCCAGGGCTTCCGGCTGGCACAGGTCGCGCAAAGAACAGGCGCGGCAGTGATCGTCATTGAGCGGCGGCGGCATTTCGCCGGATTGCAGCAGTTGGCGGACGGCTGTTACGGTCAACTCGGTTTTTGCCCTTAAATTCGAGTCGACCGCAACAATGCGCCGACGACGTGAAGTGGCGTAATACAGAGCACCTTCCGGCACCGGCTTGCCGAACATCTCTTCCAGACACAGCGCCTGCGCCGCCAGTTGTAGATCGTCACAAGCCGCAATATCTGCCCGCTTGTGCCGCGAACCGTGTTTGTACTCAACCGGATACGGCGTACCGTCCGGCAAAAACTCCACCACATCCGCCTTGCCGACCAGCCCGAGCCGGTCGCAAAACAGAGGTAGTGCACGCTCGATGCGCAAGCCGTCGCGTAACTCGAAGCCTGGGTCATCGACCCGCTTGTGCAAGGCCTGGCCACGCTGGGTAAAAATGTTCTCTTCGAACACCTGCTCAACGTGGATCAGAGCGCACTGACGCGGGCAGTAAGCCCAGTGCTGGAGGGCGGAAAGAGGAATGGGATCGAGGGGTTCGGTGCTCATCTCGCCACCCCGGCAATGGCGTTCGCAACTTCCTTGGGGTAGCATTGCCCAAGGATCAAAGGAGGTCGCACCATGATCAATTCCCCGCTCGAAGACATTGAAGCCGCCGCATTGCAACTGACACTGGCCGAGCGCGCCAAACTGGCGGAGCGCCTGCTGGTCAGTCTGGATGAGGACGATGAAATTCTGGCCTCTTGGGTCGCAGAGGCCGAGCGGCGCGGCGAGGCATACGAACGCGGCGAAATGGGCGCTATCGATTTCGACGAGTCGATTGCCCGCCTAAAAGCCAAACTCACCGCCGCCGCATGAAACTGATCGTCCTCGACGCCGCGCAAGCGGAACTTGAGGAGGCGCAGGCCTATTACCTTCAATACGCCGCACCCGCTATTGCAGCTGGCTTTGTCGCCGATTACGAGCATGGCGCAAAACGGCTGCTCCAGCATCCTCTGACGGGAACAGCGATTTCTCAACGCCTGCGCGCTCTGCCAATGCGCCATTTTCCGTACTCAATCATTTACCAGGTAAGCGCCGACACCATCACCATTCGCGCCGTTGCCCACCAGCGCCGCCGGTTTGGGTATTGGACCGGGCGGCGCTGAGCGCAATTACGCCCGTTTGATCAGCGTCACCCCGGTCGGCAAGCCCGCCTCATCGACACTGACTTCGTAATCGCCAAAGCTGCGGGCCACTTCAACGTCGGGCTTGCGCGCGATCTTGATGCGGTCGAACAGCGAGTGCGCATGGGCATTGCCCAGTTCCGAGTCGTGCTTGAATACATACAGCCCGCGCGTCGCCATTTCGCCGCGTGCCGCCGAGCGATCATGCTCGAACATCTGCTCCAGCGCCTGCCAGAGCAGTTCCAGGTCTTTTTCGCCAAAGCCGGTCTGCTTGGCGAGGAAGGATGAAACGAAACCGTGGGCGACGTAGATGCCGTAAGGCACGGTGTGCTTGCGGCCCATGGTGCGGTTGTCGCCCTGCTGCTTTTCGGCTTCGGCTTCGGTCGCCACGGCCATGCGGGTAATCGAATGTTCCTGAGCGATGACGGGATCGACGGAGCGGGCAAAGGTCAGTTGCACCGGGCCGCGAACTTGACCGCAGTTGATGCCGAGTCCCATGACTGCGCCGAAAGTCCGTACATCAAAGAAGTTCTTGCACATCCACTGCCGCGCCCTATCCACGGTGTCGCCGCTGCCCTTGCGCTTCTTGTCACCCTTGAGTTCATCTTCGGCACCGATAGCGATATAAGCCTTTTCGTGGGCCTGATTGAGAACGGCCTTTTCCTTGACGTAGATGTCAAACGGCGGCGTTTCGCCCTTCACCAGCCCGACGAAGTTACGCACCTTGCGCTTCAGCGAAACGTCGGTGACCAGCCCGTGACCGGATTCGGCATCGAGGCGCGGCAGGTTGCCGGCGTCCGGGTCGCCATTGGGATTGCCGTCGCGCGCATCGAAGACCAGCACGAAGTCATAGCGGTTGTTCAAGGTCATTTGGATTCTCCCTGAGTGGATTCGTCGGATGGGGTGGTTTTGCTGAAAAAATCCTGGCGCTGGTGGTAGTAGCCGAGCGCGAAACGGCCCTGCTCCGGCAGGCTCAGATGTTTCGGGAAGTCGCTCAAGCCACCCATGATTTCACCGAGCAGGCGCTCGAAATTAAAGGCGCGACCACGATTGGTCAGCTTCGCTAAATGGTGATTCTTCAAGCGCAGCAGCGTCGTAAAGACGGCGACCGGCGTACTTGAGGCGGCGCCGTAATAGCGATCTCGAATGGTCGCGTTCAGGCCGGGGCTGGCCTCTTCCTGAATTTTCTCCAAGGCCGCAAAAAGGCGACCGAGCCGGTAGGCCGGGCTGGTGTTAGCTGGATCAAGCATCTCAAAAAACTCCTGGATAAAAGAGGAATCGGGATTACGACGGGAACGGTTGAGGCAGGCCTTGATCGCTGCCGCCCGCAGGTAGGTGACGTTCTGCTCGGCGCGGCAGCGTTGCACCGCCGCGTTGAGCCAGCTTGCCGGGAATGGACTACCGGCAAGAATCGCCCGCATGATGTCGCCGCCCAGGTTGGGCGGAATGTTGTCGGCTTTGCCCTGCTGGGCACAGGCGGCAAGCAGGCGGAAGAGGCTGGGAAACTCCGGGTCTTTGCCGCTACGCGTCATCTTTAGGTCGGCAAACCACTGCCGGATGCGCTGGGCGATTTCGTGCAGCGGCGCGGCATGCCAAAAGCGGATGGAAATCCGTGCCGCATTGGGCGCCAGACCCAGCACGAAAAAGCGGTTTTCGCCCCGGCCACCGTCGAACTGCCCAGACTGCACCGCAGCCATGACGCCGCGCACCAGTTCAGTTCGGGCATCGGGATCGTCCTGCTCACCGAAGATGGCAGCAAAACCCGATTCGGCTTCGGCATCTTCCTTTTGCAACCAGAACACCGTCGACGTATCGCCCACCTGGAAACGCTGGCGGGAATTGCGGTCGAGCAGGTGGTTAAGCGCCGTGGTGTAGGCAAAAGCAGCTAATGGACTGACCGGGGCATTGTCGCCTTGCACTTTGTTGAAGGACGTAAATGCGTCAAGGTTGAACGAAACAATATTCGCCCCAACGCTTTGTGCGCCCCAAACCCCTTTGATCGCCGTGTGTAAGCGTTCGGTGGGTGCCGCAATGCCGGTTACCAGACACATGGATTTTGCTCCGCCAGCCTCTTCGTCACGTTGCCAACCGGCAACGACGGCAGGTCGCTGGCAGATCAAATCACCATCGTTATGCAGGCGAAAAGTCAGTACCGGATTGCCTTCGAGGATTTCCGGCCAAGCCGGGTCGTCGACCAGAGCCGCCTGCCCGTAATTGGCGTAAAAGCGCTCCAGTGCCTGAATGCCCGCATCCAATCGTGAGCTTTCCGGCAACTCGGCGATGCGCTGGCGAAAAACCGCATGTTGCTCGACCACCCGTTCTGGCTTACCACGCGTATCAACACCGAGCGCGTATTCAGCAGTATCCCAAAGCAAATTGGCAGAAATATTGACTGCTCGTTTCACCCCTTTGGGCACCTGATAACGCCGGGCAAGCTTCTTCTTGCCATCCCCTTGCCGGGTATCGACGATGCCCAAGGGGCGACCATCAGCGGCCAATTCGACGATGAAGGGAATTTCCTTGTCCTCCAGTCCGAAAGCCGGCAGACGACGGGCCGGATCGGGATCGGCGGCTTTGCGCTGGTAATAGTCGTAAAGGGCTTGAAGAATCATCCCATCACCTGCGCAGTCGACAGATCAATGACGCCACGCTGCATGTCGGCGCGGAAAAATCGTGGTTTGGGATCGTCGACCGCAGCAAAATCCATGTCGTAGAGCATCCAGCCCAGATCACGGCTTTCGTCGAGGGCAGCGGCCTCGCTCTCGGGATCGCTCACCAGCCGGAAGCGGGCGGCAAATTCGCGACAACCGAGATAAGGCTGATTGATACATTGCCCCTTCTCGGCCCGACGCAAGAACATCTCCCGGTACTTGGCCGGATTGGCGCGGGCGTCGTCGCCTACCGGCAGCAACTCGGCATGCAGTCGATAAGCCACGTCGCGCAGGAAAAGCCCGGCCCGCTGCTGACGGTCGTCCTCGATGTACAGGCCCAGATTGCCCTGGCCGGCATTCATCGCCGTCTGGGCATTGCGCACCGAAACCTTGGAAGCCACCTCGTTACGCCGCACGCTGATCCACTTGATCGGCTTCAGTACCTCTATGCGCTTGACCTCCCAGCGAATCGCCGGCTTCCACAAAATGGCCTCGAACACCGAACGCGCCGCCGAAGGCGTCATCACGTCGTAGGAAACCCGCTCGACCTTCATTTCCGGGCGGGTGAAGCAGGCAAAGTCACCCGACACCTCAAGACAAAACTTATCCACGTTTGACTCCTTTCTTCCTAGAAGAAATGTGAAAGCAACTTCATCATTACCGCCGGATTGATCACATAGCCTCCGCTGACAAGCAACAGGATCAATACGAAACCTCTACCAACAAACAACAAGATCAGAAGCCATGCCGCGTAGAAACGATGAGAAGGCTGATCCTTCATCAATCGCAGTTCGCGCAGGAGTCCAATTAAGTTGTTCATGGGAATCGTCCGGGCCAGAAAACGACCCTAACGGTAACAAACTTCTTAACTGGAGCACAGTAAACTTTACTCCACTCACTCTGCTACAATGTCAATTCGTTGGGCTAGTCCAACGTGGATTGAAACTTAACAGGTGCAAAAACTGTTCAGAAGGGCCGGGCTAGTCCCGGCCCTTTTCATACTCTGTCTCAAGAAATCAAACTCGCCGGATCACCCGGCACTCCATCGACATTGATGCCCAACACATTGTCGTAGAGCAGATCGTTATTGGCTGGCTGCACGTACAGCCCCGGAAAATCGCCGCCCAGCGGCTCGACATCGCCTTGATCGATCAAGCGGCGCAGGTCGTTCTGGTAGATGGTTACGCCGTAGCGTTGCAACTTGCGCAGCAGCCAGCGTTGCGGACCTTCCTTTTTCAGGGTGTTCAGCCACATGTCGATTTCGTCGTCGTTCTGGTCGCGCCGGTAGCGGACAAAGACCGTGGCGCCTTCCTGCTCGTCGATCAGGCGGAATTTTTCGGCGGCGGTGCGAAAAGCCACATCGGCATCCTTGCCGACGCGCAGCAACTGGCAGATGCCTTTCTCGTCCAGCCGCGCATCGCCGTACAACCGGCGGAAAAACTCGCCGAAACGTTCGACATCCATCGGCTCGGCGCCGGTCGGCAAGCCGGCCCAAAGTATTCGCGTCGCTTGCTCGGCCATGCGCAGCAGTCCTGGCGGCGGCGCCTTGGGCGGCACAAAGACATGCACCTCGCCTTTTTCCAGCCGTCCCTCGCGGTTACAACGCCCGGCAGCCTGGGCGATGGAATCCAGTCCGGCCAGGGCGCGATAGACCACGGGGAAATCGATGTCGACACCGGCTTCGACCAGTTGCGTGCTGACGACACGAATTGGCCCGGTTTCCCGCCCGGCCGACAAGGCGGCACGCCGCTCCTGCAAGGCTTTCTTGATGGTTTCGATGGTGTCGCTACGGTGCTGGGCGCACATCAGGCCGGAGAGGTGCCACAGGCCGTCGCGGCTTTCGGCCTTGAGCCGGGAGTAAAGGTCGCGGGCGTCGGCGCGGCGACCGACTATGGCGAGCACGGCGTCGTGCCCGGCAATCTCGGGGGCCAGGTCATCCCAACTGCGCGGTGTATTCAGGTTGCCCGGCAGATGCACGCGTACCCGCTCCAGGTCGGCGTAAAGCGCAGGTACGTCGTCGACTATTTCGCGCACTTCGCCGGGCGCAAAGCCGCGCAGGGCTTGGGCCTGGTCGAAGCTGTTGCGGCTTTCCAGCGTTGGCTGGGTGGCGGTGCACAGCACCAGCGTGACGCCGTAATCCTTGACCAGCAGGCGCAGCACGTCGACCACCGGTTGCAGGTAGGCAACCGGCAGCAGTTGCGCCTCGTCAAGCACGATGACACTGCCGACCAGGTTGTGCAGTTTGCGGCAGCGCGAGGTGCGATTGGCGAACAGGCTTTCGAGCAATTGCACGTTGGTGGTGACGATCAGCGGCGCATCCCAGTTTTCGCAGGCCAGCCGCGAGCGGGCGGTTTCCTGCGTTTCGTCCACTTCGACGTTGCTGTGGTGTTCGATGACGTTTTCGTCGCCGAAGATGCCCCGGAAGATGCCGGCCGTCTGTTCGATGATGCTGGTGTAGGGAATGGCGTAAACGACCCGGCGCTTTTTGTTGCGAATCGCGTGGCGTAACGCGAAAGCCAGGCTGGACAGCGTCTTGCCGCCACCGGTTGGCACCGTCAGGCTGAAGACGCCGGGGTCCAGTTCGGCCTTGGCGCGGCAGGCGCGCAAAACTTCGGCACGTTTGCGATTGACCTTGCTGTTGGTCTCGCCACGTTCGGCAACGTCCGTCGCCATCGTGTTGAAGCGTTCGGCCAGCAGGGTTTCCATCGACTCCAGGTTCAGAAAGCCTTGCCGTGCATCGGCTTTTGGCGGCGACATGAAGGCTTCGGTATCGAGAAAGTCGGCATCGATCAGACAGGAGAACAGCATGCGCACCCAGAGCGCGAAGCGACCGGGGATTTCATCGTCGCGGTAGCGCATGAGGTCGTTGATGTTGGGCAACGCCGCCACGGGTTTCAGAAGAGCCGCCGGAATTTCAGCCGCCAGCGCGGTTGCCAATTCCTTACCGGCGTTGTCCTGGGCAAAGCGGTTGTGCAGGCTTTTGTTTTCACCCGCCCAATCGGAAAGTCCCGCGTGGTGGCCGGCAATCAGGTAGGAAAGAACACGGGCGATGACCGGCCCGGAACGTTTATCGACTTCCTGCAAATACCGTTGCGCCCACAGCGCCCCGGCGGCCGAATGGCTTTTATCAGGATCGGCAACACGGCCTTCGATATGTGCATTGGGGTCGCCGCACTGGCGGATGTAACGCTGAAAACCTTCGCGGAATTTGCCGAGGTCATGCCAGATGCCGGATAGTGCCGCCCAGGGTGCGGCGCCGAATTCAGCGGCGAAGTCGGCTGCCAGACGCGAAACTTCTTGCAAATGTTCTTCCAGCGGATGCGCAATCAAGCGCTCGCCAACTTTGCGAATGTGCGCGATGAATTCGCACTCGTTGATTTCGATTTCGTCACTCATCCCCATACCTTCCCACTGCCGCCTTCAACAAGCCAATCACCTTCTCCCGCAACCCCGCCGGCGCCACCACCTCACAATCCGGCCCGTATTTCAATATATCCATGATCAATTCCGGGTCGTTGCTGTAGGGCAGGCGCAGTTGGTAGTGGCCGTCAGTGAGAAATTCGCCTTGCTGTTCCGGATGCCAGTGTTCGGCGGCGACCCAGCGGGCGCGGTCGGGGGTGAAGCGCAGCGTTGCCCACTGGATGTCACGGCCGGCGAAGATGCCGTAGCCGGCGCCGAGCGCGGCGGTGAGTTCTGCATCGGGAATGTCGACGGCGTGCTCCGATTTCGTTTTTGCCTCAAAAACCGCGTCGACCGCGAAACTCCGCAGTTCGTCGCGCAGGTGGCACCAGGCGTCGAGATACCAGTTATCGCGGTAGTGGGTGAGGCGCTGCGGCGAGATTTCGCGTTGGCTGCTGGTGCCGTTGCTGCGGGCACGGTAGCGGATGACCAGGCGCTGGCGTTCCATCAGCGCGGCGGCGATGGTCTGGAAGTGTTGCGGTGCGTAATGGCGGGCGGCGGCGCTGACGATATGGATGCGACGGGCAATTTCTTCGGCCGAATCGGTCGCACTTTCAAGCATGCTGGAGAGGCGTTCGCGCAAAGGCGCAATGTGTTCGGCCAGAATACCGCCTGGGTCGAAGCCGGCAAGCAGGCGCTGCATGCTGAGCAAGGCGTGGATTTCGCTGGCCGAGAACCAGACACCGGGCAGTTCGTAGCGTTCTACATTGCGGTCGATGCGGTAAAGCCCGTTGGGTCGGTCAAGGACAATGGGGGCGCCCATTCTTTCCTTGAGATCGCGCAGATCGCGATGGAGGGTGGCGCGCGAAACTTCGAGGCGCTCCTTGAGTTCTGCAAAGCTGGCGCCTCGGCGCACCAGCAGCATGCGCTCGATTTTGCCGAAACGTTCGGATTGGGTCATGTTTGTCCTGTTTTGCCATCATCATATCCCGATGTCACCATGCGCGTCATGGCGGACGACTTCGGATTACGGCAGCCAGAGCGCGAACGAGCAGACCAGGATGGTCAGCATGACAAGGCGGTCGGGGTGGCTTGGAACGAACATGGGTTTCTCCGGAAAGTTGGTTTTCGGAGACTTTGCCAGCGTGGAGTCTCAGGGCGTGAGACTCTTTGGCGCACGATAAAAAATTGTCGGCGTGCGGTGGTTTTGCAAGTTGGTTCAGTCCGTGAACTTCGGCGCCCGCCGTTCGCGCTGGGCGGCGATGGCTTCGTTCAAATCGCCGGAAAGCAGCAGCGCCGAATTCCATGTGGCTACGAAATTTAGGCCGTCGGCGACGGCGTGGTCGCGGCTGTAGTTCATCACTTCCTTCAGGCCGCGTATGGCGAGGGGGGATTTGGCGGCGATGGTTTGGGCGATTTCGCGGACGGTTGCGGTCAACGCCTCCGGGGAGGCAAAAACGCGGTTGACCAGGCCGAGCGCCGCCGCTTCTTCGGCGCCGACGTTGCGGCCGGTGTAGGCCAGTTCGCGGGCCATGCCGTCGCCGATCAGGCGCGGCAGGCGTTGCAGGGTGCCGACGTCGGCGACGAAGGCGAGGTCGATTTCGCGTACCGAGAAAACGGCGTCCGGCGCCGCGTAGCGCATGTCGCAGCAGGTGACGAGGTCGAGCGCGCCGCCGACGCAGGCGCCCTGGATGGCGGCGAGCACCGGTTTGCGGCAGCGTTCGATGGCGGTCAGGCAGTCCTGCAGATCGAGGATCAGCCGGCGCAGCATTTCGCGGCTGCGCGCGCCGTCGGGGTGGGCGATGCGTTGCTGGATGCCGCCGAGCATGGCGAGGTCGATGCCGGCGCAGAAGTTCCGGCCTTCGCCGCTGAGGATGGCGACGCGGGCTTCCGGCGTCGTGTCGACCCAGTCGGCGGCCTGGCGGATTTCCTGCCACATGGCGTCGTTCATCGCGTTCGATTTGTCCGGCCGGTTGAGGCGGATTTCGGCGATGCCCTGGTCGAGGCTGAGCGACAGGGTGGAATAGCTTGGCAGGTTCATGGGGTGGCTCCGGGCATAAGTGCCGGTGAGCTTACCCGGGGCGGCGCGGTCTCGGGTAGAGGGCGCCGCCCAAACGGCGTTTCAATCGCTGAAGACGACGAGGTCGAGGTCGGCGGCCTGCTGGCGCAGCGGAATCAGCGCCTGGTATTCCGGGGAGTTGTACCAGGCGTCGACGCTGTCGGCATCGGGAAAGCGGATGACGACGGTGTCGAGGTGGGCGTGATTGCCGGCGAGGATGCCGGCGCGCTGCCCGCGAAAGAGCAGTTCGGCGCCCCACGGGGCGAGCGTGGCCGGCACCTGGGCGCGGTATTGCGCCCATTTTTCTTCATCCTTGACGGTGATGTGACCGATGACGCAGGCGCTCATGCGGCGGTCTTCCCTTTTTGCCACAGCACGTCGCCACGGCCGCCGGCGCGGTTGAGAACGCGGCCGAGGATGAACAGCAGGTCGGAGAGGCGGTTGATGTAGCGGCGGCCGGCCTCGGGGATGGGTTCGGCGTTGTGCAGCTTGACCATGGCGCGCTCGGCGCGGCGGCAGACGGTGCGGCTCAGGTGGGCCAGCGCGGCGGCGCGGGTGCCGCCGGGCAGGATGAATTCCTTGAGCATCGGCAGGTTGGCGTTGAATTCCTCGGCCAGCGCTTCGAGGCGGCTGACCTGAACGTCCTTGATGATTTCGTAGCCCGGCATGCAAAGTTCGCCGCCGAGATCGAAGAGGTCGTTCTGGATGTCGAGCAGCGCGGCATGCACCGAATGCGGCAGGTCTTCGCAGAGCAGCACGCCGAGGCCGGAATTCAGCTCGTCGACTTCGCCGATGGCGTCGATGCGCAGGCTGTCCTTGGTGGTGCGGCTGCCGTCGCCGAGGCCGGTGGTGCCGGCGTCGCCGGTGCGGGTGACGATCCTGGACAGGCGGTTGCCCTTGCGTTCGCTGTCTTGTTGCGTTTCGCTCATGTTGCTCTCCTCCATGAAGTGCGCGGATTATACTGACGAGTCCAACTTGCAGACTGTCGTTGCCATGCCAAAGTTCGCCGCCAATCTCAGTTTTCTGTTTACCGACGTGCCGTTTCCCGAGCGCTTCGCGCGGGCGGCGGCGGGATTCAAGGGGGTCGAATATCTTTTTCCCTATGAGCATGCGGTGGCCGACATCGCGGACTGGCTGCGCACCAACGATCTCGAGCAGGTGTTGTTCAACCTGTCGGCGGGCGACTGGGCGGCGGGCGAGCGCGGCCTGGCCTGTCTGCCGCACCGTCAGGGCGAGTTCGCCGAGAGCGTCGAGCAAGCCCTGGACTACGCGATGGTGCTCGACTGCCCGCGCGTGCATTGCCTGTCCGGGTTGCGGCCGGCGGGAGTTGATGAGGCCGAGCTGGAGGCGACCTACATCGCCAACCTGCGCTTCGCCGCCGACCGCTTCGCCACTATCGGCGCGACGGTGATGATCGAGCCGATCAACAGTCGTATCGACATGCCGGGCTACTGGCTGGACGATGTGGCCAAGGGATTTCGCCTGCTGGAAGCGGTCGACCGCAACAACGTGAAACTGCAATACGACATCTACCACGCGCAGATCATCGCCGGCGATCTGGCGCGCACGCTGGAGGCCAACCTCCCGCGCATCGGCCACATCCAGATCGCCGACAACCCGGGTCGCCATGAGCCGGGCAGCGGCGAAATCAATTACCCCTTCCTGTTCGACCTGCTCGACCGGCTCGGCTACGACGGCTGGATCGGCTGCGAATACAAGCCGCTGACGACGACCGAGGCCGGTCTCGGCTGGCTACCGCAATGACTCCGCGCGAAGTGCTGCGCCGCCTGTTCGACGCTGCCATCGCGGCCGCCGACCCGGCTTCGTGCGTGCCAGCGCACCTGCCGCCGGACGATGGCGGGCGACTGATCGTGATCGGCGCCGGCAAGGCCTCGGCGGCGATGGCGCGGGCGGTCGAGGATCACTGGTCGGGGCCGCTCGACGGGCTGGTGGTGACGCGCTACGGCCACGGCGTGCCCTGCCAGCGCATCGAGATCGTCGAGGCCGCGCACCCGGTGCCGGATGCGGCAGGCGAAGCGGCGGCGGCGCGCATTTTGGGCAAGATTTCCGGGTTGACCGCAACAGACCGGGTTTTGGCGCTGATTTCCGGCGGCGGCTCGGCGCTGCTGGCGGCGCCGGCTGAAGGCGTCACGCTGGCCGAAAAGCGGGCGCTCACGGCGGCGCTGCTCCGCTCGGGGGCGAGCATCGGCGAGATCAACTGCGTGCGCAAACACCTGTCGGCGATCAAGGGCGGACGGCTGGCCGCTGCCGCCTGGCCGGCCCCGGTGCTGACGCTGGCGATTTCCGACGTGCCCGGCGACGACCCGGCGGTCATCGCTTCCGGCCCGACCGTGGCTGACCCGACGACGGCGGTCGACGCGCTGAAAGTGCTCGGTTTCTACGGCATCGCCATTCCCGATGTGCTGCGCGCGCGGCTGGCTTCGGGCGAACTGGAAACGCCGAAGCCGGGCGACCCGCATCTGGCGAACAGCGAATTCCGTCTGGTCGCCAGCCCTCGGCAAATGCTCGAAGCGGCCGCCGCAGAAGCGATCAGGCTCGGCATCACGCCGCTGATCCTCGGCGACGCCATCGAAGGCGAGGCGCGCGAAGTCGGCAAGGTGCTGGCCGGCATGGCGGTCAGTTGCGGTCGACACGGTTTTCCGGCCCAAAAGCCTTGTGTGCTGTTGTCGGGCGGCGAAACGACGGTGACCCTGAATGGCTCGGGCCGTGGTGGGCGCAATACGGAATTCCTGCTCGGCCTGGCGCTGGCGCTTGACGGTGCGCCGGGCGTCCATGCGCTGGCTGCCGACACCGACGGTATCGACGGTTCCGAAGACAACGCCGGCGCTTTCGTGGGGCCGGACAGCCTGCGCCGCGCGCGCGCACTGGGCCTCGACATTCGCCAGTGCATGGCCGCCAACGACGCCTGGGGCTACTTTTCGGCGCTCGGCGACCTGCTGGTCACCGGCCCGACGCGCACCAACGTGAACGACTTCCGCGCCATTCTCGTCGGTTTAGAATGAAGGCCAACATGACGACTCCCGAACCCGAATTTCGCACCGACCGTCAGGCGCTGGCCACGCGCCTCGCGCTGATCCTGCCGGCGCACTGCCTGCTGGTCGACGACGAAGATCTGCGTCCCTACGAGTGCGATGGCCTCACCGCCTACCGCGAACTGCCGCTGGCCGTCTGCCTGCCGGAAAGCGAGGGGCAGGTGATCGACGTGCTGCGTACCTGCCACCAGCTCGGCGTGCCGGTGGTGGCGCGCGGTGCCGGCACCGGGCTGTCGGGCGGGGCGATGCCGCATGCGCAGGGCGTAGTTTTGTCGCTGGCGCGTTTTAACCGGATTTTGCAGGTCGACCGCAACAGCCGCACCGCCATCGTCCAGCCCGGCGTGCGCAACCTGGCGGTGTCGGAAGCGGCGGCGCCCTATGGCCTTTACTACGCGCCCGACCCCTCGTCGCAGATCGCCTGCACGCTGGGCGGCAACGTCGCCGAAAACTCGGGCGGCGTGCATTGCCTGAAATACGGGCTGACCGTGCACAACGTGCTGCGCATCCGCGTCGTCAGCATCGAGGGCGAGGTCTTCGAGATCGGCTCGGCGGCGCCGGATGCGCCGGGCTACGACCTGCTGGCATTGCTCATCGGCTCGGAAGGCATGCTCGGCGTCATTACCGAAGTCACCGTCAAGCTGGTGCCGAAGCCGGAACTGGCGCAGGTGGTGATGGCGTCCTTCGACGAGGTCGCCAGGGCCGGCGACGCGGTGGCGGCAATCATTGCCGCCGGTATCATCCCGGCCGGGCTGGAGATGATGGACAAGCCGGCCACCGCTGCCGTCGAGCCTTATGTGAAAGCCGGCTACGATCTGGAGGCGGCGGCCATTCTGCTTTGCGAGGCGGACGGCACGCCGGAGGAGGTGGCTGAGGAGATCGCCCGCGTCACAGAGGTGCTGACCGCATCCGGCGCGCGCGACATCCGCGTCTCGCAATCCGAAGCCGAGCGCCTGCGTTTCTGGGCCGGGCGCAAGGCGGCGTTTCCGGCGGTCGGCCGCATTACACCGGATTATTACTGCATGGACGGCACCATTCCGCGCAAGCGGCTGGCCGAAATGCTGTCCGCAATTACCGAAATGGAAAAGAAATACGGCTTGCGCTGCGCCAACGTCTTCCATGCCGGCGACGGCAACCTGCACCCGCTGATCATGTACGATGCCGCCAAACCCGGCGAATGGGAACGCGCCGAGGCCTTCGGCGCCGAGATTCTCGAACTCTCGGTGGCGCTCGGCGGTTCGATCACCGGCGAGCACGGCGTCGGCATCGAGAAGATCAACCAGATGTGCGTGCAGTACAAGACGCCGGAACTCGAAGCCTTCCGCCGCATCAAGGCGGCCTTCGACGAAACCGGCCTGCTCAACCCCGGCAAGGCGGTGCCCAGCCTGCACCGCTGCGCCGAATACGGGCGCATGCACGTGCATCATGGCGACGTGAAGTTTCCCGAACTGGAGCGCTTCTGATGACGCTTGATCATCTGGTGACGGCCATTCGCAGTGCGCACGACAGCCACACGCCGCTGCGTATTCGCGGCGCCGGCAGCAAGGATTTCTACGGCGGCATGCTGGCCGGCGAAGTGCTCGACGTATCGGCTTACCAGGGCATCGTTGCCTACGAGCCGACCGAGCTTTACATCACCGCCAAAGGCGGCACGCCGCTCGCCCAGATCGAGGCGGCGCTGGCTGAGAAGGGCCAGATGCTGGCCTGCGAGCCGCCGCATTTCGGTGGCGCGACGGTCGGCGGCTGTGTCGCCGCTGGGCTGTCCGGCCCGCGCCGGCAGCAAGCAGGCGCCGTGCGCGATTTTGTATTGGGCGCCAAACTGATCGATGGCACCGGCCAGGTGCTCGATTTCGGCGGCCAGGTGATGAAGAACGTCGCCGGCTATGATGTCTCGCGACTGCTGGCCGGCAGCATGGGTACGCTCGGCGTGCTGGCCGAAGTCACGCTGAAGGTGTTGCCGAAACCGGTAGCCGAGCAGACGCTGGTCTTTGAACTCGACGAGCACGCAGCGCTTGCCCGGCTCAACCAGTGGGGCGGCCAGCCGCTGCCGGTTTCCGCCTCGTTCTGGCACGCCGGGCGGCTCTGGCTGCGTCTGTCGGGTGCGCGGGCGGCGGTCGACGCGGCGCGCGACAAGCTGGGCGGGGCGCTTGCGGTCGACGCCGAAAAACACTGGATTTCCGTACGCGAGCAGACGCATCCGGCCTTTGCCGGTCAGCCGCTGTGGCGTCTGGCGCTGCCACCGACGGCAGCGCCCCCTGGGCTGGATAATTTGCGTGCCATCGAGTGGGGCGGCGCACTGCGCTGGTACGCCGGCGAGTCGGACGGTAAATCGGACGGCGCCAGCAAAATTCACGCTGCTGTGCGTGGCGCGGCGGCGCGGCTTGGTGGTCATGCCGTGCTGTACCGGGCGCCTGAGTCCTTACGTTGCCTGGAAGGCACTTTCGCGCCGCTGTCGCCGCCCTTGCTGGCCCTGCATCGGCGCTTGAAGAAAAGCTTCGACCCGCGCGGCATCCTCAACCCCGGCCGCCTTTACGCGGAGTTTTAATGGATACCCGACTCGCCGACTTCATCCGCGACACCCCGGACGGCCAGGAAGCCGAGGCTATCCTGCGCAGTTGCGTGCATTGCGGCTTCTGCACCGCCACCTGCCCGACCTACCAGTTGCTCGGCGACGAACTCGACGGGCCGCGCGGGCGCATCTACCTGATCAAGCAGGTGCTGGAAGGCAAGCCGGTCACCGAGAAAACGCGTCTGCATCTCGACCGCTGCCTGACCTGCCGTTCCTGCGAAAACACCTGTCCGTCGGGTGTCAAATACAGCCATCTGCTCGACATCGGCCGCCGGGTCGTCGAGGAAAAACTGCCGCGCCAGGGCGGCGACGCGCTGAGGCGCTGGGTCTTGCGCGAAACGGTCACGCGCCCCGGCGTTTTCGGCCCGGCCGTCAAGCTTGGCCAGTTGTTGCGTCCCTTGCTGCCCTCGGGGCTGGCCGACAAGCTGCCGCCGGAAGCGGCCGGTGTCGTCCGGCCGTGGCCGGCCAAGGGCGCTCATTCCCGCCGCATGCTGGCGCTCGCCGGTTGCGTGCAGCCGGCGCTGGCGCCCAATATCAACGCCGCCACGGCGCGCGTGCTGGACAAGCTGGGCATCGAGTTGTTCGAGGAAAGCAAGGCTGGTTGCTGCGGCGCCGTGCGCTTCCACCTCAACGACCAGGACGCCGCCCGTGACGACATGCGGCGCAATATCGACGCCTGGTGGCCGCATGTCGAGGCCGGCGTCGAGGCCATCGTCGTCACCGCTTCCGGCTGCGGCGTGCAGGTCAGGGATTACGGGCATGCGCTGGCGTCCGATGCGGTCTACGCCGAAAAAGCCTCCAAAATCAGCGCACTGTGCAGCGATCCTTCGGAAGTTCTAGCTGCCGAGCGCGAGCGCTTGCTGGCGCTGCTCGCGGCTCGACCAGCAGCACGCGGCAAGCTTGCCTTTCATGCACCCTGTACGCTCCAGCATGGCCTGAAGATTCGCGGTGTGATCGAGGAACTGCTGGTCGCCGCCGGATTTGCCCTGGTGCCGGTCGCCGACGGGCATCTGTGCTGCGGTTCGGCCGGCACCTATTCGCTGCTACAGCCCGAACTGTCATCCCGGCTGCGCGACAACAAGTTGACGGCGCTGACGACGGGTTCGCCGCAGGCCATCGCGACGGCCAATATCGGCTGCCTGACGCACCTGCAGGCGGGCAGTGCGCTGCCGGTTCGCCACTGGATCGAACTGATCGACGAGGCGCTGGCCTGACTCCGGCGCACGCCGGATCGAGCACCCGCCGCCGCTGCATGGTCTATTCCTTTCGTGCTAATCTTGCGCCCGACAAGGAGAACCAATGCCCATAACAGTCGATGCGTGCGCGGCACAGCACCAGGGGGATCGCAAGGAACAGCAGGATCGTGTCGCCATTCTGGCGCATGGCAGGCAACGAGGCGTCGCGCTCGCCGTTGTTGCCGATGGCATGGGCGGCCACGCCGGTGGCGCGCTGGCTGCTGAACAGGTGGTTCATACCGCGAGAACCTCGCTGGATCACTTTTCCTCATCCACCGAGTCGTCGCGCGAGATGCTCGAAAACAGCATGCTCGAAGCGCATACCATGATCAAGGCATCGCGCTTCATCAACGAAAAGGATCCGCACAGCACCGTGGTCATGCTGCTGCTGCAACCCGGCAAGGTGAGCTGGGCGCATTGCGGGGACAGCCGCTTGTACCGCTTTCGCGGCACCAATACCCTGTTCCGTAGTGTCGATCATTCCTATGTCGAGCATCTGGTTTCCATCGGCCGCATCACGCCGGAAGAGGCGCTGGTGCACCCGAACCGCAACGTCCTGATCACCTCGCTGGGCGGCAAGGACGCCCCGAAATTCAGCTTCGGCGAGGCCGACGACCTGAGCGACGGCGACATCTTCATGCTGTGTTCCGACGGCTTGTGGCCTTATTTCGAGGAGCCGGAAATGGCGCGCATCATGGCCGACAACTCGGCCCGCGCGGCTTCCGAAATCCTGATCGACCTGGCCCGTACCCGCGCCGCCGGTTCAGGGGACAACGTTTCCGTGGTCATCATCAAGTTCAAGGACGCCAAACCGGCGTCGGCCGCCGTCGCGCCCAGACAACGCTAGCGTTTGCCGAGTCCGCCGAGCAGCGCCGCAACGACGCGTTTCGGCTTGTGCGGGTCGGCCTTGGCCGGCGCCTGCGGTGAATCAGGCACTTCGCCGCGCGGGGAACTTTCCTCGTAAGGCTTGCTGAAGTCGAAGCCGTCGGCGGCAACCATCGGGTTGCGGCGCGGATGGCGGCGCTCGGGGCGCTCGCTGCGCTCCGGGCGTTCGCTACGTTCCGGCCGCTGGGCGACAGGCGCCTTGATGGCGGGCGGCGCGCCGCGCTTCTTCTTGTTTCCGGGCGGGTATTCGTATTCCGGCTCCGGTTCGAAACCGGCGACCGAAACCTGCTCGATCGGCCGCTTGATCAGCTTTTCGATATCGACCAGGTAGCCGACTTCGTGCGCGCTGACCAGCGAAATGGCGTTGCCCATCTTGCCGGCGCGGCCGGTGCGGCCGATGCGGTGCACGTAGTCTTCCGGCGTGTGCGGCAGCTCGTAGTTGATGACGTAGGGCAGGTCGTCGACATCGAGGCCGCGCGCGGCGACATCGGTGGCGATCAGGGCATGGGTTTCACCGCCCTTGAAGGCTTCCAGCGCCTTGATGCGGTCGAGCTGGCTCTTGTCGCCGTGGATGGCGTCGGCCTTGATGCCGGCGCGCTGCAGTTCGCGGGTCAGCCGCGAGCAACCCTGTTTGGTGCGCATGAAAACGATGCACTGGCGGATTTCGCCGGACTTGAGCAACCTGGTCAACAGGCCGCGCTTGCCGTATTCCGAAACCGGGTGCACGCGGTGGGTAATGGTTTCCGAAACCTGGTTGCGGCGCGCGACTTCGATCAGCACCGGCGACTTGAGCATGCTGTCGGCCAGCTTCTTGATCTCTTCCGAGAAAGTGGCCGAGAAGAGCAGGCTCTGGCGCTGCTGCGGCAGCATGTTGAGGATGCGCGTGACGTCGGGGATGAAACCCATGTCGAGCATGCGGTCGGCTTCGTCGAGAACCAGCGCCTGCACCGAGTTGAAGCTGACGCTCTTGTTTTCGACGTGGTCGAGCAGGCGGCCCGGCGTGGCGACGAGGATCTCGACGCCCTTTTTCAGTTCGGCGATCTGCGGCTTGATATCGACGCCGCCAAAAGCGCACATGGCGCGGATCGGCGTGTGCTTGCTGTAGGACTTGACCGATTCGAAGACCTGCATCGCCAGTTCGCGGGTCGGCGCCAGGATCAGCGCGCGCACCGGATGCTTGGCCGGCGACGGGCTGGAAGACGCGAAAGGCAGGATGCGTTGCAGGATGGGCAGCGTGAACGCGGCGGTCTTGCCGGTGCCGGTCTGGGCGCCGCCCATGATGTCCTTGCCGCTGATGACGAGCGGGATGGCCTGGGCCTGGATCGGCGTCGGCTTGGTATAACCTTCGTCGGTGACCGCGCGCAGCAGTTCCGGCGCCAGGCCGAGATCGGCAAAGGTGATTTCGGGGGCGGCATCGGCAGCCGGTGTGCTGGCAGCGTCGCCAGCTAACGTATTGATTTCAGACATGGGGCGGCATTATACGCTACCGTGACTGGATCGCCCGAAAATGCCCCGTGCCGCATGGCGCAATCGCCTTCCGTGCACGCTTCACCGTCATCGAGCGGGGAGTATAATTCTTCACCTTTTTACGCATTCCGGGAGTATTCATGTCGCATTCTCTTCGCCCCCTGGCGATTGTCGTCGGCCTCACCCTGGCTTTCCCCGCCCTCGCGGCCAAACCCGCCAAGCCGGCGCCTGCTCATGAAGCGGTGCCTGCTTCCGCGATGGCCGCATCCGCCGATTTCGAGCTGGCGCACAATCTGAGCCCGGAAGGCGAAAAAGCGTTGCAAGCCATCGTGGATCGCTTCAACACGGAAAATAATGGCAACCTGAAGGTTTCGCGTCTGGAAAAAGGCGAAAAGCCGGCCGGCCTGAATCTTGTTCGTCGCTATGACATGAGCGAAGTGTTGAGCCAGTCGAAGCATTTTGTCCCGTTACACGAGATGATGGCCAAGGCAGGCGTCAAGCTGGATGCCGACGGACTCTCCAGCGATCTCAAGGCCAATATCGTCGATGCCAAGGGCCGCCTGGTTGCCTTGCCGGTTCTCTATTCCACGCCGGTGCTGTTCTACAACAAGAATGCCTTCCGCAAGGCCAAGCTGAATCCGGATCAACCGCCGAAGACCTGGTTCGAGATGCAGGGCATGCTCGACAAGCTGCAGGAAGCCGGCTACGCCTGCCCGTACACGACGGCCTGGCCGGTGTGGGTGCATGTCGATAACGTCAGCACCATTTCCGGCCTACCGGCAACGACGGATAAGGGGCAACTGGTATTCAACGGCCTGCCGCAGGTCAAGCACGTGGCGATGATGGCTACTTGGACCAAGGCCAACTACTTCAAGCTCTTCGGTCGTGGCGACGAAGCGAGCAAGAAGTTCCATGCCGGCGAGTGCGCGATGATCACCACCGACTCCCGTGAGCACATCGATTTCCGCGATGCCAGGGGCGTCGAGCTGGGTGTTGCGCCGATGCCTTTCCATGACGACGTGTACGGTGGCCGCCGGCCCTCGCTGGCTGATGGTGCGTCGCTGTGGGTCGGTGCCGGTCGTTCGCCCGCCGAATACAAGCAGGCGGCCAAGTTCGTTTCCTTCCTGATGTCGCCTGACATCCAGATCGAGCTGGTGCGTGCCTACGGTGGCTTGCCGCTCACTGCGGCAGCCAGGTCGGCGGCGCGCAGCAAGCTTCTGCAGGATGGCGACCAGGCGCTGCAGGCCGCCTATGTCTCCTTGAAGGGAACCAGCGACAAGCCGGTGGTTCATGTTTCCGATATCGATGCCGTACGCATCATCGCCAACGAAGAGCTGGAACTCGCGTGGTCGGACAAGGAGCCGTCGAAGGCAGCGCTGGACAAGGCCGTCACGCGCGGTAATGCGGTGCTCAACGCCAAGCCGGCGCTGAAGAAGGCGCAGCCCTTCTGATGTCGTTCCCGCTGCCGCGCTGGATTGCCCATCGCGGCGGCGGCAGCCTGGCCCCGGAAAACACCCTGGCCGGTATTCGCCTGGCGGCCAGGCTCGGTTACCGGGCCGTTGAGTTCGACGTGATGCTCTCGGCGGACAGGACGCCGGTACTGATCCACGACGAAACGCTGGAACGCACGACCAATGGCGCGGGCCAGGTCTGCGACACTCCGGATACCGTTCTCTTCACGCTCGATGCTGGTGACGGCGAGCGTATTCCCCGCTTTGCCGAGGCTGCCGCGCTGTGCCACGAACTCGGTCTGCTGGCCAATGTTGAGATCAAGCCGGCGACCGGACACGAAGTGGCGACGGCCGAGGTCGTCGCCCGCCTGACTGCCGACCTGTGGCGCGGGGCCGAAGTTCAACCGCTGATTTCCTCCTTTTCCCTTGTCGCGCTCGAAGTGGCGCGCGATCTGGCACCGGAGATCCGTCGTGGTGTGCTGTTCGAGGCGCCGCCGGCTGACTGGCGGGCGGCGTTGCGGCGCTTGCAGGCAGTCTCGCTGCATTGCGACGCCGATCTGCTGAGTGACGAGGTGCTGGCCGAAGCGCGGGCGCATGACATTCCGGTGCTGTGCTATACGGTCAACGCCGAAAAACAGGCAAAAATGCTTTTTGCGCGCGGTGTCAGCGCACTGTTCACGGATCGTCTCGATCTCTTCGGCGCCGATACAAACTCTTACGATTGCTTGCATCTGGGCGGCTGATTTTCGGCCGGCTTTGTCTTCTAATTCGTTCAGGGAATTCGCCCGGCGAACAGGAGATAATTATGAAAAGCATCAAGGTCGTTGCAGTTCTTGGCTTGTGCCTGCCCGTGCTGGCCATGGCCCAGGCAGCCACCCCGCGCGTCGATCAGCGCCAGATCAATCAGGCGGCGCGCATCGATCAGGGTACCGCTTCGGGCAGCCTGACCCAGCGCGAGACAGCGCGCCTGGATCAGGGCCAGCAACGCGTCGGAAATATCGAGGCGCAGGCCAGGGCTGACGGCGTTGTGACCCGTCAGGAGCGTGCCCATCTGCATCATGCCCAGGAAGTGGAAAGTCATCGCATTTATGCGCAAAAGCATGATCGTCAGCACGATTTCAACCACGATGGCCGGGGCGACCGCATCCATCGGCACTAGAAACCCGCTCACCGCCAACAAGACCCGCCGCCCGGCGGGTTTTTCTCTTAAAATCCAAGGTTTCGAATTCCGCCTTTGAGACCGCCAGCTTATGAAAAGCGCCGAAATCCGCCAGCAGTTCCTCGACTTCTTCGCCTCCAAGGGCCACCAGATCGTCTCCTCCAGTTCGCTGGTGCCGCACGAAGACCCGACGCTGCTGTTCACCAACGCCGGGATGAACCAGTTCAAGGACGTTTTCCTCGGTTTCGACAAGCGCCCTTACAGCCGCGCCACTACCTCACAGAAATGCGTGCGCGCCGGTGGCAAGCATAACGACCTCGAAAATGTCGGCTACACCGCGCGTCACCACACCTTCTTCGAAATGCTGGGCAATTTCAGCTTCGGCGACTACTTCAAGCGTGACGCGATCAAGTACGCCTGGGAGCTGCTGACCGAGGTCTACAAGCTGCCCAAGGACAAGCTGACGGTCACCGTCTATGCCGAGGACGACGAGGCCTACGACATCTGGACGAAAGAGATCGGCGTGCCGGTCGAGCGCGTCATCCGCATCGGCGACAACAAGGGCGCCCGCTACGCTTCCGACAACTTCTGGATGATGGGCGACACCGGCCCCTGCGGCCCGTGCACCGAAATCTTCTACGACCACGGCGAAAAGCACTGGGGCGGCCCGCCGGGATCGCCGGAGGAAGACGGCGACCGCTTCATCGAGATCTGGAACAACGTTTTCATGCAGTTCAACCGCGACGAAGCCGGGGTCATGCACCCGTTGCCCAAGCCCTCGGTGGATACCGGCATGGGTCTGGAGCGTGTCTCGGCGGTACTGCAGGGCGTGCATGCCAACTACGAAATCGACCTCTTCCAGGCGTTGCTCAAGGCCGCTGCCCGCGAAACTTCGGCGGCCGACATGGATTCCCCGTCGTTGAAAGTGCTGGCCGACCACATTCGTGCCTGCTCTTTCCTGATTGCCGACGGCGTCATTCCCGGTAACGAAGGCCGCGGCTACGTGCTGCGCCGCATCATCCGTCGCGCCATCCGCCACGGCTACAAGCTCGGGGCGCGTGCCGCCTTCTTCAACAAGATGGTGCCCGACCTCGTCGCCGAAATGGGCATGGCCTATCCGGAGCTGGGCCAGAACCAGCACAAAATTATCGCCACGCTGAAGCAGGAGGAAGACCGCTTCTTCGAGACCATCGAACACGGCATGGCCATCCTCGACGGCGAGCTGAAGGCCTTGGGCGAAGGCGGCGTCTTCAACGGCGAAACTGCCTTCAAGCTGCACGACACCTACGGCTTCCCGCTCGACCTGACGCAGGACATCTGCCGCGAACACAAGATCACCGTCGACGCTGCCGCTTTCGACGCGGCGATGGCGCGCCAGAAGGAACAGGCGCGTGCCGCCGGCAAGTTCAAGATGGCGACCAATCTCGAATACGCCGGCCCGGCGACGGTTTTCCACGGCTACGACGCACTGGAAACCAAGGCAAACGTATTGGCCCTGTACAAGGACGGTGTTGCGGTCAACCAGCTCAATGAGGGCGAAATGGGCGTCGTTGTCCTCGACGACACCCCGTTCTATGCCGAATCCGGTGGCCAGGTCGGCGACCGTGGCGCCTTGCAGTCGGTGCATGGCATTTTCGCCGTCGAGGATACGCAAAAGATTCAGGCCACCGTCTTCGGTCACCACGGCGTCGTCAAGACCGGCAGCATTAGCGTCGGCAACGGCGTCGCCGCCAAGGTCGATGTGCTCGCTCGGGCGCGGACTGCCCGCAACCACTCGGCCACCCATCTGCTGCACAAGGCGCTGCGCGAAGTGCTCGGCGAGCACGTTCAGCAGAAGGGCTCGCAGGTCGATCCCGACAAGACGCGTTTCGACTTCGTACACAACCAGCCGCTGACCGACGAGGAAATCCGCCGCGTCGAAAACATCGTCAATGCCGAAATTCTGGCCAATACCGCCAACGAAACCCGTGTATTGCCGATTGCCGAAGCGCAGAAACTGGGCGCCATGATGCTGTTTGGCGAGAAGTACGGCGACAGCGTGCGCGTGCTCGACATCGGCAGCTCGCGCGAACTGTGCGGCGGTACGCACGTTGCGCGCACCGGCGACATCGGTCTGTTCAGCATCACCGCCGAAGGCGGCGTCGCTGCTGGCGTGCGCCGTGTTGAAGCGGTGACCGGCGACAACGCGCTGCATTACATGCAGGGCATGGAAACCGCGCTCGGCGGCGTCGCCGGCACGCTGAAGGTGCTGCCGAAGGACGTGCCGGCGCGCGTCAGCGCCGTGCTCGAGCAGGTGAAGAAGCTGGAACGCGAACTGGCCGCGCTCAAGGGCAAGCTGGCCTCGGCCCAGGGCGACGACATGCTGGCGCAGGCGCTCGACATCAAGGGCGCCAAGGTGCTGGCGGCGAAGCTCGAAGGCGCCGACATCAATACGCTGCGCGAAACCATGGACAAGTTGAAGGACAAGCTGAAGTCCGCTGCCGTCGTGCTGGCTTCGGTGGCCGATGGCAAGGTGACGTTGATCGCCGGTGTCACCGCCGACCTGACCGCCAAGGTCAAGGCCGGCGAACTGGTCAATATGGTTGCCCAGCAGGTCGGCGGCAAGGGCGGCGGTCGCCCGGACATGGCGCAGGCCGGCGGTACCCAGCCGGAAAATCTGGCGGCGGCGCTGGCTTCAGTGCCGGCCTGGGTCGAGGGCAAGCTGTGAGAGTCACGGCCGGTGTGTTGATGCTCGGTTTGGTGGCGGCCAATGCGTTCGCCGCCGAGCTGGATCGCGCGCCGGTCGAGGCGGTTACGGTCGACGGCGAAAAAGTACGTCTTTTCCCCAATGGCCGCTGGGAATACGTCGATGCCGCCAAGGCGCTCGCCGCAGCGCAAAAGGCGGCGGCCTACCCGGAAAACCAGACGCGCCCGGAAGGCGCTCAGGGTGGCCTGTTTGGCATCGGCCGCACGGTGATGCCGGGCGACAAGGACTACAACCGGGGTTCGCTGAACCCCAAGATGCGCTGAGGCGCGGTGAGCGAGGCTTGGCGTTTCTGCCCGCAATGCGGGGGCGAGCTTGTCGCACGCGAGGCGGGCGGGCTGGCGCGTCCGACCTGTCCGGACGAGGCTTGCGGCTTCGTGCTGTGGGATAACCCGGTGCCGGTAGTCGCGGCGCTGGTCGAGTACGAAGGACGCATCGTGCTGGCGCGCAATGTCGCCTGGCCGGAAAACGCCTTCGGGCTAGTGACCGGTTTTTTGGAGCGCAACGAAGCGCCGGAGCAGGCTGTGGCACGCGAAGTGGCCGAGGAGCTCGGGCTCGCCGCGACAGCCGTCAGCCTGATCGGCCTCTACCCTTTCACGCAGAAGAATCAGCTCCTGATTGCCTACCACGTGGCGGCGGAAGGGCGAATCGTCCTCAACGAGGAACTGGCCGAGGTGCGGCTGATCGAGCCGGAGCGCCTCAAGGCGTGGGATTTCGGTACTGGTCTTGCCGTGGCGGACTGGCTGCTCGCCCGCGTCGCGGTTTAAAGGAAACTCAGTTCAGCAGGCGGCCGCCCGGGGCGCCTTGTTCAGGTTCGCGAACCGCTTCGCCTTCGATGATGCGGCCGTCGAAGACCGGTTCGTCGGGTTGGAACGGTGGCTGTTGGGCCAATTGTTCCTCGATCTGGCGGCGCACGGCACGCGTTTTCCACCACAGCCAGGCGCCAGCCAGAACGACGCCGACTGCAACAACGGCGAGGGCGACCAGCGAGAACATGAAGCCAACAACCAGCAGGACGGTGCCGAGTACGAAGGCTGCGATCCTGGCGAGCGGGCCTTGCGGCGGGCTGCCGAGGCTGGCGTGAAACTGCCGGAATTTCAGTTGTTCTTCGGTCATGCTCATCGGCTTCCCTGTGTTGCGTGCGAATTGACGCCAAACCATTCTAACGACAGCCGCGCCAGGTATTTGTAGCGCGACTGTCGTGTTTTTGTAACGCGGCCCGCGTCAGAACGGTAGCTGGATGCCTGGCCAGACGGCGGTGATCGCCGCCCGGAAACCGGCCTGGATGCGCTCCAGCGCGGCGGCGTTGTCGGCTTCGAAGCGCAGCACGACGACCGGCGTCGTGTTCGACGGGCGGGCCAGGCCGAAACCGTCGGCGAATTCGACACGGACGCCGTCGATGGTGATGATCTCGGTGGCCCCCTCGAATTTGCCTTGGGCCTTGAGCTTGTCGATCAGCGTGAACGGTTCGCCTTCGGCCATCTTGATGTTGAGCTCCGGGGTCGACGGCGAATTCGGCAGTGCTTTCAGCGGGGCATTGACGTCGGCCGAGCGCGACAGGATCTCCAGCAGGCGGGCGCCGGTGTACAGGCCGTCGTCGAAACCGTACCAGCGCTCCTTGAAGAAGGTGTGGCCGGACATTTCGCCGGCCAGCGGGGCGCCGGTTTCCTTGAGCTTGGCCTTGACCAGCGCATGGC
>ERZ795054.1091-NODE-1091-length-27232-cov-5.127976_pt1 | contig 27232 bp, 17 predicted proteins | sample MGYA00375138_ERZ795054 | MGnify/ENA primary metagenome ERZ795054 (study PRJEB30183, sample SAMN05720215) | anaerobic digester metagenome | isolation source: active sludge of municipal wastewater-treating anaerobic digesters | place: USA | collected 2014-12-23 ... | reverse complement strand
CCCCAGGAGACCATACTGCGGCCCACCACCATGTACGGAGTTACCAAAGTGGCCGGGGAGCTGCTGGGAGATTACTATGTGCGGAGGTTCGGCCTGGATGTACGTGGACTGCGCTATCCCGGCATTATATCTTCCGAGACCCTGCCCGGGGGCGGCACCACCGACTATGCCGTGGCCATTTATTATGATGCCATCCGTTACAAGAAATACACCTGCTTCGTTAAGGAGGACACCCGGCTGCCGATGATGTATATGCCGGATTGCCTGAAGGCGACGATGGACCTTTTGCACGCGCCATTTGATAACCTGGTGCACCACAACGACTTCAACGTAGGTGCAATGAGTTTCACCGCCGGAGAACTGGCTGAATCAATACGAAAGTATATCCCTGATTTCCAGATTGAATACAAGCCTGATCACCGGCAGAAGATCGCCGACTCATGGCCCATGAGCGTGGATGACAGCGCAGCCCGCGCCGAGTGGGGCTGGACCCCAAGCTACGACCTGGACGCCATGACCCGCGATATGCTGGAGAAACTGGAGCAGAAGCTCGGGTAAACAAGGCTCAGTGCTCAGTGCTAAATGCTCAGTAATTTATTACTGAGCGCTGAATGTTGCCCCCTGAAGCCGCCGGTAACTCAATATAGGGTTTCTCTGTTCAGCCCGGAAAGCCTGGAAACTAAATCTTTCCGTCAGAAATATCGAAGAACCGCTCAAAGAAGCGCGTCAACCTTTCCAACACGCTCTCACGTTTCTGAGATCGCTCACCTCCTGGGGAGAAGCGGGAAACAGGCGGTAAAACTTTAGCCAATGCTGTTCCAGTGGTTGCCAGGCTACCGTTACGAAAAGCATTGCGCACAAATTTATACGTTTCGTCGTGATCAAGATTTTCCCTTTCGATGATCTCTTCCAGCTCCTCTATCCTCTTCTTCTCAACATACTTCTGCCAGTCTTCTTCCACCACCGAGTGAATATCAAGGGATGCAATGAACTGGTCGATAAGGTCCTTCTTATTGCGCAACTCTACGCTTGAGTCGATGGCCTTGTTAATGTCCACAAGCAATTCACGGTTCTTGATGTGGTCTTCGTGGTATTTCTTAACAAGTCCTAAGATGTAGTCAATATTGATCTCTATCTGTTTGATGAGCTCCATTTCGAAGACGAGATCATCGTTGATGTATTCCTTCTCGCTATCCAGAGGTTTCCGGAATTCATTATAGAGATCAATGTAGGCACTGTGGTAGTCCTGAATGTCACGCTCTGTTAAAATCTCATTCCCAGTGAATTCATCGAAAGTTCCGAGGATATTTCTCACTCTTAGGATCGCGCTGTAGAGGCGGATGAAGTCCTTTTTATCCTGTTCCCCGAGAATGCGTTCGCCTACCGGAAATTTTCCCAGAAGCTCCTCCACCAGGCTGCGGTATCCACGGACTACCTTTTCCCCGTCTTTATATCCGTTGTAGTACTCCTCATACGTCTTTAAAAGCACGATTCCGCTGGCTTCCTTATCACCAAAAAGGGCAATAGATTCATTCGTCGCTTTCTCCAGATTACGGAAGCAAACTATATTGCCAAAGGTCTTTACCGTATTCAGTATGCGGTTTGTGCGAGAGAATGCCTGCAACAGGCCGTGCAGACGCAGGTTTTTATCTACCCATAATGTATTGAGTGTTTTAGCATCAAAGCCAGTAAGAAACATATTGACCACCAGTAAAATATCAATTTCCCGGTTTTTAACCCGTTCACTTACATCCTTATAGTAATTCTGAAATTTGTCGGAAGAAGTATCGTAGGATGTGCCGAACATTGCGTTATAATCCTGGATGGCCTTCTCCAGGAAATCCCTTGAGCTTTGATCCAAACCGCTGGTGTCCTCTGAATTCTCATCCAGCATCCCGTCTGGTTCTTCCTCGTTTACACCAAAACTGTAGATAATCGCAATTTTGAGCTTTTTATCACTGGGCGCGCCATCAAGCTGTCTTTGGAATTCAACGTAATACCTTATGGCAGCATCTATGGACGAAACGGCGAAGATGGAGTTAAAGCCGGATAGGCGGATTTTCTCCATAATCCTTTCAACCTTCGACCTGTCCTTCGAGGTAACGATCTCATTGATATTTCTGGTGACACTATGGGCGAAGAACTTGCTGTTGCGCTTGGTTTTCTGATTAAAATGTTCAATTATGTACTGCACAATATTCGATAGACGCTCCGGAGCAGCAAGCACTGCCTCACGGTCGATGTCGCTTACTTTCTTGTCCTCAATGTCTTCGGCTTCGCGCACGGTAGAGATGTAATCCACCTTGAAAGGCAGGACATTTTTATCGGCTATGGCGTCAACAATAGTATAGGTGTGTAATTTATCACCAAAGGCCTGGGCGGTGGTCTTGAAACCTGGCCGCCCGCCGGAAGAGGAATTTACAGCAAAGATCGGCGTACCGGTGAAACCAAATAGATGATAGTTCTTGAACGCCCTGGTAATGGCGGCGTGCATTTCGCCAAACTGCGAGCGGTGGCATTCATCAAAAATCAGCACGATATGGCCATCAAAAATATTATGCCTTGCGTTACGGCCAATGAACCGATCGAGTTTTTGAATGGTGGTGATGATGATGCGTGCATTGGCATCTTCAAGCTGGCGCTTTAATATCGCTGTACTGGTATTGCTGTTGGCCGCACCTTTCTCGAATTTGTCGTATTCGAGCATTGTCTGATAATCGAGGTCTTTGCGGTCAACAATAAAAAGTACTTTGTCGACATAGGGCAATTTACTTGCCAATTGGGCGGTTTTGAAACTGGTCAGGGTTTTGCCTGAGCCGGTAGTGTGCCAGATGTAACCACCGGCCTCCACTGTTCCGAGCTTTTTATAGTTAGTGCTTGTCTCGATCCTGCTCAGTATCTTCTCGGTGGCCACGATCTGATAGGGCCGCATCGCCAGAAGCTGTTTGTCGGTGGTAAACACGCAGTAGCGCGTGAGGATATTTAGCAGCGCGTGTTTTGCAAAAAAGGTTTTTGTAAAATCAACAAGATCGGTAATGGGTCGGTTGGTTGCGTCGGCCCACCAACTGGTAAACTCAAAGCTGTTGCTGCTTCGTTTGCCTTTATTGATGGCGCCCGGCAATGATTCCCTGATGTGTTCCGCGCGCGTGGTATTGCTGTAGTATTTGGTGTGTGTGCCGTTGGAGATGACGAATATCTGCACGTACTCAAAAAGCCCGGAGCCTGCCCAGAAACTCTCGCGTTGATATCGGTTGATCTGATTAAATGCTTCCTGTATGGCTACGCCTCGCCGTTTAAGCTCGATATGCACCAGCGGAAGGCCGTTCACCAGCACCGTTACATCGTAGCGGTTGGTTCTTTGGCCGTTTGCGGTGGCAAATTGGTTGATCACCTGAACACGGTTTTCGTGGATCTTGTCTTTGCGAAGCAGATGGATATTTTTGACAGTGCCATCGTCGCGCTTCAGATTTTTGATGTAGTCTTCCTGAATGGTAAGTGTTTTGTCGGCAATGTTCTGATTGGGATTGGCAATCTCGCCGGTAAAAAACCTGTCCCATTCGGTATCCGAAAACGTGATATCATTAAGCTTTTCAAGCTTTTGACGTAGATTGAGCACCAGATCGGCCTCAGATGAAATGGGCAGATACTCATAGGCCTGTGATTGCAACTGCTCAATAAAGGTGTGTTCCAGTTCGGCTTCGCTCTGGTACGACTTCGCGGCGCGATAAGCGGGTGTGTATTCGGCCAGCACAGTGCTTTGCGGATTTTCCGCAACCAAGTTGTATCGGGTACTAACTGGCATTCTCTAATGGCTTAAATGTTAGCAGTTTGTTCCGGTAGTATTCGTATTGTTTGCGCCGGGCATTGAGTTCCGCCGGTAGGCCGGCAGAAATGTCGTTCACCAATGCGTCGAATTTATCGAGAATAGCCACAATGCGTTCTTGTTCGGCAAGGGGCGGGATGGGAATTTTAATTTTTGTCAGATTATCATTATAAAGCCTTTGGATTGTACCGCCTTCAGTTTTCCATTCAATGATTGCGTACAAGTAATACAAGAATCTATTTAACACCTTTCTCTCGTCATTATCGATCCAAATAATATTTGAATCTTGAAAATATGCAGGCTCACCATTGTATATTACGCGGCGTCCAATTGTTCCAGACGCTGATAACAGCACATCGCCCTTCTTTGGAAAAGAGAATTTTCTGCGATATTTATTAAAAACCTCTTGTGATATAAAAGCATTTGGCTGTTTGCCAAAGGTTCCAATTTTATAGAATGGGATATCACCACTCGTTAATGTTTCATTCTTAAAAATTCGTTTACACATAGATACTCTTCCTATCTCTCCCAACGCCCTCCACTCCACATCATTCCCAAAGCTCAGCAGCTCCTCCCGATAGTGCTCATATTGCTTTTTTCGCGATTCCAGCTCCGCTTCCAGCTCCGCTTCCAGCTCCGCTTCCAGCGTGGTGAAGGTGTCCAGGATTCTTACGATCTCGTGCTGGATAGGGAGGGGGGGGATGGGGATGAGAATTTTCGAAAAGCGCTTTTTTGAGATATTAAATCGTGTTACACCGCTGGCGGTATTCGCAATTTGATTCCTTATCTGTTCAGCTCTAAACAGATACTTTGAAAATCCTGGAAGAAGTACATTGGTGACATTAAAACGAAAACCAAAACAGAAGCTATTCAAATACAATGGTTCATCTGTCGTTGTTGTTAAAACAGAAGACATTCCACACTCATCTGGTGTTTCAGATGAGCCTGTAAACAGTACATCACCATATTCAATTCTGTTTTGCTTTTCGTCTTTGCCTATTCTTACAAAAACATCAATGTCAGTATCGAGGGAGATATTAGAATAGATATTCAGATAGGTTACAAGTTTTGCGTTACCATTATTAAAGTCGTTCTTGTTTTTTCCGGTTAGTCCCCCATAAAAATTGCCTAATAATCCCAGTTCCTTAAATACCACTCCCTCCGGGCAGAGCTCAGCAATCAGCTTTTCTATTTTATTCAAAGGCTTATTCATTATCTTTCTCCTTGGCTGATTCTGAAATTCTGCTGCCTTTCTTCAGCTTCTTTTCGGCCTTTCCCAGTGTTTCCAGGTAGGAACGTTCCACCGCGCTGAGGGTTGCCGACTGGTATTTCCTGTATTCTGTCTCGGCCTTGTGTATTGCCTGATCGTGGCTTACACCGCCTGCGTTCTCCAGCAATTTCCCGTCGAAGCTCAGGATGAGCCTGTCCAATTGTGCGATCCAGTCCTTCATATACATTGCTTCCTGGTTCAGCGCTTTAAGCTCTGCAAGGTCAAAGTAGGCTGAAACGATGTTGTTGAGCTTTTTGAGCTCGTTTTCGGTGAGATAGTTTTTGGCGATGCTGATATCTTTCCGGGTGACTTCTCCGCCGGAAAAGGTAAGCAGTCCCATAAACGGCTGCCCGGCATCGGCGCGCTTTGCGATCACCTCGGCGGCAGTATGTCCGTGAGCGGCATAATGCAGCTTGTTCTGCACTATCCTGAAAAACTGTATGGACTCTTTGGTGTTAGGATCGTAATCAAGGCTGGTGGCGTAAAGATCCAGCACCTGGCGGTAGAGGACCTTCTCGCTGCTACGGATATCGCGTATGCGGTCGAGCAGCTCCTTCCAGTAATTTCCGCCTCCTGTGCCCTTGAGCCGCTCATCATCCATAGTGAAGCCCTTGACCAGGTACTCCTTAAGACGTGCAGTGGCCCAGATTCGAAATTTCGTAGCTATATGAGATTTTATGCGGTAACCGACAGAAATAATAGCATCCAGGTTATAGAACTTATGTTTTCGCTCAACCTTTCTTGTACCCTCATACTGAACTTGTAAAAATTCCTTACACGTTGCTTCCTCCTGAAGTTCAGCTTCATCAAAAATATTCTTCAGGTGTATGGTAATGTTCTGAGGTGTAGTGTGAAACAGTTCGGCCATCATCTTTTGCGTGAGCCAAACATTCTCATTCTCCAGGCGGACCTCAATTTTTGTTGTGTCGTCATTATCCTGATAAAGAATGAGTTCCCCTTTGTTCTCTTCTCTCATTGCTTGCCCCTTTCCAGATCTGCAACTATTTCGTCAATTGCTTCGCGCAGTTCGTTTTGCCGGGCCACAATACCGGCGATCTCAGCATTGAGCTTCATAATGTCGATCACTTCGCGGGTGTCTTCCTGGGCTACATAGCTTGATACGGCTATATTGTAGTCGTTTTCTCCTATTTCTTTATTATCCACCAGCCTGGCAAAATGCGCGATGTCGGCGCGTGCCATAAACGCCTTCAGTATTCGCGTGCGGTTCTCCTCGCTCAATTTGTTTTTGTTTCCTCCGCGTACAAATTCTGCCGAGGCATCGATAAAGAAGGTTTTATTGTCCTTCTTGCTCTTTTTCAGCACAATAATGCAGGTTGCGATGGTAGTACCGAAGAAGAGGTCGGGTGGAAGCTGGATTACGGCATCGATGTAGTTGTTGTCCACCAGATACTTGCGGATCTTCTGTTCAGCGCCGCCGCGGTAGAGCACGCCGGGAAACTCAACGATAGCCGCTGTGCCGCTGGTAGAAAGCCAGGAGAGCATATGCATCGTAAAGGCCAGGTCGGCCTTGCTCTTGGGTGCCAAAACGCCCGCCGGCGAGAAGCGTGGATCATTGATCAACAGCGGATTACTGTCGCCTTCCCACTTGATGGAATAGGGCGGATTGGAGACAATGGCATCAAAGGGCTCGTCATCCCAGTGCCTGGGATCCATCAGGGTATCGCCGAGAGCAATATCAAAGTGATTAAAGTTGATGTCGTGCAGGAACATATTGATCCGGCAGAGGTTATAGATTGTAAGGTTACTTTCCTGTCCAAAGAATCCTTGCCGCACGTTTTCCTTACCAAGAACCTTGACGAACTTCAGCAGCAGGGAACCTGAGCCGCAGGCCGGGTCATACACCTTGTTTACTTCCTTTTTCCCGACTGTGGTAATTTCGGCAAGCAGTTCGCTGACTTCCTGCGGCGTAAAAAATTCCCCGCCCGACTTGCCCGCATTGGCAGCATACATTGTCATCAGAAACTCATAGGCATCGCCGAAGGCGTCAATCGTATTGTCGTAATAATTACCGAGTCGAAGATCGCCTATGGCTTCCAGAAGCTTAACCAGTTTTTGGTTTCGCTTTTCCACCGTATTGCCAAGTTTACTGGCATTCACGTCGAGATCATCAAACAGACCTTTGAGGTCATCTTCGCTATCTGCTCCCTTGGCTGAGCTTTCTATGTTGCGGAATATGGTAGCGAGGGTTTCGTTGAGGTTAGCATCGTTGCGGGCCCTGACCCTCACATTCACAAAAAGCTCGCTGGGCAGGATATAGAACCCCTTTTCCCTTACCGTGTCAAGGCGTCCGAATTCCGCCTGAGTATCCGAAAGTTTGGCGTAATCAAAATCCTTCCTGCCGCTGCGCCTCTCGTCTTCATTGATGTAGCTTGTAAGATTCTCGCTGATGAAGCGGTAAAAAAGCATCCCCAGAACATATTGCTTGAAATCCCAGCCGTCCACGCTGCCGCGCAGGTCGTTGGCGATCTGCCAGATGGCGCGGTGCAGTTCGGCGCGTTCTTGTTCTTTGGTGATATTATTATTGTTTGCCATAGAAATTTTCAGATGTGTCATTGATATATTGCCTCCGACGGTAATCTCAAAAATAGAGAATTCCACTTAAACCAGGTATGACGTGTGAATTCATCCAATCTGCCGGCTTACTTATTATGTTTTTTACTCTAATAAACGGAATCTTTGTACTAAACGATTGGACAGGTTGCCTATTCGTGAAAATACTCCCAGTTACTAAAAGTCAATTCTCTGCCTGATGTGGGTATACAGGTATAATACTTAATATTTTGTGAGTGGTGTCGGTCAAATATTTTAAAAACTCTTTTCTTAACGTCTTCTGGAGTCCTGATTCCAAAATAGATGCCAGTCAAACATTCAATTGGATAGTAGCTAATTCTCTCTTCAGGTTCTTTCTTATCCTTAAAGTTGATTATTATTGCTCGCCACTCCTTTTCGTAAGCCCAGGGCAATGTCTTTGTCGAAAATACAGATTCTAATTCCCTCGCAAAATTGTGAGTCCAGCTTTTAGTTAAGCCAATTAGATCACAATCGTACTCGTTATCAATTACAGGTGCAAATTCAAAAAAATTGATATGCGGTTGATTATCTTGATATTTTACTTTGTGGATTTTTTTCCAAAAAATGGTTTCGCTAATATTCCAATTAGAGATTGTTTGCAGATATTCTTGGTTATTTGCAATTCTTAGACCTGTCTTTTTGAATGGGAAAAGTTCGTGTTTATCAAGTGTAAATTCTAAACAAATTCCTGAATGTTTACTGGCATAGTGCGACCACATTAAAAAATCATTTTTGCATTCTGAAAAGCAATTCATATAGCTATTTTCAAAAAACATTTGCGATAATCGATTCAGTTCAATTTTTAAATCGATTATTGAAAAGCGACAGGGAATGCAATCAGATGTAGATTGTAGAATACTTTCTAATTCATCTATTGAGATAAAGCTATGTTTTTTAGCTAGTTGAGTTAATCTGTCGAAAAGTAATGACTTATAATTATTTCGTAATTTTTCATTCTTGTTGAATTCTATAAGGTTTTTATTATTCAACTGCTCTAAACCTGTCAATGGATTCTCGTCAATTACTATAGTCGTTTTGAAAAGCAACCCGAGCAAGTTCTCTATTTGCTGTATGTCTGCTGGTGTAAAATCAATTCTTGCACTTAGGTCCAATGGGTCATTAAGTTCTGAATAGGAAGCAAAGTAAAGTTCTTGATAATACAACTCTTTGAATAATAATTCATTTAATGGTCTGTATTTGTATAGTTTTATCATTGGTGGTTATCTTATTTCAGGGCGACATCAAATTTATCATAATAACGCGCAGAAAAAATGACTTTTGTCCAATCGCTAGGCAAGATACTCCCAGTCGGAGTGTAATGCAATAGGAAAAGTAAGGATGATGTATGAGCGAGAAAAGCGAGGAAGGGAATATCGGATAAAGCTTGTCCGCCTACTGGCGGAAACACCTATTATCGTTTGAAGCGCAATGAAGCAGGGAATATCATCCCACCCCCGGCTAGAGAAAGAACTTGTTCATCAGCATATAATCGATGTTCCCATCCTGCGAATGACAACCTATGCAGGAGCTGCCCTTTTTGGAGGCGGGTTCAGCCACGCTACCATCAGCATTGATGTAACCCCATACCCAACCCCTGGCATCCGCGTCAGGGTGGTCCGAATCCTTAAAGAGGATGGCATACCTGGCCCGTGAGTTTGAATTCTCGTATAGCTCTTTAACCACCAGGGATCCTTCAGGGAACGCCGCACCGGGCATTATCTTCCCGCTGGAATCCAACTGGGTTGCCGCGGCGGTGTTGTACCAGGTCCTAAGGAAAGGTTGAGGGTGGCCGCTTCCCGAACTCTTATCCAATAAAGCGCTGGAATTCTTATACCAATGGATCCCACTGGATAACAGTACCATATCGTAGAGCTCCTTGTCAGTCCCGGCAGCCTCCTTGTCCTTCTTACACGACGAAACGGCCCCTAGGCACAGCAATGTTATGGATATGATAATCAATCTGCTAAACGTATTTCTCATCTCTTCGCATTTTTTAATGATCGAAATATGGCACAGGTCTGCTTAATTCGATTGGGTTAAAGCTGCATCGAAAATAAGTTTGCGCCATTTCGAAGCAAACATATAGAATATTGAATATCGAACAAGGATCAAGGGATTGACGATTGCCGAATACCATTGACGATTGACGAGGTGGATTGACGATTGAGAGCGAGGAAAGCGGGAAAAGCGGGAAAAGCGGGAAGCGAAAATGCGAACTTGTGTACATCGCCCATCGCCCATCAATATGAGCCATCAACCATCATCCATCAACCATCGACCATCGTTCCTTACCTTTGCAGCATGAACATCGCTGCGCTGGTGTCGGGGGGAGTGGACAGCTCGGTTACCATTCCTATTCTAAAGGAGCAAGGGTATGATCCGGTGGTTTGCTATATCCGCATCACGTTGAAGGACGACCCTGCCTTCAGCGGGTGCCCCCAGGACGAGGACCTGGAGATCGTGCGCTACCTGGTACGCAAGTATGGCTGCCGTTTCGAGGAAGTGGACCTGGAAAAAGAATACCGGGAGCGTATTATCGCATACCTCATCGATTCGGTGGCCCGGGGCTTTACGCCCAATCCGGATGTGCTCTGCAACCGCCTGATCAAGTTCGGGGCCTTCGAGGAGAAGCTCGGGAAGGATTTCGACCTGATAACCACCGGGCATTATGCCCGCAAGGAGGTGATTGACGGGGTCCATTGCCTGAAAACCGCGGCTGACCGTCATAAGGACCAGACCTATTTCCTTGCCAGGATCACGGAGGATCAGCTGCGCAAAATCAGCTTCCCCATTGGTGAGCTGTTGAAGGCGGAAGTACGGGAGTGGGCGGAACGGGAAAAGCTCCCCAGTGCTCACCGCCCCGACAGTCAGGGGATCTGCTTTCTGGGAGAGATAAATTATAATGATTTCATTAAGAGATATATAGGAGAAAAAACCGGCCGGATCGTTGAGTTGGAAACGGGGCGTGTGCTCGGGAACCACAAGGGCTTCTGGTTCCACACCATCGGCCAGCGCAAGGGACTGGGGCTGGCCCAGGGGCCTTGGTTCGTGGTAAAAAAGGACCCTGAAGAGAACGTGGTGTACGTGTCCCATGGCTATGATCCCGAGGCCCAGTATCGCAGCGCAGTGTTGCTCGGGGACTTCCTCAGCCTGGGTAAGGGCCCCTTTGAGGGAGATGGGCCATGGCCGGTCAGTTTGAAGATCCGCCACACCCCGGAGTTTATGCCGGCGCAAATGCGCCGGGAGGGAGCCTTGATGCAACTGTTGCCGGAAAGTGCCATGTCGGGCGTGGCCCCCGGACAGTTCGGAGTAGTCTATGATCCCGAAATGAACCTTTGCCTGGGGAGTGGGGTTATTGTTGATGGTTGATGGTTGATGCTTCGACAGGCTCAGCACAAGGGGGTGATTTTGATTTGCGATGGGCGATGTACCCATGTGCGCATGTGTGCATTTTTCTGTCACCGCGAAGCAGGAGTTGCCCCTATGGAAAAAACGATTGCCGGTTGTGCGAATACAGGTCATCCGACTCATGAGCCTCAGCGCTTCTCTTTATCCAATGTTCCACTTTTCACTTTTCACTTCTAACGCTTAACTTCAATGGAAAACTTCACCATGTATAATCCAACCCGCGTCCACTTCGGTAAGGGCGTGGTGGCAGGTTTGGGGAACACCGTAAGCGGCTATGGCCGTCAGGTGCTCCTGGTTTACGGCAAGGGATCGATCAAGGCTAATGGGATCTACGACCAGGTGATGGGACAGCTGCAGGCGGTGGGCTCGGTGGTGCACGAGTATTCCGGGATCAAGTCGAACCCCCTGGTGGAGGATGTTGACCTGGCAGCGGAGCTGGGCAGGGAGAAAGGGGTGGATGTAATCGTTGCCGTGGGCGGCGGCAGCGTGATCGACAGCGCCAAGGTAATCAGCATCACGATTCCGGCCGACCATGGTGCCTGGGAGTTCATGGAGGGGCGGCGCAAACCCCGGGCTGCCGTGCCGCTCATCAGCGTGCTTACCCTGGCGGCTACCGGGACGGAAATGAACAAGTTCGCCGTGATCCAGGATACGGCCAACCACAGGAAACTGGGGTATGGGCATGACCTTATTTATCCGAGGCACTCATTCCTGGATCCTGCGTATACCTTGAGTGTCAACGCGGGCTATACCGCATACGGTATTGCCGACCTTATGGCCCACGCCATGGAGTTGTGGTTTGGGGAGGGCGATGCCCCGCTGAGCGACCGCTTCATCCTTGCTATCATGCAGGAGGCCCTGGAAGCCGGGCCCCTGCTGATGAAGGAGCTGGGGAACTACGAGCTGAGGGCCCGCATCATGTATGCCGCTACTTCTGCCCTTAACGGGTTTACCGCCTATGGCAAGGCGAAGGGTGACTGGGGGGTGCATTCCTTCGGCCATGTGCTCAGCGTGATGTACGATGTACCGCACGGGGCCTCGCTCAGCATAGTATATCCTGCCTGGCTGAAACTGATGCAGGAAAGGATCCCTGAGCGGGTGGGGGCCCTGATGAAGGGTCTTTTCGGGACTGACGACAGCAGTGAGGGCATTGCTCGCCTGGAGGCTTTCTTACTGGAGCTGGGATGTCCGGTACGTTTGGCCGACCATTACGCCGGAGACTGGGACAAAGAAGCCGTGGTGGCCGTGATGGAGCGCAATGCGTCGAACGGGGCGGTGCACAAGCTCAGTGCAGAGGATTACCGTTTGTTGGTGGATTTGTATTTTTCGTGAGGGTAAAGGGGGGAAAGGGCTGTGCTATACCCTTGATTTTCTTTTAATTAGCCCCCCCTAACCGTTATAACCGTTTATAACCGTTATAACGGATATAACGGTTAAGGGGACGTATAACGCTGATCCTGAGTCGACTACATTTGCCTCCTCCTCCAACGCCCTCCCATAACCCCTCTTCCATTCCGCCTCCCTACCCCATCTTTCCACACCCCCCTGTGCATAACAATCCACCCCACTCTCTTCCAGGGGTACCTCCTGGAATTAACTTTAGTTCAGCCCGTTCTTTGAAGCGCCTGTTTATGCCCAGTGAAGGCTCCTGGGAATGCCTTTCCCCTGGCCGTTTCAGTCCGTCCAGGCTATGACTCTCATTATTAATCTGTTATATTTGTGATGCGTCTCATATCCATATTCAAGGCAATCTGAACGTATTTGCCTCATAATATGTTAGTTACGCTATCTGTTCCCAGAAAATGAAAAACGCACCGGGCCCAAAATGCGCTTCATCCCGAGGTCAAGGGACCTACGGAAGTCCTCTGTCGCCAGGCCATAAAGCCAGTGCGGCATCCACGGCAAAAGGCCGGGAAAATGGACGACCTACAAGCCCCTTTCCGGGATATTAACATACATCAACCTGATCATCAATGCTTTGAAAGAAGCTGTTCACAACATACGCACCCTCGCCCTACTCCTGATGGTCCTGAGCGGCACCCTGCACCTCCAGGCACAGGTTTTCCCTATCGGGATGTTCAACGGGCAGACCATCACCACCTGCAGCGGCACCTTCTACGATGCCGGGGGTAACTATGCCGGGTATACATTCAACGAAGACTACAGCATCACCTTCTGTTCCTCCGACCCACTCAACACCCATATCAAACTCTATTTCACCACGTTCAACGTTCAGGCCGGGGATACCCTGTGGATATTCGACGGACCGACCATTGCTTCCCCTCTGCTGGGAACATTCCATACCGGCAACAACCCCAGTCTGCAGTTTTTCATGGCTACCATGGCCAACAGCAGCGGATGCCTGACCGCCCGCTTCGTGTCCGACGCCCAGCTTAACGCCCCCGGATGGGCCGCAGGCATTACCTGCAACACCATCTGCCAGCAGGTCATTGCCGCCTTCGACAGCAGCGCCTCCTCCCATCTACCCAGTGATTCAGGATACATCGACCTCTGCCTGGGCGAAGCCGTGACCTTCGCAGGCAGTGGATCCTATCCCTACAATCAGCTGACCTACGCACAATCCGATACCTCCTCGCTTTTCGTATGGCATTTCAGCGACGGCACCACCGATACCGGACAAGTGGTGACCCATACCTTTGACAGCGTTATGGGGTACGATGTGAACCTGCGCATCACCGACGACCATGGGTGCAGCAGTACCAACAGCCTGGGTATACGCGTCCGTACCGGGGGCAACCCATTGAGACGTATCAACCCACTGCCCGGCATTTGCCTGGGCGACACCGCGCTGCTAAATATCGGGGACCACAGCGGAGACCACTTTATCGTGAGGCCGGTGCACCATGAGCAGACGGCCCAGTTGCGCTACGACAGCCTCACCTTTATCCCCGACGGGGGCGCCTCCGGAGGCCAGTGCTACACTTCCTCCGTCACCTTCAGCCTCTTCGATCCCGGACAGACGGTGCTCGATTCCGTCGACATCCTCTCCGTTCGTCTTAATGCCGAGCACAGCTGGGTGGGTGATCTCAAGATCCGTCTGGTGTGCCCCAACGGACAGAGCGTCATCCTGAAAGATTATATCCAGAATGGGGGTGCCGACCTGGGACAGCCCAATTTCAGCGACTGCCTTCTCCCCTGGTGCGTCAGCCTGCCGGCCCAGAACCCCCCGGGAGCCGGATGGACCTATACCTGGTCGATGACTGCCCCCTTGGGCGTGATGAACGACTATGTCACCCTACCCCAGCTCGACAGTCTGACCTACCGCCCCGAACAAAGCTTCAGCGACCTTGCCGGCTGCCCGCTCAACGGGACATGGACCATGGAAGTGTGCGACTATTGGGCATATGACAACGGTTACATCTTCTGGTGGGAATTGGAGATCGACCCGGCCCTCATCCCGCAGGCCTGGGAATATACGGTTCCTATAGATTCCCTCTGGTTCAGCGGTCCCCACATCCTTTCAGCCTCGGACAGCCTGCTTACCATAGCGCACAACGCAGCGGGGACCTATCCCTATACTATGGATATCGTAGACCATTACGGCTGCCAATTCGATACCACCTTTACCCTCAGCGTGCATGCCCTGCCCGATGCAGGGCTGCCTTCGGATACCCTGTTTTGTGAAGGCCATGCCGCACCGGTGTTGCAAAGCGCCGGAATGGGCCCGGGCTCAGCCTATGCCTGGTGGAAGAACGGAAGCCTTGTTTCCACCAACCCATCCTTCCATACCGGGAGTGCCGGAACCTTTGTCCTGGGGGTGATCGACAGCAATGGCTGCCGCGCTTCGGACACCATCCTGGTCAGCCAGTCACCTAAGCCCTGGTGGGATACAAGCATCCAGGAAGCCACCTGCGGGCTGGCCAACGGGCTGGCCAATGTCCTGACCACCGATTCAAGTCTCCAGATTATCTGGGCGACCCTGCCCCCACGGCCCGGCCCCATACTTTCTGATGCACTGCCCGGAACTTACCTCTACATCGTCCAGGATGCCCTCTGCACCTATACCGATTCTGTCATCATCGGCCATATTCCCCCGCCCACATGGGCTGTCGCCTCGATGCAGGAAGAAAACTGCGGCAAGGGCAATGGCGAGATCCGTCTTCTCCTTGGCGGCGGCAGTCCGCCCTACACCCTTGAATGGGCTACCCAGCCCTCACAAACCGGCCCCCTGGCCAGCGGGCTGCATGCAGGGTCGATCGGGTTCACCCTGAGCGACAGTATTTGTGTGATCAGTGACTCGGTGCTCCTTGGCCACATTCCCGGTGCCAGTGCGGCCTTCAGCTTTCTTCCCTCCATCGCTGAAATGCCCGAGGCCATCTACCGCTTCCGCGACGAGAGTGATCCCGGGGTAGTGAGCTGGCGCTGGGACTTCGGAGATGGCATGGGCACCTCCATGGAGGCCAATCCGGTATACCGCTATCAGCGTGCCGATACCTTCCAGGTGCTCCTGGTGACCAGCGACACCGCCGGCTGCCCGGATTCCGCCCGGGCCACCCTGAGCGTCCGCGATTTTCTTACCCTATACATCCCCAACGCCTTTACCCCCAATGGCGATGGCCTCAACGAAGGCTTCGGCCCCCAGGGATACAACCTTGAGGTAGAGGCATTTGAAATGAGCATCTTCGATCGCTGGGGAAAACTGGTTTTCTTCAGCCGTGACCATCAGGAGACCTGGAACGGCAGGCTGAACAACCAGGGTGACCTGGTACCCCTGGGCGCTTATGCCTACCGCATCCTCCTCAAGGCCGCCCACCGTCCCCTGCAGCAGTTCCGCGGCACCGTGACGGTTTATTAGGCTCGGTGACGATTTCCGTAACCCGATTGCCCCTCCCTGAAGGCTGAGCAAGCAACCAATTACGTATTAGTTTGGGTTTCCCGTAAGCCACTTGGGATCCGGTACCTGCAGCGTACTCGTAGGTTGGGTATTAAAAAAGGCCGGAGTGGAAACCCCGGCCAGTTGCAAGCGGATATCGAACCTAAACATTTTTCATTCCTTGTTCGACATTCCTTGTTCAGTGTTCTTCTAGTCTTCTTCCTCCTGCTGATCTTCGTACTCTTTCAGCAGTTTATCCTGGACATCCCCGGGAACCTGGGCATACTCAGCAAAGGCGAGCGAGTACATGGCCCGCCCGCTGGTGATGGAGCTGAGGGAGGTGGAGTAGCGGTTCATTTCGGCCAGGGGCACCCGGGCCTTGATCTTCTGGTAGGTCCCTTCGGATTCCATACCGAGGATTACCGCGCGGCGGCCCTGTAGGTCGGTCATCACATCGCCCATACGGTCCTCAGGAACGATGACTTCCACATCGTAGATGGGCTCAAGGATCTTGGGGCCGGCATTTTTGAATGCCTCCCGGAAGGCGTTGCGCGAAGCCAGCTTGAAGGAGATTTCGTTGGAATCAACCGGGTGCATTTTCCCGTCATAGATGTTCACCACGATGTCGCGGGCGTATGATCCGGTGAGGGGACCGCTCTCCATCTTCTCCATGAGCCCCTTCATGATGGCCGGCATAAAACGTGCGTCGATGGCGCCGCCAACAATGCAGTTGTTCAGGAGGAGCTTGCCCCCCCAGCTCAGGGGCACTTCTTCAGTGCCACGAATGGGGAATTCCTTCTGCGGATCCATCCCTTCCACATAGGGGTGAATCATCATATGCACTTCACCGAACTGGCCCGATCCACCGGACTGCTTCTTGTGGCGGTACATCGACTTGGCCGATTTGGTAATGGTCTCACGGTAGGGGATCCTCGGGGCGAAGTATTCCATGGGAACCTTGTCCAGGGTCTCCACATGCCACTTTACGAAGTTCAGGTGAAGTTCACCCTGCCCACTCACGATCATCTGCTTGAGTTCCTTCGACATTTCCACTTTGAGGGTAGGGTCCATGCGGTGGATCTCGTGCAGCGCGCCGGCGAGCTTCTCTTCATCAGCGGTGTTCTTGGCCCGGGCAGCCATTGAGATCTTGGGATTGGGGAATACGATAGGTGCCACCACATCCTCAGCGTTCTTCAATCCGCATAGGGTATCGTTGGTTGCGGTATCCTTGAGCTTGATGGTTGCGCCGATGTCGCCGGCTACCATTTTATCCACCTTCTGACGGTTCTTGCCCCAGATGGAAAAGATCTGTGATATCCTTTCCTTGTTGTCTCGACGCGGATTGTTCACGTCCAGTGCTTCGGTGAGCTCTCCACTGAGGACTTTGAAGAAGGAGATCTCTCCGATATGCGATTCGATGCTGGTCTTGAAAACAAGGGCCACGAAACCGGCAGCGGCATCGCACCTGATCTCCTTGCCTCCTGTGGTACGCAGCGGAGTGACGCTGTGGGGGGCTGGTGCGGCGGACGCGATGAACTCCATCAGCACGCCAACACCCATATTGTGCTTGGCATTAGTACAGAAGACAGGGTAAATGTCCCGGTTGGCGATGCCCTTCTCCAGACCGACGTGCAGTTCTTCTTCCGTAAGTGTGCCATTTTCGAAGAACTTCTCCATCAGGGCCTCATCGGCTTCCGCAGCGTTCTCTATCAGACGGGCCTGCAGGTCCTCAGCCTTGGCCCTTTCTGCATCGGGGATATCCAGCACTTCGGGTGCTCCGCCGTTGGCAGGGAACTTCAACATCTTCATCTTCACCAGGTCGATGATGGCATTGAATGATGCTCCGGGGTTCATAGGGTATTGGGCAAGGGTGACCTTGGGACCGAACTGAGCGGTGAGCTGGCGCAGGGTCTCATCGAAATTGGAATTGTCGTGCTCCAGATGGTTCACCACGAAGATCACCGGCTTTTCGTCGCGTGTAGTATAGCGCCAGGCGATCTCGGCCCCGACCTCAACACCGTTCTGGGCATTGATGACCATCAGGGCGGTATCGGCTACCTTGAGCGCAGCCACCACCTCGCCCACGAAGTCATCCATGCCAGGGCAATCGATGATATTGATCTTCTTCCCTTTATATTCGGCATACATTACCGTGGACGACACCGAGTTCTGGCGCTCCAGCTCAATCTGCCGGTAGTCCGACACCGTGTTCTTGTCATCTACGGATCCCCTGCGGCTGATCAGCCCTCCTTCAAAGAGCATACATTCTGCCAGCGTGGTCTTGCCCGCCTTCGCACCCCCAACCAGGGCGATGTTTCTGATCTCGTTCGTTTGATAAACCTTCATCGTATCGTTTAGTTAATCGATTTTAATACAGTATGTTCCGGAGGCGGCAAATTTATAAAAAACCGCATATAAACTAAAGAAAGTGCGTGCCGGGCCGATTTTCCCTACTGTGGCCGGTAAACAAGGAGTTCCGCGCTCTGCTGTCGCAGTTCCTCCCAGGTGGCCGTGGGAAGGGTGGTGCCGCTGATGCCGATAACGCGGGCGGCGCAGCGCGTGCCGATCAGGGCGCATTCCTCGGGGCTGCGGCCGAAGGCCCATCCGGCCAGGTAGCCTGAGGCGAAGAGGTCGCCGGCCCCATTGGTATCGGTTACCTCCGCCTTCTCTGCCGGGATGGCCCATGTTTTCTCAAATTCGGAAACCAGGCAACCCTGATCGCCGGTCTTCACGACAACCTGCCAGAACTCTCCGTTCATCGCGGCCAGGGCCTTGCGGGGATCCTTTTCCCCGGTATAGGCCTGGGCTTCCTGGGCATTGGCGAATACGATGTCTACGTTGCCGGGTAACACCTGGCGCAGGAAGCCGATGTGCTCCTGCACCACATTGTAGCTGGCCAGGTCCACGCTCACCATCAGTCCCTCTTCGGCGGCCAGCTCCAGGATGGACTCGAAGAGCTGGTGGTCCTGAACCAGGTAGCCCTCAAGGTGAACCAGATCATAACTGGCAAAGGTATCTTCATCGATATCGCTGGCGCTGAGCTCACTGGCTGATCCCAGGTAGGTGGCGAACGTGCGTTCTGAATCGGGGCTGATGAGGGTAAGGGCCACCCCTGTGTCCAGGGAGCCCTCGAGCAGCTGGGGCTCTACCCCGGCCTGCTCCAGTTCGGCATAGAAAAACTGACCATAATCATCGTCGCCCGCACTCCCCAGAAAGCCAGCCAGGCCCCGGGCGGTATTCGCGGCGGAGCCTCCCGAAGCCATGGAGGAAGGGAGATCCTTCAAAGCCTTGCGCAATGCTCTCGACCGTTCCTGGTCCACCAGGGTCATGCTGCCCCTGGGGAGGCTGAAGGCCTCGAGGACCTTATCGTCAGGGATCCTTACAATGTGGTCGACCAGGGCATTGCCAATGCAGAGTATACGGGCCATATTAGGGTGCGTTTGGGAGGCCAAAACTAAGAAAATTGGGAAGATGAGAGATAGGAGAGTTGTATGTGTATCTTTAGATGCGAATCACCATCCCACATTACCAAAGCTTGCAAACGATTCTAACTATGCGGAGAAAACTCATTACGATCCTCATTGCCGCCGGCCTTTCTCTTGCCGGCCCCGCAGGCGCACAGACACAAATCACCTTTTATACTTCGATGGGCGATTTCGTGGTAGAGATGACCGATTCCCTCACCCCCATCACCTCGGGGAACTTCATCGCGCTCACGATGCAACATTTCTACGATGGCGTGATCTTTCACCGGGTAATCAACAATTTCGTGGTACAGGGAGGCGATCCTACGGGTACCGGTTACGGAGGTCCCGGCTATTCTATCCCCGACGAGTTCGACAGCACGCTGAGCAATGTGACCGGCACCATATCCATGGCCAATGCCGGCCCGAACACCGGAGGCAGCCAGTTCTTCTTCAACCTGAAGGACAATACCCACCTGGATTTCAACAAGCCCCCTTTGACCTCTGCACACCCCGTCTTCGGCTGGGTAGTGTCCGGCTGGCAGGTGGTACTCGACATTGGGAATGTGCCGGTGAACGCCGCATACCGCCCCTTAACCCCGGTGGTAATGGACAGTCTCAGGGTGACTTACTGGAATCCATTATCGGTAAACAGCCTGCCGACCGGCATCGGCAAGCCGTTCGTATATCCGAACCCCAGTACCCGGGACAGCCGGATTAATATCTTCAGCAAGGAGGAAACCCCTGTTAATATTTGCGTGTACGACCAACTGGGCAGAAAATGGAGTTCAGGCGAAATTAAGCTGACCAGCGGTCAGAACAGCATACCGCTGAGCCCGCTGATTGGGACTGAGCTCCCCAAAGGCCTCTACTTCCTTGTACTCGAACAAGGCCGGCAGCGGGAGGTGGTGAAGTTCGTCAGATGAAACAGCAACCTACGGATTGACGATTGACGGGGGCCATTGACGATTGACGAGGAAAAATGAACCATCAACCATCATTTATTATCTATTTTTCCGACAGTTTGCGCTCCAGCTCGTCCAGGCGGTCGTTGGCCGAATGGATCATCATGAAGGCGCGGGCCATGGGCAGGGCGATGAGCAGAAGGGCCACTGAAGTGATCAGGCCGATCCAGCAGAAATTAATGATGTAATACACTATGCCCACCAGGGCGATCAGGGCGGCGATGATGGCACCGGGAACGCCCATCGGGCAACGGAGCTTGGCTTTGTTTTCCATTTCCTTAATGAATTTAGGGTTGAACGCTGTTCAATGTTTCGATTAGTTCCTGACGGGAGGGGAGCTGGCGGAATACCACCTTGCCCCCGATGAGCAGGGCAGGCACTGCATGGATCCCCAGGCGAAGGGTGCGCACGTAGCCCATGGGGCCGCTGGCCAGAGTACGCTTCAGACGGAAGCGGTCACCATAGCCGGGCAGCAGCTCGTCAAGCATCTGCCCCAGGGCCTTGCAGGCCGGGCATCCGGGGGTATGAAATAGTTCAAGTTGAACAGGAGGGGTCTGGTCCATTTCCGATAGCATTGGCTATCCATAACAAAGGTATGAGGGATTTGGTTCCGCCTTAAGGGAAATCGCATAGGGCGACCACTATCTCCAGATCAGGGGGGAAATAATTCTGCATTCCTTCTGCCACTGAACCAGGCTTTTCAATGCCACCCTTAGGCTTTGTCCGACGCCTTTTCTATCCTGCTGAGCTTGATCATATTCGTGCCCTTTTTCTGGTATACGGGAAGGCTGCCGATGTGTACCACGATGTCCTCAAGTTCGATATATCCATTAGTGATCAGGAAATGATCGGTAGCGTCGAAGAACTGGTCCGTGGATTGGGCCATTTCGAAGGTAAAGGCTTCCACGCCCCATACCAGGGCCAACTGTCGCCGTATCACCTCGCTGGCGGTGAACGCGAAAAGTCTCGCCCGGGGCCTGTATCGGGACACCTGGAGCACCGTGAAGCCTGTGTGGGTGAAGGATATGAGCGCCCGGGCATCGCTTTGCTCGGCCATTTTTTGTGCATTGTAAGCGATGGACTTCGGCAGGAAGTCGGGGTCGGAGGATTTGGGCTGCGCACCCTTGTGGAAACCGTAGGCGTTTGCCTCCGTGTGGCTGATGATCCGCTGCATAGCTGTGGCAGCTTCCACCGGGAATTTTCCGACGGAGGTCTCGCCGCTCAGCATCAGGGCATCTGCCCCGTCGAGCACGGCATTGGCCACGTCGTTGGCTTCGGCCCGGGTGGGCCTGAAATTACCGATCATACTCTCGAGCATCTGGGTGGCGATGATCACCGGTCGGGCCTTCCTCAGACACTTCTGTACGATCTCCTTCTGTATCAGGGGTATCTGGTGGAAGGGCATCTCTACCCCCAGGTCCCCGCGGGCTACCATAATGCCATCGGCCACTTCAAGGATGCTGTCGATGTTGCGCACAGCCTCCGGCTTTTCGATCTTGGCGATCACCTTCACGTTCTTTCCCCTGGACAAGATCAGCTCCTTCAGGCGCACGACATCCTCGGCTTTACGAACGAAGGAGAGGGCGATCCAGTCTATATCGTTATCCAGCATAAACACGACATCCTGAACATCCTTATCGGTAAGGCTGGGCAGGCTGAGGTCCGAATCCGGCAGGTTGACCCCTTTGCGGGAATAGAGTTCGCCTCCATAAATGATCTTACAAAAAATGCTTTTCCCTCCATCCGTTTCCTGCACTTCGAGCTTCAGCTTGCCATCGTCGAGAAGGATCGTTTCCCCCGCTTTCACTTCGCGGGCCAGGGCTGCATAGCGCACCTGCACCTTTTGCGCGGTGCCGGGAACATCTTCGGTAGTCAGTTCGATCCGTTCTCCTTCCTTAAGCAGTACCGGCTCGTCCTGAATTTCCCCTACCCTGATCTTGGGGCCCTGGAGATCCCCCAGGATGGCGATGTTGCGGGTTTGCGTAGACCGTAACCGTTTGATTTTCTCGATGTTTTCTAACTGTTGGGAATGAGCACCGTGAGAAAAGTTCAGGCGGAACACATCCACCCCCTCCCTCATCAGGCTTTGCAGCACTTCTTCCCCGGAAGAAGCGGGGCCTATGGTTACCACGATTTTGGTCCTCGAACGAAAGGTGTGCATACCTGGATTTGTTTATGTGAAGATAATTGATTAACACGCTGCATCTTGACAAACATCAGAGTTTGTTGTATATTAAAGCCTTGCATTCGAACAGCTCTCGGCGTTAGGCGGAAGCCATATTCCTTCCGATATCTCCTGCACCAAAATGCCGCCAGACATAAACCCCACCAACTATGAAAAGGACATATGCAAGTGCGCTGAAAACAGCTGGTCTGTTGTTTGGACTCATTGGGATCGCTTCATCCTGCAGCGTCGAGTTTTCCATCAAACAACCAGGCACAACGGAACAGGATTCCAGTTTCGCGGTTCAGCTCTACTTCCAAGAATTCCCCTATATGGGGATAACGTATCCAGCAGAAGGTCAGCACATCTTCGGCATACAGCTCCCGCTGGGATGGACCGTCGAGGATAGCATTGCGATCTATGATAGTTCAATAACACCATCAAGCGTTCCCATCAGCCAAATAATCTATTCGCAAGGACTTGCGGATTCGATGAATATTTTTCATCCGTCCGATCCGGGACGTTATTGGTGGGTGGGGAATTGGTCCATTCCTAATAATATTGCGTTTGGCGCCGTATCGATAGATCCCACCGATACCACCGGTTCCTTTTTGATCGACTATTTTGGAGGGACCGATCTTCTTAATTATGATGATTATGTGATCGTCAGGAACACCAATATTACCGTAGGGCTGCCCGATACCCAATATGTTACCTCAAACCAGGATTCGGGTCCGGGCTCCCTGAGATGGGCCGTGGAGCATACAGCCAATGATGGAGTGGTTCTATTCGGCCTGACTGGTGAGGATACGATACTCCTGACAGAATCCATAAAAGTGTATTCCGGCCTCACCATCGATGGGGGCCCAAATATGCCGGTGATTAGTGGAAATGACAGCTGTACGGTATTTGTCATCGACGGGTACAATAACACTCCGACCTTGAAAAACCTCATCATTACCCGTGGAAAGGGTATTCACGGAGGAGGTATAAGGTGCGGAGGATTCTCGGGGCTGATCCTGTCCAATGTGAAGCTCATTGATAATCGAGCAGAAGAGGGTGCAGGATTGTTTGCAGACTTTAACCTGGATAAGTGGAAGCTCACGGCTCTTGACATTCAGAAGATGCTGTCGCTGAACGAGGTAGTTATCAGTGATTGTTATGCCACTGGATTCGGCGGTGGTATTTATTCCAGCAATGGAAAATTGTCGCTGAACGATGTAGTTATCAGGAACAATTATGCCACCTATGCAGGTGGTGGTGTTTATTGCAGCTATAACGGAGAGTTGAAAATTAATGGAGGTATAATAGCGAATAACCGCGCTGATATGTGGGGCGGGGGGGTATGCGTGTTTTCTAATTCCGTTAATATCACAAACTCCCTGATCATCGGCAATTCCTCCAAGAATGCGGGGGGGATACTTAGCAATTATTGTGAACCCCTGTCGCTGATCAATAATACCATCGCGGGTAACATAGCAGATTCAACTTCAGCCGGCGGTTTAGACTTCGGTGATAGACAATACTATTCTGGTCCTTATGGTAAGATGGAGAACAACATTCTCTGGGGAAACTTTAATGCACAAGGACCTGCAAGTTTGGGTATAGGCACTCCGAGTGCTTCCTCAGGGGCCAAGTTGACCCTTTCCCACTGCAACTTCCCTGCCAATTCAATCATCGGAAACCTTCCGGTAATCACCAATGGGTGTTGCTATTCCCCTCCCTTGTTTGATAGCCTGTCTGCCTATCATCCTTACTCACTGCTCCCGGCTTCTCCGTGTATTGAGGCCGGCATTTACCCTACTGACCCCTTATTCCCGACAACAGATATCGTTGGGAACCCACGAGTACAGGACGGAGATAATGATGGTGTTTCGGTGATTGACATCGGGGCCTATGAGTATGACGCGATATGGGCCGGCCTGGGGGAACGTCCTGGGAAAATCGCTGAACGCCTGGATGTCCGGATATTCCCAAATCCCGCCAGGAACCAGGTCAATGTTGAGGTCACCACCCATAGGAGCGGTCGCGTTTCAATGAGCTTATACAGCCTCAACGGGCGTATGGCAGGGACCTGGGAGGCCTTACAAGCGGCTAATTTCCAGACGACCACCACCATAGACCTCAGCAGGTTTAAACCGGGACTGTATATGCTTGAGGTTATTGCCGGGGATGACATTGCTCATAAGAAGCTGGTAGTATATTGAGCTTCGGAGTATTTGTGTATCGGGGCTCGACCTTTAACAGGGATCGGCGGAATGACCGACATAGTACTTATCAGCTGTAGTATTAATCAATTATGTACAGATAGTACATAGACATAAGCACAGAGCACTGCGCATGGATAAATGCAAAAACCCGGCGTTGCCGGGCTTTTGTCGCTCCCCTGCTGGACTTCCCGAATCACTTCGTTCTCGGGACGCGTGAACCAGCGACCCTCTGATTAATCCCGCACGTGCGGGGCAATGACCAATCGAGGCATGTGTATACCTATCGTCCTGGCGCATTGCGTACCTAATACTATGAACAGCTAACCGGGAACCTGCGTCCATGTGAGAGGAAACGAACCTCCAACCTAACAGGAGCGAAAATCTTCAAAGAAGGTTATTGGTAGGTTTAGATTTATTTGTACCTTTGCCCTCCATTAAATACTCCTCCTTAGCTCAGTTGGTCAGAGCATCTGACTGTTAATCAGAGGGTCGCTGGTTCAAGTCCAGCAGGGGGAGCAACAAAAAGCGGCGCATGGCCGCTTTTTGCATTTAAGCACCTCCCTTTCTTAATGGGCACCTGGCCCAACAGGGGAATTTATATCTAAGAGCGGGTCTGCCACCTATGATGAAAGAATATAGACATTGAACAACACGTTATTCATAGATCTCCTGTATATTTGACCTCACCACAAAAACAAATCCCATGGAAAAAACCCGGATCTTCCTGCTGGGCATATTGCTCAGCTTCACAGCCTTTACCTTCGCCCAGGAATTCGCCGCGCCCTTCGATGCTTTCTCCCGCTCCAAAACCGCCTATATCCATATGAAGGACGGCTCAGTGAAGGAAGGCGTCCTCGACGGCTTCAAACGTACCAAGGGCCTCATCGAGGTGGTTAAGCTGGAAACACCCAACGGCCGCAAGCTTGAACTCAGCGCCAGCAGGATAAGCCATATGTACCTGGCTCCCAGTGTCATGGCTAAGATATCGGCCGCCACGGATATGGCCTATAAGGTCCATAAATGGGGCTCAAAGCTCAATTACGATACGGTCCTGATGCGTGAAGGGTACGTTTACTTTGAACAGGTGCCCGCCATGGTAAAAGGACAGAAGGAAATGGTGCTGCTCCAGATGGTCAATACCGAGTTCTCCTCGCAGATCAAGGTCTACCACGACCCCTGGGCAGGGGAAACGGCATCCTTCGGAAACGACTATATCGCGGTGGGGGGTATCGACAAGTCATATTATGTGTGGAAGAAGGACGAGAATGTCGCCAACCGGCTAAAAAAGGCTGACTATAAAGAAGAGTTCCGCCAGCTATATGGTGACAGCCCGGCCTTCATCAAATCCCACCGCGACAATATGGATTGGAGGGATTTCGCCACACATGTGTACGATTACACCGTGCTGATGGAGGGGGAGTGAGGGAAAGGAGTGCCTGAAGTGCCTTGAGTGAGCTAAAGTGCCTTGAGTTACAAGGAGGAGACTGATGGCCATACCTTGCCGCTGTCCGCTTTCCACGCTTTTCCCAATTTCCTCGTTTTCACCGCTTTTTTTCCGCTTTTCCCTACCTTTGGCCACTTGTGAACGATGCTGTCTCCTGCTAAACACTTACACATGAGAGATCTTCTACGCTTTCCCACCCTCTTCCTGGCCCTGCTGCTTCCGCTGGCCCCTGCCGCACAAAACGCCCCGAGCCGAGAAATCACCTATGCCGATGCCTGGGCCGATGAGGGGCTGCAGTTGGTGCAGTCGGGCAGCCAGGGCCTGGTCCTGAGCTTCTCCATCGAACGCTTTACTCTCACCACCGTGACCATCAACGGTCAGGAAATGACAGAAGTAGGCCTGCCTGGAGTCTTCCTTCCCGGGGAATCGGGCGCGCCCAACCTGCCGGGCATGGGACGCTACCTGGCCCTTCCGGAGGGTGCCACCGCCAGCCTCCATACCACCGGCATGCGCACCGAGACCATAAAGGGCCTCCGCGTGGCCCCGGCACCGGAGATCCCGCTGGAGACTGAGGATGGACTGGTATATGCCATGGATGAAAGCATCTATACATCAAACTCCCCCTTCCCGGCCCAACCGGTGCAGCTGGGCAGTCCCAGCGAAATCCGCGGCGTGGATGCCTGCATGCTGGGCATCACCCCCTTCCAGTATAATCCAGTGACCCGGGAGCTCACCGTGATCCGCGACCTCACCATTGAGGTCCGCTTCAGCGGAGGCACCGGATATTTCGGCGAGGACCGCCTGCGCAGCCGCTGGTGGGACCCCATCCTCCGGGATGTCTTCCTGAATTCCTCCTCCCTGCCGGCCATCGACTACACCCTGCGCTCCAATCCCAACGAGCTGGGCTATGAATACCTCATCATCAGCCCCAACAACCCCCAATACCTCGCCTGGGCCGATACCATCCTCCAGTGGCGCACCCTGCAGGGTATCAAGACGGGTGTCGTCACCCTGAGCGATATCGGCAGCAACACCACCGCCGCCATCGAGAGCTATAT